>OGUD01000473.1_pt1 | contig 34297 bp, 32 predicted proteins | sample 1573671 | NCBI WGS metagenome assembly OGUD01 (sample SAMEA2582065, study PRJEB24529) | metagenome | biome: Human gut stool | place: China | collected 2011 | reverse complement strand
TAAGACCATATACATTATAGCCCTTTTCAAGAAGAAGCTCTGCTAAATATGAACCGTCCTGTCCAGTGATACCTGTGATTAATGCGTTTTTCATTTTTAATCTGCTACTAAAAACATATACTATGTATATGCTAGATGATTGTCCCTTCAAACCTAATTACCTGCAAGATACTTAATGCTAATTTTTTGCAGCAACCATCTAAATAGCTTTTCCTTTCTAAAATTTTTATTTTTTAATATAAAACTATTTTATAAATATTCGTTCTTTCCTGCTTCTCTAAGCTTTGCAAGTACTTTCTTAATCTCACCTGCATTTTCCTTTGTAGAAATAAGTGTTGCGTCTTTAGTATCAACAACTACTATATCTCTAAGACCAACTGTTGCAATAAGCTTTTCGCCGCCTTCTATTACACAATTCTTAGTGTTTACTGTAACCACATTGCCATTTACAACATTGTTATCTTCGTCTGTCTTTTTAATTCTTCCTACTGCAAGCCATGAGCCTATATCGTCCCAGCCAAAGTTACCCGGAATAATATAAATATTCTCAGCCTTTTCCATAATAGCATAGTCAACTGACTCTGCTTCAAGGTTCATAAACTCTGTATTAAGTACTTCTTCTTCCTTATCTGTTCCTACAGAAGCCTTAATCTTCATAAGTGCTTCGTAAGAGTCTGGAAGTAACTTCTTAAAGTTATTAAGAATAGTTGACACCTTCCATACAAACATTCCACTATTCCAAAGGTAATGACCGTCTGCTAAATATTCCTTAGCGACTTCAAGCACTGGCTTTTCTACGAACTTTTCTACTGCGTAAGCACTGTTTTCCTTTGTATTTTGGTCATACTTAATGTAACCATATCCTGTTTCTGGATAGTTAGGTGTAATACCAATTGTTACAAGGTTCTCGCCCTTTTCTGCGACTTCACAAGCCTGTGTAAATGTTTCTGTAAATATCTCATTATTCTTAATAAGGTGGTCTGACGCAAGTACTATCATAGTAGCGTCATCATACTTCTTAGCAACATGAGCAGCTCCTAATCCGATACAAGGTGCTGTATTTCTTCCTACAGGTTCACAAAGAATATTTTCTTCTGGAATACCTGGAAGCTGTTCCTTTACAAGTTCCTTATAATTCTTGTTAGTAGCTATATATACGTCTTCAATATTAACTAATGGACTTATTCTTTCAACTGTAAGCTGTATCATAGTCTTACCATCATCTGTTAATGATAAAAACTGCTTAGGAAGTGATAAACGGCTCTTAGGCCAAAATCTCTCTCCCTTGCCTCCTGCCATAATTAATGCTGTTCTTTTCATTATTAATCCTCCATACAAGACTGTAATGCCAGTCTTTTAACCAATTGCAAAACACTAATATCTTCTGCCATTTATTAACAATAGTGGAAATACACATAGTCCCACTTATAAACGCAATTATACATTTATTACAATTCTTTGTCAATCTGTAGATTACTTGAGTTTTCACAATTTAAAACTTGATAAAGCTTAAACTACTATTTTCACTAACTATTGGCTCATTGCCTATAATCTCTGAAAGCTTTTTCTCCATTGTTTCCCAAGTGTCTTCTTCATAAGCAGTTCTATCTATATAAATTCCTGCAAAGCCTGCCTCTTTTAATGTGCTAACCATCTTTTTGTAGCTCATCTTTGACACACTCTTATTCCACTCATCACCCTCTCTACCCTTTACAGAGCCATAACTCCAACGGAGTTTTTCTGAATGAAGGAAGCCTACAAAAAGCTGATAATCTCCCATTTCATTGACAGCTTCTCCTTCTGGGTACTTATGGTATGGAAGCTGGTAAATCATAGCGCCTTCTTCTACCATACTCTCAATCTGAGCGATAAATTCACTGTCATAATGATATGTTGCATATATGACATTATAATCTGGGTCATACCCTTCAGGGAAATTTTCAAATGACGCACCTATCATAATAACAGCACCTACTGCCATTACAGTATAACGCTTGACTTTATCCTTAGAGCTTTTCAAATATTTCTTATAAAGATAGTCAATAACAACTGCAAATGCAACAATACACACATATTCAATAAATATTGATATTCTTGTATAAGCTCGCAGCAATGGCGAAATTAAAAATGCAAACATAGTTCCGAAACCACCAAGTGTTCCTAACAATACAAGCATAAGGTTTAATTCAGAAAGAAAAGCGAGTCTTTTCTTTACTATAGTATCTCTCCTTATAAATAATACAAACATAAGAATTATAAAACCTAAAATTCCTACTATACCTATATAAGAAGTAATATTTTCATTGATAAGTGGAGAATTGTCGTAGTACTCCGATATCATATTTTCAAGAAACTTTATCTTGTGAGAATTAGCTGGAATAAAAAGCTGTATAATTTTAAGGCCATAAAGCTCTGTTTCGGCAAAACCAGTACGCACAACCGCATCAATATTTTTGCCGTTAATAGCAGAATATATAAACCCAGGAAGTATTGATAATACTACAAATATACATATTCCTACTATAGCTGTAAATGCCCTTAACACATCTTTAAAATGCTTATCCTTTAAAAACTTTGAAATTGCAGTTACAACAAGCATAAAGCAAGTAAAGAAAGGATAATACGCAATACCATTGTTTGCAATTAAGATTATTGCGATTATTGCAATGTAATTTTTCTTTACCTTAAAGAAATTTTTATCAATTCTTAATACATCATCTCTTTCAAATATCCAAAAGCACAAAAGCAATGACAACGGAACAAAATAAGCTTCTGCAAGTACAATGTGACCTGCTCCTCTCATAAACATATATGGCGATACGCCAAATACTGCTGAAGCTAAAGAAGCTACCCAATAAGTTATACCTAACTGTCTTAATACAAAATACGATATAATTCCTGCCATAAAAAATATTGATAAAAATGTAAGATTAACGCCTGCTGCCGCATTTCCTGTAATCATCACAAATATTTTAAGTATTACCGTTTCTGTATTGTGCATCATATTCGAAGTAAAATCATAAAATGTAGTACCATACGGCGCACCAAGCCTGTCACTTGACAACACCCAACTTTGACTCTCAAGCATTTTAGCTTGAACGAGAATACTCATTTCATCACCGCCTGCATAAGCCATAGGTACATCTAAGTCAAGGTTCCACAACTTATAACCAAATATAAGCACAAGCCCTATAACAAGCCACATTATAAGTACTCCAACATATTCCTTCCATTGCCTTTTAAAATGCCCTTTAATCTTCTCCATATTCTCCTCACTTAATCAAAAATTCAAACACCTATAATATTCACCAATTCCACGCCACAAAGCCAATTTCTATACTTACTAACTCCAAATTACCAATCCAATTTATTTATCCACCAACTCATACCCCAAAAGCAAATTTCTACCCCAAATTACCCAATCCAAATCAGTCTATTCACCAACAAACACCATAAAAGCTAAAGTTCTAACTTCTCTTTTCCAAACACCACATCCCAAAAATGAATTTCTAACTCCAACTCACTCCATATAGAAAGAATAGTAGCTCAAGACCGTTCAACAAGCTATCAGAAGTATATATATACTAAATGCACCATTAAAAGAACAGTGAGCTATATTTGTATGACAATAGCGAACACCCTTGTTCGATAATGGCATACAAATATAGATTACTGTACTTTTACTGGTGTGTGTGTATATATATACTTCTGATAGCCTCACAACCTAAACCATTCTAATTACTCGTTAGAAATTCCATCAATCACCTTATCAAATTTACGCATAATATCGTCCCACTGAAAATAATCATCAACATACTTCCTAGCATTTTTACACATTATCTCATATTCCGCATCATGTGTAAGCATATAATTTAAACAGCCTTCAAATTCAAAATAATTCTTATAAAAAAGCCCACCATTGCTCTTAGTACAGTGACCCCTTAATACATCACAGATACCATTTACAATAACTGGCTTTGAAAGAGTCATCGCTTCAAGTACTGATATTGAAAGACTTTCAAACTTAGATGGCAATATAAGAGCTTTTGAACCCATAATTCCATTGAACTTATCTTCATCACTTACAAAACCAAGACTTATAATATCCTTGTGTTGAGGAATTGCACACACAGGCTTACCCATAAGTACAAGTTTACAGTTATTCTTATTACGTTTCTTATATTCCATAAAGTAATTAAACATTCTAGGGCAATCTTTACCTTCGTCAATTCTTCCTACATATATGAAATAATTGTCAAGGTTGTATTTCTCCTTGAATGCCTTAGCATCTGGCTTTTCAGGCACATCAACGCCTACACCCATAACTTCATATGGAATATCTTCATTGTGGAAAATGCTGTGTACAAGCTCTTTTTCCTCATCCGTTAAGAATACATATGCCTTAGGTGCGTTAAACATTTCTCTATACATTTTAAAATGTATAAACGGCTCTTGATGTGCTGTAGGAATAAATATTACTTTATCTTTTACACGCTGCATACTCTTTACAGCAGGATAATAAAGATATGTTACAATTATAATAGCATCATAATCATCTTGATGTTCATCTACATAATCAACAAGGTCGGGACAGTATGGTCCCATCTGCTCTATCCATTCATCAGATAATTCCTTATCAGCTTCAGGATTTCTTAACATTTCAGAGTCAAGAGCAGAAAATATTCGCTGAACTCTTTCATGGTGTGTCTTAAATCTTCTTACCGTCACTCCATTTATCTTTTCAACACCCTCGTTATAGTGATTAGCCCAATTAACATATTCAATAGCACAAGATGTAAGCACTTCAACTTCATACTTTGCTGTAAGTCGTTCCGCAATCTGTCTTGAATACAACTCAGAACCACCATTTACTTCAAGTCCATATCTTTGATTTATAATTGCTATTTTTTTCACAAGTAAGCCCCTTTCTTTTTCTCTAATAAGCATACAACAATCAATCACTTTTGCTCTGCAACTAATTATTGTTCTACTTCAAAGAACCTTAAAAGTTTTTCTATAATAATATCCCATCTAAAATTATCAAGAACATATTTTCTTCCGTTAAGTCCCATCTGCTTTGCTGTTTCTGGATTATCTAAAATGTAATTGACACCGCCTTCAAATTCAAAATAATCCTTAAAGAACAAACCACCGTTAGCTTCCTTTGCAAAGTTAGTTGTAACCTTACAATCTTTATTGACAAGCACAGGTCTTTCACAAAGCCAGCTCTCCATAATAACAATTGAAAAGCTTTCATTCTTAGATGGCTGACAAAGAAGCTGCGCCCCCGCACAAGCATCATATTTATCTTGTATATCAACAAAGCCTAAGTCAATCACATCATCTTTAATACTATCTGGTATGTCTACACTACCACCGCCTATAAGAATAAGCTTTAAGGCTTTATGTGTTTTATTTCTTTTCTTAAACTCGTCAAAATAAGTAATAAGTGTGTTAATATTTTTGGCTGAGTCCTTTCGGCCTGCATATATTATATAAGGGTCATTTATGTTGTATTTCTTTCTGAAACGTTCAGCATTATATTCAAAGTCAGTTTCTACGCCCTCACCTAAGTTTTCTTGCTTTACAGCTCTTAAGTCATATATACAGTTAGCAAGCTCCATTTCAGGCTTTGCATGAAATATAATTCCACCCAAGTCTTTATATAAGTCCTTAAATATTCTAAAATACGCATAACTTTCATCATGCAAACAAGGTATTAATATCGACTTAAAAGGACATGACATAATACCAAAATATGTTGTTGCAAACATATATGGAATGTACACAAATCTATGATAATCCTCACTATGGTCATATATATACTCATACAGGTCTGGGCTGTTAATCATTTCATCAATAAATATATGTTCTTCCATATTTGTAATATTAATATTATTCATAAGCTTGTAATTAACCTTATGAAATTCTTCCATATTACCTTTTCTAACCTTAAACCTTCTTACAGGAATATCATCTACTAAGTCCATTCCCTCTTTGAAGTAATTCTCTGTCCAGTCTGCCGAAAATTCCTTAACACAAGTTGTAAGTATTTCAACTGGAACATTCTTTTCATGTAAATGTTTTACAATACCTCTTAGTTCCTGCTCCGCACCACCCGGAATATCCTTGTGATACCAGGGGATTACAAAACCAATCTTTTTCATATAAATCCTCACTTTTTCTGACCATTTATAAATGCGTTAAGATATTCTTTAAACATTGTTGCTATTTTTTCATATTCAAAATCTTTTAAACGTTCACGTTGTTTTTGTATTACTTGTTGTTTTAAATTATTATCCTTTACAAGCTTGTCTATACAACCCGCAACAAGTACTGGGTCTTTGTCATCTAGTAATATTCCACTACCATTTAAAGTCCATGGAATTGCTGTTGAATTATATGCAATAACTGGCACATCAAACATCATAGCTTCAACAAGTGGTACACAAAAGCCTTCATGCTCACTCATACACACAAATACATCGGCAGACTTATAACAGCCTAATATATAGTTAAACTTTCTATGCCCTGTGAATATAACATCTCTTATTCCAAGTCTTCTTATATATGTTTGAAGTCGCTGAAAATAGACTTCTTCTGGTTTACATGAGCCAACAAGAATTAATCTTGAATTGGGATTATAAAGCTTCTTATAATAATAAAATGCGGCTATAATATCTTCTTGCTTCTTATTCGGTGCTACTCTACCCGCAAACATTATATTAGTATAATTATCACCAAAGTCTTTCATTGCTGCCTTAGCTGGTGTTTTTTGATAATCCTTCATAGGAATAACGATAGGAAGTACATCTATAGGACAAGTATATCCCATATCTATCAAATTCTGCTTATTAAATTCTGAGTCAGCAAGACAATAATCCACTTTGTCTTTTAAATATCTTGCCCCCTCAAGCCCCCATTCATTAATTCCTTTAATAAACTGATTATTGCCATCAAAAAATTCTGGTGGTGTTATATTGTGATATATTACTATTTTTCTACACTTATAATCAGCAAAGTCAAAACTTAGCTGACTTCCAGTTGAAAGGTGATAAATGGCAATATCATCTTTACTTAACTCGCCAACTTCTTCAATTGGAAGTGCTATTTTACTATCGTAAGGAGTAACAACACTTTCTGCATATATTCTTGTAGTATACCCCATACTTTTTATAACATCTTGCAAAGCAAGTGTATCATTACTTACTGCGTCACCAAATGCAATTGTTGATATAAGCTGAATAACTCTCATATAATCCTCATTCCTTTGCGGCTTTTTCAAGCTCCTCAATCTTTTCCTTTAACTCTTTTATCTGGTCGTTTTGTTCATCAATATAGCAGTTCATCTGGTTCATCATACGAACAAGTGAAGCATTAAAGCCATCTTGTGCAAGTACGATAGGTTCTACAAAAAAGTATACAAGTCGTCTAATTACCTTCTTAAAAAATACTGATACCTTTCCGCCTTGTAATGGTCTGTAAGCTTGTACATTCCATTCGTGATTAATGTTAAAGATTTCTTCATTAAACTTTACCTTGTCAAACTTTGTAACTTGACCTGTTCCTACGTCAACGATAACATCGTCAAAGCTTAACATATCGTTTGTATAACCTTTTTCTTGAATATCATTTCTGATTTGCTTCATTATTTCATTTACATTTACTGTTCCTGTTTCTGACATTTCATACTCCTTTTACAATCTCAATACTAACTGACACTTATTGCTTTTTAATAAATGTTTCTTAAGTGTTAAATATTTTTATTAGAAATTAGCGTATATAAATCCTTGTGTATCTCCTGTATAGCCCCATATAAGTATAACTATTATAAATGCGTAATATATAGCCCATCTTACTACTATAGGTTTGCTTGCTATACTTTCTCTAATATTAATGTGCTTTTCTTTTAGTAGACTTATTATAAATACCACAATACAGCCTATAATTACAATAACATAATCTCTAAAACTCATTCCAAGTGTAAAAATACTTCCATCCGTAAACTGTCTTGCGTTAAGTCCTAATATAGAATACTTAATCATTACAAGTGCGCTGTTAAGACCTGTTGCCATATCAAAGTACCAACCAATATTAACAAGAATAAATGTTCTTATTATCTGAAATAATACCCAAGGTTTCCCCTGTGCATTTATATGGAACTTTTCAAGCCCCTTGTGATATAAAGGTTCTGCCAAATTACTAAATGCTATAATAAAACCGTTATAAAGTCCATACATAATGTATTTCCATGCTGCACCATGCCATATACCGACTATAAAGAATATAAGTATATTTGAAAAACATATAGGAAGTGTCTTTCCAAAAGTGTTGCCAAAATGCTTTTTAGACCATTTTCCAAACTTGTGCATTGCTCCTGACAATGACAGCGGATAGAATATGTAGTCCTTCATCCAAGTACCAAGTGTAATATGCCATCTTCTCCAAAACTCGCCAATTGACTTTGAAAAATATGGTTGTCTGAAATTCTCATCCATTGTAATTCCAAACATCTGCGCAACACCAATTACGATATCTATACCACCAGAAAAGTCCATGTAAAGCTGTACAGAATACATAAGTACTGCCATAATGTAATGAAAACCTGTATACATTTCAAAATTACCAAATACATTATTTACAAGTGGTGCTGTTCTATCTGCAAGTATAACCTTCTTTGCAATACCCCAGCCAATTCTTTGAAGCCCAAACTGCACTGTCTTTAAATCAAACTTGTGACCTTCATAGAATTGATGCCCTAATTTGTCAAATCTTCCTATAGGACCTTGTAAAAGCTGTGGAAAGAATGATACAAACAGTGCAAACTTAAATACATTATTTTCACTTCTGTACTTTCCTTGATATACATCAATTATGTAAGAAACTGACTGGAAAGTATAAAAAGATATACCTATTGGAAGCGCAATATCAAGAAAACTTAATGTATTTGTAGAACCTGTTAAACTTAATATTGCATTAATATTTTCTATTGCAAAGTTGCAATACTTAACTGTAGCAAGTACTCCAAAGGCTATTACAATGATAAGTGCTGATATTCTTCTTTTCTTCTTCTTTACAGCTGTCTTATACGCCTTTTTTTCTTCTCTTGAAAGCTCTTTTTTATTTTTTGCAAGATAAGCCTCGCTTTCAGTATTAACCTTATCAAGCCATCTTCCACCCGCATATACAACTAAGGTTGTAAACACCATAAATATAGATGTCTTAACACTAAATGTAAAATAATATGCGTAGCTCATTATAAGCAGCCAAGCCCATTGTATCTTTTGAGGCAACGCATAGTATACTATTATTCCAACTAACAGAAATAAAAAGAATATTACTGTTGTAAACGACATAACTTCCTCCAAATCTAAAGCAACTTAACTAGCCTTATTTAGTCCAGTAAAATCACTTCCCATATCCTCATACATCTCATCAAATGAATTGTAAAAATATTTACTCATATCTACGTTACCATTTTCATGCTCATAAATCACATCGGCTAACACTTCTGAGTAATTTTCTGCAAGCTCTCCACCCATGTGACCCTCGTAATCACCAAAATCCACATCGAAACGTGGTATAACATCTTTCTTTGCCATATTAAAATTATAATATGCAACATCATATTTCTTGAAAAATTGTTGCATTTTATCATTAACTATATCCATGTGAAGTATCTGCATAGCAGATGGTGTGATTGGTGATGTAACGCATATAAGCTCTATATTATTATCTTTACAATAGTTGTAAATTCTGTCAAACTGTTCAACTATTATATCAGATATATCATTATAAGCTATCTTTGACCAGTCATTAACATAGTCAACCCCGCCTGGAAGTCCGCCACTTGTAACTCGACTAAAGAAGCCTTTTCCCATATAAGGACCATTTGCGTCAGCAACTTCAAGATTATATATGTTAATATCTTTATAATCTTGAGAATTTTTGTGTTTTATATTAGTAATTAATCCATTCGGTGTACAAAGATATGAAAGACGCTTTGTAAATGCGTATCTTACATCAAGATTATCCATATTTTCTAAAAGATATTGCCACTTTATAGGAGAAGTCCAACTAAGCTGAGAGTATATAAAAGACTCATTAGAATACCCCTCTTTTTGTGGTTCAAACCAGTATTGATAGTCTACATCAAGTATAACTTTTTTAACATCATGTTTTCTTGTACTTTCTTTTAAAAGATAATAAGAGTCCTTTATTATCTCTCCAGGGATTGCAAGACTAAAAGAATTCGTTCCCATCTTATCATCAAGCTTTTGTGGGTCTATAGCACTTCTTGCATGTGATGCACCTAGTACAAGCGTGTCATAATCATCACTATTACTATTGACATCACGAAGGATATATTTAACATAACCCACTTGACCAAATCCATAATCAAGTGCTACTACTATAAGAACAATTCCTAGACAAAACACCATACATTTTAAAAATGTCTTAAATTTGTTCATTTATTAATATTCCTTTCTATTCTTTAAGTATATCTAATAACTGTTTTGCTGACTTTTCCCAACTGTACTTTGAAAGTACTTCATCTGCGTCTGCTACTGGTTTACTTATTAACTCATTCAAATCAATATCCGCATTATCTGGCGAAATATAATAGGCTGAATTTCCAAATATCTCGGGTAGACTCGCTGTATTGGATACGATTACTTTTGCCCCAAGACTTAACGCTTCAAGTGGTGGTATTCCAAAGCCTTCGTAATATGATGGAAATATAAATGCTTTACAAAACTTCATAAGAGTTTTTGCAAGTTGGTCTGAAGCATATCCTGTATACACAACATTTTTATGTTTATTAAAATCAACGACTTTATCAATACCTTTTCCTGAAATAACAAATGTTTCATTAGGATTGCGGTCTGCTGCCTTAATAACCCATTGTACATTTTTATTATGATTAGCCGATGTAAGTGTATAATAATATTCACCCTTTGTTAAATTACCATAGTTATTAAGTAACTTCTCATCTACTCTTACTCTTTTTAAATGTTGCCAGCCATTTCCAATAACTGTTATCTTTTCAGGATTTACCTTCAACACATCAGCAATTCTTGCTTTTGAAAACTCTGATACCGTAATGAGCTTATCTGCTTTATTTATAATACGCTCATAAACCTTTTTAAACCACTCTATTTCTTCTGCACTAAAATCAGTAACATAAGGATAATACTCCTTAGTTTCAGCATAACATACATCGTGTAAGCATACAATTCCATTTTGTGCAATAGTAGAAGCCTCATTACAAAGATTAATTGGTATCATCTTATGAATACGTGCATATAATCCAAATACTACTTGAGTCCAATATTTTTCAATCTTTATTCTTACTATCTTAATATTTCTATATTGTGGCATTACAATTGTGCTATTAGGAACAAGAATTGTTATATCACAATCTTTACATATCTTATCAAGCTCTTTTGTTATATGGTAAGCATATCTGTCAATTCCTGTTTTCATTGATAATAAGAACCTACCGTCAATCAAATATCTTTTTTTTACCTGCTGCATAACTGTATGACCTCGTTAAATCTTCCCATTATACTTTCCCATGTATAATTATCTGAAATATATTTTACTGCATTATTATGAATTTCTTTTCTTTTAACCACATCATTGTCTAAAATGTTTATCATATTATTTATCGCACTCTCAAAGCCTTTATAATCCTTATAGTAAAGCCCTGCGTTACTTCTTTCACAATGTCCCTTTAATACATCACATTTTCCATTGCATATTATAGGAACACCAAGTGCAAGTGACTCTAAGGCTACTATTGATAAACTTTCAAAAGCTGACGGCATAATAAGCATTTTAGCTCCTGCCATTATATCGTATTTTTCCTGCTCGCTTACAAACCCAAGACTTATTATATTACTGCTTTTTGGTACTTTCATAACTTCTTTGCCAATAAGCACAAGCTTAATATTATTTTTGTTGTGTCTTTTGTATTTTTTAAAGAACTTAAACATCTCCTTACAGCCCTTTGACACATCAATTCTGCCTGCATATATTACATAATCTGTTATGTTATATTTATTCTTTATATAGTCAGGATTAACTTTAGCTGGAAGCTCTATGCCACTTCCACCAAAACCATTGTTGTTAATAACATTTTCATTGTGAAAAAGTTTTTGTGTAAACTCACATTCTTCATGTGTAAGATAAAATATTCCTTTAGGCATTGTAAATATATCTTTAAATGTCTTTAAATAAACTGGTGCTTCATCATGCGCCGTAGGAATTAGTATTGCCTTATCTTTAACCTCTGGCAATCCTTTTACTGTCGTATAGTAAAGATATGTCATAAAAATAAACACATCATAATTATCTTTATTATCTTTTATATATTGTATAAGCTTTGGAGTAAATGGGCCTTGCTCGTCAAACCAAGCTTGCTCCTGCTCAAGTATATGAGTCTCGTTATCAAGAACCTTTTTACAAAGCTTTGAAAACTTTTTAATATCTCTTGTCTTATCTACTGAAAATCTTTTTACATTTACTCCGTCAATAACTTCACAATCTTTTTCGTAATAATCTTCCCAAGTTATATAATCAAGAGCCTTTGTCGTAAGTATATCAACGTCATAATTCTTGCTTAACTGCATAGCAAGCTGTCTTGCAAGTGTTTCTGCTCCACCATTTACTTCTGTTCCATATCTTTGAACTACAAATGCTACCTTTTTCATTGCGTTTCCATTCCCAAATTGCTTATATGTTAAGTTCCCACTTGTGAGGCAATCTTGACACACCAACATCTGCTACATTTGACACTACTTCAAATTTCATTGCCTGCTTATAATAATCTACTGGATTTCCCTCACCAAATTCAATAGTAATATCGCACCAATACTGTCCAGGTATAAGATTAAGGTCTGATATTGTCACCTTAAAATTACCATCTTTTTCTATGTCAAAATTATCCATTCTATCTATTCTTGTATTAGTTCCATAACACCACAGTCCATCATTTCTAAAAATACCAAAACCAAATACTGCATCAACTACACTTTTTTCAACGTGATAATCAAGGTCAAGTATCATTGTGTCACCCGTTTTAAAGGTTGACTGTTCTTTTCCATCAATGTCAATCATTCTAATGTTAGTGAACTTAGCATCTTCACTTCCGTATCTTTTTTGGTTCTTCCTTTTTTCTTGTTCTTCTTTTTCTTTGCGCTCCTGCATTTCACGAATTTGATTTTCTGTACGTTCCCTTTCAAGACGGTCAATACGTTCTTCATTCATATAGTTTAAATATTCCATATGAACATCTTTTGGATTGCCCTCCATCTCAATATGACCTTTTTTAATCCATATAGAACGGTCACATATCTGTTCAATCTGACCAAGTGAATGAGATACAATTACAATTGTTGTACCTTCTGCCTTAATTTCTCTTAACTTATTAAAACACTTTGCCTGAAAGTTAGCATCACCAACAGCTAGAATTTCATCAATAAGAAGAATATCTGCATCAACATTGATAGCAACAGAGAACGCAAGTCTTGTATACATACCAGAAGAATATGTTCTTACTGGATTGTCTATAAATTCTTCAAGCTCTGAAAATCTTATTATTTCATCAAGTCGTGCATCTATCTCTTTCTTAGTAAGACCGAATATAGACGCATTAGTATAAATGTTTTCTCTACCTGTCATATCTGGGTGAAAGCCTGCACCAAGCTCGATAAGACTTGATACTCGCCCTTTCATTTCTATTTCACCCTTGTTAGGATATATAATCTTTGTAAGCATTTTAAGTGTTGTACTCTTACCACAACCATTTTTACCTACAAGACCAATTGCTTCTCCTTTTTTAACAGAGAAACTTATATCGTCAAGAACTGTTCTATTTTCATACGCATTTCGTTTCCAGAACAGAAGCTTTTCTTTTAACTCTGTTCCCTTATCAAAGTAGACTTTAAAGTTCTTTGTTACATGTCTTACTTCGATTGCATTATTTTCATCCATCATAGTGATTTAACCTTTCTAGAAATTCTCTGCAAAGCCTTTTTGTAACTTCTTAAATAAAAGTTCACCTATTACAATAAACAAAAGCCCAACTCCAAGTGCAAGCATTAACGATGAAAGCTGTGGAACTTGCTTATAATACAGTATATCTCTGTATATTTCAATAACTGGTGTTAATGGGTTCATATTAAATATAGGCATTGCCCAGTCTGGAACCATATCACTTCCATACATAACTGGTGTCATATATTGCAACGCCATTACTAAAATTCCTAAAATATACTGTAAATCTCTTAAGTATACCGTAAGAGAAGCCACTATAAGCGCAGCTCCAAGACATAATATGTACTCAACTATCATAACGATAGGAAGACATAAAAGTGCTACTGGATTAATTCCCCTACCACTAAATATAAGCACAACGAATATTACAATAAATGTAAGAAGCATATTTACAAAACCACTCGTAACAGTTGCTATAGGAAGTACTTCTCTCGGAAAATATATTTTCTTAACCATATCTTTTTCCCTTAATATACTTGTCGAACCATCTTGTATACTTGATGCAAAAAACATCCAAGGAACAAGTGCAACGAATAAGAACAGATAATACTGCTCATAACCAGCTCTCATAATTATTGAGAACACTAATGTAAATACAAGTAACTGCAAAAGAGGATTGACAAATGTCCATAAAAACCCAAGTACTGAGCCTTTATAACGACCTCTCAAATCTTTTCTTACAAGGCTTATTATCATTTCCCTGTAATCATATAATTCTTTTAACTGCTTCACTTTTTTCTCCATTTCCTACGCATAATGCGTTTATAATAATCTATCTATAAGTATATATTAAAATTTATTATTTAATGTTTATCACTATATATTTCACTTAATCGCTTCTTTACAATATTAGATGAGCGTTCCATGCTAAGCTGATTACTTACATAATCTTTTGCTTTAACTTTTATGTTTTGATAAAATTCTTTATCTTCATAAAGCTTTTTCATATACTCTGCTGTTTGATTAACGTCTGCATCTGCCCAACGATAACCTTTCTTAAAAGGTGGCAAGTCTTCTTTTAATTCTATCATTTTATAATCGACCATACATGCTACATCGCTGTTCATAAATTCTGTGTTGGCTGACCAATTTGTTGCAATAGTAGGTGTTCCAACAAGCATAGCCTCAGCAAGCACAAGTCCAAAGCCTTCTGCCCTGTGAAGTGAAACAAACACATCTACACATTTTGTAAGACTATTAACTTCAACTTTACTATAAGTACCTGTTATAATATAGATATTGTCATATCCATCAAATACTGAATGTATATATTCTATATCTTTTTCACTTTGTTCAAGCTCATTTATTTTGATAACAATTCCAACATCTTTATTTTCCTTATCAAAGGCTTTCTTAAATGCCTCAATCGTTCCTAGTGGGTTCTTTCTTTCCATAATACTTCCACTTGCAAACATCATAAGGAATAAAAACTTGTCTTCTGGCAAGTTAAAATATTTTCTATCGTACTTGTCATCCGTCGGTGCTGTTACGCAATAAGGCACAGTTGTAACTGGCTTGTCTGTATATTTTCTTAATGTATTAGAAATAAATTCTGCTGGAGTCCATATCTCATCAACAAGATTAATATTATTTAACCATTCTTCGGGAAATTCTTCGAGTTCCCACAACCAGTAGGCAATATTATACCTATAATCCCATAATTTATTGCCATATTCCATATAACATAACGTAAATTCACTTGCATTTACATGAATAACATTAACTCCATAACTTGCCATATCTGTTATCTTATAATCGTAAGACTTATCAGTCATACTTCCGCCTGGTGGTACAAAGAAATTGTTAATTGTAAATGGTATTTCACTTTTATCAATAATATCAGCAATAAGGCGTGTACTCTGCCCTAAGCCATTATCCCCTCTTATATTACCTATAAGATTAATCCCTCTGTCATATTTACTCTTATCAAAGGGTTCTATGTGTACATTACTAAGACTGTTCGTATTCTTTTCAACAATCTTTGCTTTAACTGCACTAAGAAGTCCTGCTGGGACTATCTTTGTAAGTACAGGACGTAGCTTATTAGCTGTATCCAATGCAAATTTAGAAAAGCTCATATTATATTTATCCTCCATAAACTATAAAAAACACTCTTCATGGGTTTCTCAAGTTATTGCGACAGTCGCCAAGTCCTTGTGCAAGCTTTGGCTCTTTGTCGCATAAATAAAAACACTGTAATAATAATCTAACTATAACTCACCACTTACTGTACCTATGCAATATAAGTGATGAAATATTGATACATTTAATCTGCTGGCTGCAAATTAGCCTGTACATCTATAAATTCACGCACTATTTTACCTAACTTTGCCGGTGAATATCTATCCACGACCTTTTCGTACTGCTGTCCATCTACATTACTATTAAACTTAAGCATTGCATTAGCTAGGTTATCTATCTGTGTGCTTTCTGTTCCATTTAAGTCAAACTCATTTACACAAGGGCCTATCAATTCATCGTATATATCAAGATTACTTATAAGAATCGGCTTCTTAAACTTCATAGCTTCTATAACTGGCATACCAAAACCTTCTGCCTTTGATGGAAATACAAAACAAGAACAATCAGCAAATAACTGATGTTTTTTCTCATGTGTCACATAGTCAAGATACTTAATCCCCTCAGTCGTTCTTGTTGTGTCATCAAGTAATTGTCTTATATCTTCTTCCTGCATTTTACCTGCAAGCACAAGCTCCTTAGTTCCACCTAACTGTCTATATCTAGGATAGGCTTTAAGAAGCAAATCTACGCCTTTTCTTTTCTCCATATTTCCAACATATAGTAAATAATTCTTATCAGAAGTTATATAACTTTCTTTATGTGGATTAGCTATTATATACGCATTGCAATTTGCTATATTTCTTGCATTTGGAAATATTTTCTCTGTTGTTTTTCTTGTCTGCTCTGAATTATAAAGTATCATATCTGTATTTTTGAGTGTCTTAGCAAGACTGTATTTAAAATACATACTATATATTCGCCCAAAATACTGTACATATTGTATAGGAAACATATCATGTACAGTAATCATTGTCTTAAAGTTTCCTTTTAATTTTATTGGAATAACTGTGTTTACTTCCCAGAATATATCTGGCTTTATATCATTTAACTGCTTTTGTATAAATGAAAAATAATTATACACGCCTGCGCTTCTATATGTTGCTTTTCCTTGTGTTCGTACTTCCAGTCCCCTACTCTGAAAGTACTTAATATACTCGCTCTCCGCAACATCTGACAGTAAAATAAACTCAAATTCCTTATACTTTATTAATTCTTTAAGGAAATCGTTAAGATACATTCCTACACCACTCGGTCTGCTACCTAGTGTTCTTGCATCTACTGCAATCTTCATACTTTGTCCCCATTCTAAATTTCTAGGTTTTCTATGTCATCGTAATTATTGCCGTAATTTGATGTTTTAGACATTTTTGTTGTATATCCATAACTTTTTATATTGTATAATAATTTTAAGTATACTATTTATGGACATTATCGTTTATCATACCAAATGTAGTACTTTTTGTCAATTTAGTAGAGTGGGAGTGTTTGGCTTTTCCTATATTTTTTAATAGAAAGGTTAGTTGTAATAATAAGAAAAATGACTTAAAATAAAGTCATAATATTTTTTGTATATAAAAATGTTATATTTCATAAGAGGCAAAAAAGGGAGATATAAAATTGAAAAATAATGATTACTACACATCAGGGCAATTTGCTAAAAAGGCTCATGTTTCTGTGCGTACTATAAGATTTTATGATAAACAAAATATACTAAAACCTGCTTTTGTAAATGAAAAAGGAGCTAGATTTTATACAGATGACGACTTTGTGCTTTTACAACAAGTACTACTCTTTAAATATCTAGGCTTTTCCCTTGAAGAAATAAAAAGCATGACAATTAATAACTCAGATAGCAGTATGCTCCTTAACTCCTTAAAACTTCAGCAAAAACTTGTCAAAGATAAGATTGAACAACTTGAACTTGTTTCAAATGCTATTAACAAAACTTATGAAGCTGTAAGCCTTAATAACTCTGTAGATTGGAACTATATGTTAGAACTTATTCACCTTACAGGTATGCAAAACAGCTTACAAACACAATATCAAAACGCAAGTAACATTTCCGCAAGGATTAATCTCCATCAGATGTACTCCACAGGAAAGCCTAGTTGGTTTGAATGGATATATGATAACTGTAATATTACATCGAATATGAATATTCTTGAAATTGGCTGTGGAAGTGGGACTTTTTGGACTATTAATAAAGATAAGCTGCCTAATAATATAAATGTGACTATATCAGATATATCAGAAGGTATGGTAAGAGATGCTAAAAGAAATATTTCTGAAAAAATTATAGCTAATAACTTTAATTACAAAGTAGTTGACGGTTGTAACATTCCATTTTCTGATAATACATTTGACTTAGTTATAGCTAACCACGTTTTATTTTACTGTGACACTCCATCTATTGCTTGCAAAGAAATAAGTCGCATACTAAAACCAAATGGCACTTTTGTATGTAGCACATATAGTAGTCGACATATGCAGGAAATAAGCTCACTCGTTAAAGAATTTGATGAACGTATTGTACTTTCTGCACAAAACTTGTATACAATATTCGGACTTGACAATGGAAAAGACATCTTAAAACCATTTTTTAAAAATGTTAATAAAGTTATATACCAAGATAGTCTTATAGTTGACAAGCCCGAACCACTTGTAGAATATATAATGTCTTGTCATGGCAATCAAAATCAGTATCTTTTAGATAGATATACAGCCTTTAAAAGCTTCGTAAACGAAAAATTAAAAAAGCCAATGCACATAACAAAAGACGCAGGGATATTTATTTGTAAGTAAATTTACCTACACAAACTAAAATTATTGTGGCAATCACATACTGCCTTATAAGAAAATAGTTACCTAATTATGCTATTTTTTTATATTTATCTTTAAATCCTTGCCCACATCTTGCTATTACATAACTTGCAGCTTGATGTATATTTAATTTCTTGCTATTACTATATTTTTGTTTTCCTATTTGAGATGTCATATATGGATTTATCTTGTTTAAATAAACTCTATTTCTATGACAGCTATTTTCCATAATTTCTTTATATCTACTATAATCAAATAAATGCAACATTTTATTATACTTCTTATTTTTATCACTTTTTGATGTAGTAGATTTCTTTTTCTTAAAGTCCAAATCTTCTATTACAATATCTTTCCCTTTTGTTAAAGCATAACTAACAATTTTAGAAATTGCTTGTTCAATTGTAGATTTACACCAATGATTTTCTTTGCGAACTTTAATTATAAAATCATCAGAACTTGAATTATACGTCATTTGAAACATTTGATTTCCAAATGTTTCATCACTACCTCCAAGATAAAAAATATTTTTATCTCTCAATTTTACATAATTGTTATACCATTTTTTATGAGTTTTATATCCATTCTCTTGCAATCTATTTGATTATCAAATGTATGTTTTCCGCCAAATCCAACTGAATAAATATTATTTTCAAGTTGATTTTCTCTAGCCCTATTATTTGTAACAATAGGTTTTAATTTATCAAGTTTTTCTATGATTTGTGATATTTTTACCTGTTTTGTTTGAATTTTAGTTTCTAATTGTTTTAACTCTGTCTTTTTTAATTCTTTATAAGATTTCATTCGACCTTTTATATCGTAACGAATTGAATTAATCGTTCTTTTAAGATAACCATATTTATTACATATATCAGTTACAAAGTTAGACTCTTTTGGATATTTTGTTTTAAAATCAGAAGCAGTCATTTGATGCCACATATCACGATAACATTTGTTATATTCTTTTACATAATCATCAAGATATATTCTTAATTCAGAATTAATAGAAGCTGGTAATCTTGTTTCTATATGTATATACTCTTGTTGGCATATAATCACTCCTTCTTTATTTGTAATATATGGTTACATTTGTATATTCTTACTACTATTTATTTATAACTTCTATAATACTTTTAAATTTTCATCTTGTTTAATTTTTTCAATAATTTCATCAAATATATTTGTTTTTGAAATTATTGATATCATATCTTCGACAAATTCATCATGTACTGTTTTTTCATTACTTTCATCTTGTAATACAATAATAGAAGTTCCACACGCATTAAACATAGTTTCTAAATAATTAAATCCAAATCTTGTTAATCTGTCTTTATATGTAATATATACATTTCTTACTTCGTGATTACTTATCATATCAAGTAATTTTTGTAATTGTTTACGTTTATCATTTAAACCTGAACCAACTTCTTTTAATATAATAGGATTTTGGATATCTTTTGCATTTTCAACTAAATACAAAGCTTGTCTGTCTAAATCACCACTTTGTTTTTGTTCATTACTAGATACTCTTGCATAAATTACATCATGTCGTTTTGAATTTGTATCATCATAAATAAGTCCTTTATCATCGAGATACTTAATTAAGTCTTCTCTCATAATTACACGTCTATTGCCTTCCGTGCGACATACCTTTAACTTCCCTAATTTATCATAATTTTGAATTGTTCTCGTAGTAATCCCAAGTATTTTAGCTGCTTCACCAGTACGATAAGCAGTTTTTGTAAAATCTGTTAATCAACCCTTTTCAAATGCCATATGTGCTAATAATTTTACACTATTCCATTTCCTATTAGTAGGTGTAAGTATCGCTTTGTAATCAACTTCAAGCTTAGAGCTTCTAATTGATGACAACAGCTTATCCATATGCTTTTGCGTAAGCTCACACATTAATACAAGCGAATTGCCATCACCTACTGCTACCTCTCCACCTTTATAAAGTGGATTTTTAAGAAGTTCTTCAACTGTAAGACCCTCCTGCTCCTTTGACACTACAATCACACCTATACGCATTTGAGAACATATTTTATAAATACTTTGTAATTTACTACCACCTATGTTAAATGTAATTACTTTTTCCATGCTTTAATCTTCCTCTACATCTACACATTCGTAAACTGCTTTCTTAAAAAAACAATCCAACAAATCTGTGAAGCTTTCAAATACTACAACTCCATTTTCCGCAACATCTTCTCCACAACTACAGTCAAAGGCTTCTTCTTCGTCAAGCCAAATAACTTTCCCAGAATTAACATCAAGCCAAATAAGTCCTGTTTCGTCAAATTCTTCAATATGAGCATTTCCATATTGGTCAAACTTTCCAATAGGAATATATCCCCAACTTAAAAACTCACGATTACTGTCAAAAAGCTCATCTAGCTTATCTAATTCACTATTATACGCCTGAGCTGGTAGCTACAATGTGACTTCCACACCATCTTCAAACAAAAAATTATCTAATACTCCCGACAAATCACCTATAAGATATGCGTATGTAGAAGTGAACTACCCATCACCTAAAGGTAATGGGCTTCTAAGATACTAATGTATCTATTTAAGAAGTTTGATATTTAAGTTTCCACCTATTACTAGGCAATCCTTATTCTTATAGGCGTATCCACTTCGCCTCTACTGTATAGGATATTCATATCCACAACTCTACTTTTTCGCATGATATTTAATGCCCCATTAACATCTGCATTAAATATTTTACCACTTGATGTCTTGTAAAGACCTCGTTTAACTCTGCTTCCCCTAAATTCATATTCCTTTGGATTATCATTATTGTAAACGGGTATTATATCTTTATCCCAAAAACTTGCTTTTGAAGTATATGATTCTTCTTGCTTTATAAACTTTATACCATTTAAGTCACAAAAATATTGCAACTTATTTTGTAATCGACCATACTGAATTTCAAAAAACTTAGCTTTAGTCTTTGGTATAATACGAATTTCCTTAACTTTTTTATCAAGCATTTCTACACTCTCAAAAGTAAATCTATAATAGAAACAACTTTTAAATGTATTAAAGAATCTTTCCATTGCTGCATTATCATAAGGACACCCAGCTTTGCTCATACTCTGAGTGATACCTTGCTCCTTACAGAACAAAACAAACTCCCAGGACGAAAATTGCTGTCCTTGATCCGAATGCAATAGCTGATCTATCAAACAAATCAATAATGGTGCAGTTATATCTGAATCGTCCATTAGGTTGGCGCATATAGGTAAAATGAGTACACCATACCTTGTTTTTATGATCAACAGTAAAATTTTGACATAATAGATTATTAAATATCTTATGTTTTTTACCAGCAGTGTATCCAGACTTTTTACGCATTATGATAGCAGCTAAATTAAGAGTTTTATTCATATATTTGTGCACTGTAGTTTTACTTATATGAATACCATATCGTGCCAAAAATACACGCATAGCTCTGTGTCCTACAGTTCTATTATTGTTGTAGTAAATGTACTTAATCCTTTCATAGATGACCTCACGCTGCTCATGATATTCACCCTTAGTATTTTTAAGATAATTATAATAACCATTGGGACTAATGCCAAATTTACGGCAAAGTCACCTTAAACCAAAATAATCTTTATATAGGCTCTTACAACTTCTCTTTTGAAGTCATCATTGTAACGTACTGACATCTCTCAGTCCTCCTTGGATAATAAAAATATTTTATCATATTATCCGAACAAAGTGTTACAAATTTAGTATACCACTACAGTCTAATTACTATACTCTTGAAAAAACTCAACCAATCCATCCAACGCTTTCGACAGTGCTTTCACTTCTTCTTCCGAAAGCTTCTCCACCACCGACTCCACCATCTTCTTATGGAATTCTTCGTGATGCCGGTATGCCTTCTCTCCTTTCGGAGTCAGTCGGATATACACGATCCTGCGGTCCGCCTCACTGCGCTCTCTCACCACATACTTCTTATTCACAAGACTGTTCATAGACGTCGTAAGGGATCCAACGGTAATCCCCAGCTTCCGTGCAATCATGGACATGTTACTCCCTTCCCCAAGACCTACTGCTTCAATAATATGCATATCATTGTTCGTAAGGTCCTTGAATTCCTCGGTAATAACCGCATTCTCCTCCAATTTCAATATATCGTTAAACAAATGTACCATCAAATTGTTGATGCTTTTGTATGCGTCCACGTTTATCTCTCCCTTTGCTTCTCTTCTACAGACAATTATACACGGAGATTAAGCAAAAAATCAATGACTTCTTTCACTGTTTCGATTTTTTCTGTCTTCCATGCATCTGCGCCGCAGAATAAAAGTGCTTCTCCGATGTTTCCTCTCGCTGCATTGGCCAGGGCGTCCGTGATACAGTACGGAGTCTCTGCCGGATTGCAGGTCTTAATACATCCCAGACATTTCTTCGGTGCGCATCGCTCTCCTGCCATGATATGATTGATAAACGGATTCTTGATTGCACGTCCCGGCATTCCCACCGGACTTTTTACGATAATGATGTCTTCTTTTTTTGCATTGATATAACTCTGTTTATAACGGATATCTGCATCGCACTCCCAGGTCGTCACGAATCTGGTTGCCACCTGAACAGCATTCACCCCAAGTTCGAATGCATGTTTTACATCTGCTGCTTCATAGATTCCACCTGCAAGCGCAACCGGAATCTGACAGTTGTATTTTTCTTCGTATGTTTTTACAACTGCTAGGATTTTCCGTATTTCCTGATCATAGGTCTCCTGATCGAACGCTGCCAACTGCTCCATGTCGAAGCCAAGATGGCCTCCCGCCTTTGGTCCTTCGATCACCAGAAGGTCTGCTGTACGTCTATACTTTTTGTCCCAGTATTTTAAGATGACCTTTGCGGATTTCTCGGTAGACACGATCGGTGCGATCTTGGTTTCGGTTCCTTCTACGAACGCCGGAAGTTCTGTCGGAAGCCCTGCTCCGGAGATGATCAGATCCGCTCCTGCCTTTGCGGCACATCGTACGTGCTGTTCGTAATCCTTCAGTGCAACCATAATATTGAAACCGATCACGCCATCAGGCGCGATGGCACGCGCCTTTTCAAGCTCTGTCTGGATGGCTCTTTGGTTCGCCTCCTTCGGATTCTTTGCGAAATCCGGCTCGCGAAATCCGATCTGGGCAGTGGAAATGATTCCGATACCGCCTTCTTTTGCAACCGCCCCCGCAAGGTTTGCAAGGCTGACTCCGACACCCATTCCGCCCTGAATCAATGGCTTTCTAATTGTCAAATCTCCTATTCTAAAGGATGGATATTCCATATCTCCACCTGAACCTTTCTTCTGAATCTTCTGTGAAATCCCCCAGTTCTACTGTTACATATTGCGGAATCTCTGATATCTCTTTTCTGCCAGTTCTTCTCCTGTTAACTTCAGATGTTCTCTCAGGAAATGCTGCATCGCCCGATCCATCTCCCCCGTTACCTCTGCCAGATTCTCTACCGTCAGATGTTCCGGCTCTGCCAGCACACGTTCTACGATTCCTGCTTCTTTCAAATGCTTTGCAGTCAGTTTCATAACTCCCGCTGCTTCCTGGGCACGCTTGCTGTCTTTCCAGAGGATGCTTGCGAACCCTTCCGGTGACAAAATGGAGTAAATGGAGTTTTCCAGCATCCACACTTCATCCGAAGTTGCCATAGCAAGTGCGCCACCGCTTCCGCCTTCTCCGATCACTACGGAGAGAACCGGTACTTTAAGCGCCGACATCTCAAACAGGTTGCGCGCGATGGCTTCTCCCTGTCCACGTTCCTCTGCTTCCAGTCCGCAGAATGCGCCCGGTGTATCCACGAAGCAAATGATCGGCCGATGGAACTTTTCTGCCTGCTTCATGAGACGCAGGGCTTTCCTATATCCATCCGGAGACGGCATACCAAAGTTGCGCTCAATATTTTCCTTCGTGTTTCTTCCTTTTGCCTGTGCGATCACTGTCACCGGCATCCCGTGGAAACGTGCAATTCCACCGATGATTGCTTTGTCATCTTTGAAATAGCGGTCTCCGTGAAATTCTACGAAATCGATAAACATGGACTCGATATAGTCAGAACCTACCGGACGATCCTTCTGTCTGGAGATCTGTACCCGCTCCCATGCAGTTTTGCGCATTTCTTCGGGCTCCACGTTTTCCACTGTTTCCCCGGTCATTTTCTTGATCATCTCTGCGTTCTGCCCGGCTTCATGCAGTTTCACAATCTTCGCCAACGTTTCTCGCAGCTGTGGTCGTTCTACAATCTTATCAACAAATCCATGCTCCAGCAGGAACTCGGATCTCTGGAATCCTTTCGGAAGCTTCTGTCCGATGGTCTGCTCGATGACACGCGGTCCGGCAAATCCAACCAGTGCATTCGGTTCTGCAAGAATAATGTCTCCAAGCATGGCAAAGCTCGCTGTCACGCCGCCAGTAGTCGGATCGGTCAGTACGGTCACGTAGAGCTGTCCTGCATCATGATGGCGTTTCAGCGCTGCTGACGTCTTGGACATCTGCATCAACGAATGAATTCCTTCCTGCATTCTCGCACCGCCGGAGCAGGTGAAGATAATGATCGGAAGCTTTTCGTCGGTTGCACGTTCTACTGCACGGGTAATCTTTTCTCCGACCACTTTTCCCATACTTGCCATCAGAAATCTGCCGTCGCAGACTGCAAGCACCACATCACTTCCCTGGATCTTCGCTTTTCCCGTCACAACGGCCTCATCAAGCCCGGTCTTTTCCTGCAGTGCCTGCACCTTTTCTTCGTATCCCTTGTAATGAAGCGGATTGCCGGAGATTAGACCGGTATCCCATTCTTCAAAGCTTCCCTCGTCAGCCACCATTTCCACACGTCTCTTGGCGTGTACACGGAAATAGTTCCCACACTTCGGACAGATATAGTATCCGTTCTTCACATCCTCTGTCATGATCGCTGCCTTACAGGAATTGCACTTTTTCAGCAGCCCTTCCGGTACCTCCGGAGCAGCGTTCCTCTCAGTGTGCACCTCGGCCAGCGAAATATAATTCTTACGATTCGTCTTTTTAAACATATTCGATAACTTCACGTTTTTTCCTCCTTACGCACACAGGATCTTCGTCTATTCTGTCACGCCTTCCAGCAGTTCCTGTTCCTTATCCGCGATGAACTCAATGTCAAATTCGCCTGCCTGATAATCCGGATGATTCAGAATCTCATACTGATAATCCACGTTTGTGTCGATACCTTCTATAATTACTTCTCCAAGCGCACTGCGCATCTTCATGATAGCTTCCGCTCTGTTTTTTGCATATACGATCAACTTTGCCAGCATATTGTCATAATATGGCGGCACAGTGTAACCACTGTAAATTGCGGAATCGATTCGTACTCCCTTTCCTCCCGGAAGATACATATCTGTGATCGTTCCCGGGCATGGGCGGAAGTTTTTCGCAAAATTCTCCGCGTTAATACGGCACTCAATGGCGTGTCCGGTAAGCTGTACATCTTCCTGTCGATAGGAGAGTTCTCTTCCGTCCGCGATTCGGATTTGCTCTTTGATCAGATCGATCCCTGTCACCCATTCTGTGACCGGATGTTCCACCTGGATCCTGGTATTCATCTCCATAAAATAAAACTTCCCTGTCTTTTCCAGAAGGAACTCGATGGTTCCAGCATTTTCGTAGCCGGATGCCTTTGCCGCTTTCACAGCCGCCTCTCCCATCTCCTTGCGAAGTGCTTCGGAGATTGCCGGACATGGCGACTCCTCGATCAACTTCTGGTGGTTTCTCTGGATGGAGCAGTCACGCTCGCCCAGATGAATGACATTTCCATATTTATCGGCAAGAATCTGGAACTCGATGTGTTTTGGATGCTCTACAAAATGCTCCAGATACATAGTTCCATCTCCAAATGCTGCTTTTGCTTCTTTTTGTGCGGTATTAAATGCCACTTCGAACTCTTCCGGAGTCTGAGCCACACGCATGCCTTTTCCACCACCGCCAAGTGCTGCCTTGACAATCACCGGATAGCCGATCTCGCCTGCTATCTCTGCTGCGGCATCTGCCTCATAGAGGGGCTCGTTACATCCCGGGATTACCGGAACGCCTGCCTCTACCATGGTACATCTCGCCTGAGACTTGTGTCCCAGTTTCTGGATCACCTCCGCAGATGGTCCGATGAAAATGATGTTACATTTCGCACAAAGTTCTGCAAATTTGCTGTTCTCTGACAGAAACCCGAATCCCGGATGGATGGCATCCGCCCCGGATACGATGGTCGCGCTGACGATCTGTTCCATGTTCAGGTAACTGTCTGTAGATGCTGCCGGACCGATGCAGATTGCCTCGTCTGCAAGCTGTGTATGGAGTGCTTCTTTATCTGCCTCTGAATAAATGGCAACCGTCTCGATTCCCATTTCCCGGCATGCACGGATGATCCGCACGGCAATCTCTCCACGGTTGGCGATCAATACTTTCTTAATCATGTCTTCCCCTATCCAATCATCAGTGATAATTCTGCTTTTACTGCGACTTCACCGTCAACCGATGCGATTGCTTCACCGATGACCAGTGGTCCTTTCTGACGGATGATCTTCGCTTCCAGCTTCAGTTTATCTCCCGGAACTACTTTTCTGCGGAATTTGCAATTCTTGATTCCACCAAAGTATCCCAGCTTTCCTTTGTTTTCTTCCTGAACCAGAACGGCAACTGCTCCAACCTGAGCCAGTGCCTCTACGATCAGAACACCAGGCATAACCGGCTCCTGCGGGAAATGTCCTGCAAAAAAGTCTTCCCGGTATGTAACACATTTGTATCCAACAGCATATTCGCCTGGTTCGTAATCTTCGATATAATCCACCAGCAGAAACGGATGTCTGTGTGGAATGATTTCTTTAATTTCTGAAATCCCAAGATGTTTCATGTCTGTCTCCTTTTCCTACTTTCTTACGACACTCTGAACAGTGGCTGTCCGTACTCTACAGCTTCTCCGTTTGACACCAGTACTTCCTGGATCACACCGTCGAAATCACTTTCAATGTCATTCATCAGTTTCATGGCTTCTACGATTGCAATCGTCTGTCCCTTCTTTACCGTATCTCCTACAGCCACAAATGGATCCGCATCCTCGGCCGGTGCCACGTAAAAGATTCCGACAAGCGGAGATTTGATCAGTCTTCCCGGCTTTTCTTCTGCTGTATTTTCTGTACTTTCACTTTCGGAAACTAATGACGGTGCGGCTGCAAATGCTGCCGGCGCGGTCACTGCTGCTCCGCCGCAGATTGTCTGTACTTTTTCTTTCTGTATATTTAATTTGATTCCATTTTCTTCATACTTGAATCCGGTCAGTTCTGAGTTAGAAACTGCCTCGATCAGTTTTACGAGATGTTCAAATTCCATGTTCTGCACCTCTATCCTTCATACTTCTTCAAAAGGATCGCCGCATTGTGTCCGCCGAATCCCAGAGAATTGCTCATTGCATACTTAATTTCTTTTTCTACCGGCGCACCTACCGCATAGTTCAGATCACAGGCTTCATCTGTTACTTCTGTTCCTACGGTCTGGTGGATAAAGCCGTCCTGGATAGATTTGACACAAGCAACACATTCTACTGCGCCTGCAGCTCCAAGCAGATGACCGATCATTGATTTTGTGGAGTTGATGACAACATCCTTCGCTGCTTCGCCAAATGCTTTCTTGATCGCATAAGTCTCAAACAGATCGTTGTGGTGTGTGCTGGTTCCGTGTGCATTGATATACTGCACATCAGCCGGTGTGATACCTGCTTCTTCCATGGCATATTCCATGGCCTTGGCTGCTCCGCTTCCGTCCTCTGCTGGGGAAGTGATGTGGTATGCATCTCCGGTTGCCCCGTATCCCACGAGTTCTGCGTAGATCTTTGCTCCTCTTGCTTTTGCATGCTCCAGTTCTTCCAGCACTACAACACCTGCGCCTTCTCCAAGAACGAACCCGCTTCTGTCCTTGTCGAAAGGAATAGAGGCACGTGCCGGATCGGTGCTGGTAGTCAGTGCAGTAAGTGCGGTAAATCCGGCCACTCCGGTCGGGCAGATGCAGCTCTCGGTTCCCCCTGCAAACATGACTTCCGCGTCTCCGTACTGGATGGCACGGAGGGCATCTCCGATACAGTTGGTTCCTGATGCACAGGCAGTTACCACGTTGGTACATTTTCCTTTCAGTCCAAGCTGAATGGAAACATTGCCTGCTGCCATGTTGGAGATCATCATCGGCACCATCAGAGGCGACACTCTTCCCGGTCCCTTTTCCAAAATGGTGGTATACTGTTTTTCAATCTGCTGAAGGCTTCCGATTCCGGATCCGATGATGACGCCACAGCGGAACGGATCTTCTTTTTCAATCTCAAATCCTGCATCCTCGCAGGCTTCTTTTGCTGCCACAACCGCATACTGCGAAAAAGTCTCCATACGCTTTGCCGCTTTGAAATCCATACGTTCCTTTGCCACAAAGTCCTTGACCTCTGCCGCAATTTTTACTTTATAATCACTGGTATCGAATTTGGTAATCTCACCGATTCCACATTTCCCAGCTTTTAAGCTACTCCAGAATTCTTCTACGTTATTTCCAACCGGGGTGATTGCTCCAAGCCCCGTAATCACTACTCTACGTTTCATTTCTTCCTCCTTACATGGCCATTCCGCCGTCTACACTGATCACCTGACCGGTGATGTAGGCTGCTGCATCGGATGCCAGGAACGCTACGGTCTCTGCGATATCTTCTGCGCTTCCTAAGCGTCCCAGTGGAATCTGTTTCATGGTTTCCTCAATTACCTTCTCAGACAACACGCTTGTCATATCGGTCTCGATAAATCCCGGTGCGATGGCGTTGACGGTAATGTTACGTGAAGCCAGCTCTTTTGCCGCTGATTTGGTCATTCCGATAACTCCGGCCTTCGAAGCCGCATAGTTGACCTGTCCTGCGTTTCCGGAAATGCCGACTACGGAAGACATGTTGATGATCCGGCCGCTTCTCTGCTTCATCATCTGGCGGGATGCGAAACGGATCCCGTGGAAGGTTCCCTTCAGATTCACATCGATCACGCTTGTGAAGTCCTCTTCACTCATACGCATCATCAGTCCGTCTTTTGTGATTCCGGCATTATTTACCATAATATCGATCCGTTTGAACTGATGGATGATTTCTTTAAAAAATGCTTCACAGGAATCGTAGTCTGCCACGTTGCACTGCATGATCTCTGCTCTTCCGCCGTCTGCAATAATCTTCTGTTTTACTTCTTCTGCCTTCTCGGCAGAGCCATTATAATTGATGATAACGGTAGCTCCCAGCTTCGCCAGCTTCGTTGCAATGGCTCTTCCGATTCCGCGGGAAGCACCGGTCACTACTGCGATTTTTCCATTTAACATATCTTCTCTCCTTTGGCGCTCTGCCTAGTTTGTCAGTTCGCCCACAACTTTTTCCACGTCTTCCCAGCTTGCGATGTTGTACATCTTGACACTTTTATCGATTTTTTTCATGAATCCTGCCAGTGTTTTTCCCGGACCGATCTCTACAAAGGTATCTACACCTTCAGCGATCATCTTTTCCATGCTCTCCTGCCATCTTACGGAAGATGCCACCTGTTCCTCCAGAAGTGTCTTAGTCTGGCTGATATCGCTTACATATTCTGCGGTCACATTGGTCACATACGGGATCTGAAGCTCGGTAAATGTCATATGCTCCATCTCTTTTTCCAGTTCTTCTCCTGCTTTTTTCAGCATCGGAGAGTGGAATGGTCCGCTGACATTGAGCATCACTGCTCGTTTCGCGCCCGCGGCTTTCAGTACTTCTGCTGCCTGCTCTACTGCCTTTCCTTCTCCGGTGATCACGATCTGTCCCGGGCAGTTGTAGTTTGCCACGGTAACACCGCTTATGTCCTGAATGCCTGCTTCCACCGCTTCTGCGGAAAGTCCCAGGATTGCTGCCATCCCGCCTTCTCCGGCTGGAACGGTATTCTGCATCAGAATTCCTCTTGTTCTTACCAGACGGATGGCATCTTCTTCTGCCATTCCGCCGGCTACGCTGATGGCACAGTACTCACCAAGACTAAGTCCCGCGGTAACATCCGGGGTTAAGCCCTTCTCTTCTACCACTTTTGTCATGGCAAGACAGGTTGTTACCAGAGCTGCCTGGGTATATTCTGTCAAATCAAGTTTGTCATTTTCTTCAAAGCATAATGCTTTCATATCTATCTGCAAAAGATCGGTCGCTTTGTCATAGACCGCTTTTGCCAGTTCACTGTTTTCATAAAAATCTTTTCCCATGCCGGCTTTCTGCGCGCCCTGGCCCGGGTAAATAAATGCAATCTTACTCATAAATGTGTAATCCTCCGATTAAAGCGTCGGTTTCTTTCACCAGTTTCTGGATCAGTTCTTCACAGCTTAAGATCTCTTTTACCATTGCTGCGCTCTGTCCTGCCATCACGCTTCCGTTTACCACATCACCTTCGACAACCGCTTTTCGCAGTCCTCCCAGCGTCAAATGCTCCAGTTCTTCGAAGGATGCACCGCTGTTTTCCAGTTCCAGATACTGCTTTACCATCTGATTTCTCAGGGCACGCACCGGATGTCCTGTGGTTCTTCCGGTTACACGGGAATCGATATCCCTTGCCTTGATGATTGCCTGTTTGTAATTATCATGAACAACAGATTCTTTCGTTGCCACAAAATGGGTGCCCATCTGTACGCCCTTTGCGCCCAGCATAAATGCTGCCGCCACTCCTCTTCCGTCTGCCACACCACCGGCTGCAATGACCGGAATCTTCACGGCATCTACGATCTGAGGAACGAGAACCATCGTGGTATTCTCCCCGATATGTCCTCCGGCTTCACACCCCTCCGCTACCAGTGCGTCTGCACCGCATCGTTCCATTCTTCTTGCAAGTGCTACGGAAGCTACTACCGGAATGACCTTCACTCCTGCTTCCTTCCACATCTTCATATATTTCTCCGGATTTCCGGCTCCGGTAGTTACTACCTTTACGCCCTCTTCCGCTACGACTTTTGCTACTTCGTCCGCATAAGGACTCATGAGCATGATATTTACTCCAAATGGTTTGTCTGTCAGTTTTTTTGCTTCTCTGATCTGTTCACGTACCCATTCTGCCGGAGCGCTCGCAGCTCCAATGAGTCCAAGCCCACCGGCATTTGATACGCCGGCCGCAAGATGATACTCAGCAACCCAGGCCATTCCGCCCTGGATAATCGGATATTCTATTCCCAGTAATTTGGTTACTTCTGTCTTCATATTACAACCTCGCTTTTTTATTATTATGTCTTATTTCTGAAGTCCTTCGATGTAAGTTACTACGCTTCCTACTGTTGTCAGTTCAGAAATCGCTTCTGTATCAATCTCTACGCCAAATTCGTCTTCGAATGACATTACAAGATCCATAAGGTCAAGAGAATCTGCTCCAAGAGATTCGAATGTTGTCTCTGCTGTAAGCTCTGCTGCGTCTGTTCCTAATCCTTTTGCTACGATTTCAATTACTTTTTCTAACATGTTTGTTGTCTCCTTTTTGTTCTATAAATTTGTTTGTATATGTAATCCGTCTTTTCCTGCCCGGAAGCTGTATCTCTTCCTTCTGACAGACTTTTGGCGGCTCTTACCTTATTACCACTCGAGTAAGGTTGCTCCCCAGGAGAGCCCTGCTCCGAAGCCTGCGAAAACGATCTTCTGTCCTCTTCTCAGCTTTCCGCTGCGATTCATCTCATCCAACAGAATTGGAATGCTGGCGGAAGATGTATTTCCATATTCTGCAATGTTCATCGGGAATTTTTCGATATCAACTTTCATCCGCTTTGCCACAGATTCAATGATTCTTTGATTCGCCTGATGAAGCACGAACCAGTCAATCTCTTCTACCAGAGTATTGGACTGTTCCAAAAGTTCGCCGATGACCTCCGGCACCTTCTTTACTGCAAATTTGAAAACGCTCTGTCCATCCATGGACATATATGTTTCTTTTGCTTCTTCTTTTTCCTGCCATCCCATCTGATGACGGCTCTCACAGGCAAGGACTTCTCCCATCGTTCCATCGGAATGTGTCACACAGGACGCCGCTTCTCCGGCCTCTGCCCGCACCACTGCGGCTCCGGCCCCGTCACCAAACAGGATGCAGCTTCCTCTGTCCTGCCAGTTCACGATATTCGAAAGGCTCTCGCTTCCGATGACTAGGATTGTCTTGTACATACCTGCTTCGACAAATGCCTGTGCCGTATTGTAGGCAAAGACAAATCCACTGCATGCTGCGCTTAAGTCGAACCCTGTTGCGTTGACTGCTCCCAGTTCTCGCTGCACCTCACAGGCAGTACACGGGATGATGGTATTCGGTGTGATCGTCGATACCAGGATCAGATCCACCTCTTCTGCTTTCACATTTCCATTCTCCAGTGCTGCTCTGGCTGCTTCTACCGCCATACTGACTGTAGTATCACCGTCAATGATGTGCCGCTTCACGATTCCGGTCCGTTCCCGGATCCAGGCATCGTTGGTCTCCACCATCTTCGCTAAATCATTGTTATCATAATAGTTCTCCGGCACGTACGCACCGGTACCGCATATTTTTGCTCTCATATTTGTAATGTCCCTCTTGGTTTTAAATGTAAAATATTTTATTTTAAATTATTTTGATTTTCAAACTATTTGATAATATAACATAATAAGATACATTTGGCAAGAAGTTTTTTTCGACAACATTTTCACCATGAAAAAAGGAGAAACGGCGCAATCAACGTCGCGCCGTTTCTCCTTACTCTTTTACCATAACCTCATATGCCTTTGCTGCCTGCGCCGCTTCCCTGGCGCATGCTTCCTGAATCTCGTTTTTGTCCATCTGCATTGCCTGCTGAATCATCTGCCCTACTTTTCGATTCAGATTCCTGTCTTCTTCTGACGCAAAGTATGCGCCATCCAGCTCTGTAAAGCTCTGCATGATCCGCTCCTGAGAAGCGGCGTCATAAACTCCCGACTGCTCCAATGCCGACTTCCAAGCACGTTCCTGTACCGGAACTCCACTTGTGTGCAGCATCCCCTGAAGCGGTGTGAACTCCGCCCCTTTTTCCTGTTCCGCCTTGTCATTCAACAGCAGCATCAGATATTCATAGGCCTGTTCTTTTGATTTACTTGACATGCCTACCGCACCATACGCCAGAACCATTGCCATCCGATTTCCTTGTAGATCAGGAACAGACTGATACCGCCATTGTAGTGGTCAAGTTTTTTTGTAACACTTTGTTCGGTAAATACCTATGCAAATCGAGTATCAAATGTCAAGACCCAATGTACAAAAAATATTATATAAAAATGTACAATTAGTCTG
>OGUD01000471.1_pt1 | contig 34316 bp, 28 predicted proteins | sample 1573671 | NCBI WGS metagenome assembly OGUD01 (sample SAMEA2582065, study PRJEB24529) | metagenome | biome: Human gut stool | place: China | collected 2011 | reverse complement strand
CAGAGCAGGACTACAAAAAGCTGGAAAAGGAACTGGATAAAAAGATCAAGCGCACTCCCACCGACCACCCCGGCTATAACGAATACCAGTACCACCTCGACCCCATCGAGCATGACCCGTGGCAGCTCACTTCGTATTTGACCACTTTGTATGACGATTACACCCGGTCGGAGGTGCAGGGCAAGCTGAAGGAGACCTTCAAAAAGCAGTATAAGCTGACCACATGGGTAGAGGTGCAGACCCGGTATATGACGGTCTGGGTCATGACTCCGGCAGGCATCCCGGTTCCCACGCAGGTTCCCTACGAGTACCGCATCTTCCACACCAAGCTGGTGAATCGTGGCTTGGAGGTGGTCATCCGGGAAGAATTGGATGCTGACCAATGGAAACGCTACGAGATCTTTCAGGATACGTTGGGTGGCAGACCTTATCTTTTTAATGGAGGCTTGCCGCCCGGTGGCTCGGATGGCTCCGGCACACCGGGCATCGACTATCAGGTTCCGGCAGAAGCCCTGACCGACAGCGAATTTGCCGCCATCTACAAGGAGGCGCAAAAGTATGTGGGCACACCCTACGTCTGGGGTGGCTCTACCCCGGAAACTGGGTTCGATTGCTCCGGCTACGTCTGCTGGGTGTACAACCAGAACGGCTATGATGTGGGGCGCACCACCGCCAACGGCTTGTGGAACAAGAGCCAGCATATCAGCGAGGCAGAAGCAAAGCCCGGCGACCTTGTTTTCTTTGAAGGAACGTATGATACGCCTGGGAAAAGCCATGTGGGCATCTACCTCGGCAACGGCATGATGGTTAGTGCCGGCGACCCCATCAAGTACGCAAACATTCACTCGTCCTACTGGGAGAAGCATCTCGCAGGATTCGGACGGCTTTCAAAATGAAATGGAGGGTTCAACTATGAGCGAAAAATCGGATAAGCTGCGGGCGATGCTGGAAAAAGAGAAGGAGCGCCGCATCAAGCTGAACAACCGCATCGAGATTCTGGAACGGCGCATTCAGGAGGAGGATTCCGCCGAGGTCAACGAGATGGTGCGGACTGCAAAGGTCACGCCGGAACAGCTTGCCGCCCTGCTGCGGCAGTCGGCTACCACCACCCTGAACCCGGCTGCGCTGTCTGCCGTGGGTGCAACTTTCGAGAAGGAGGTCAATACGGATGAAGATTAAGAAACTGAGCGCACTGCTGGTATCGGCGGCACTGTGCGCCGGCATGGCGGCTCCTGCCTTTGCCTTTGAGGGCGAAGCCACCCCGGTGGAACAGCCTGTTTTGCCGGAGGTGGTGGAGGATATTGTCACCGTCACGGATGAAACTTCTGGTGCCCTGACCCCGGAGGGCAACCTGACACTGGTGGACGATTACCACACCAATTATTCGGATGGTTCCGGGCAGCAGTTCATCACGCTGGTATCGAAATCGGGTGCGACATTTTATCTGGTAATCGATCGGAACAGTAAAGGCGCACAAACCGTACACTTTATGAATCTGGTGGATGAAGCCGACCTGTTGGCTCTGATGGAGGAAGAAGCTGCCGATGCCTACACTGCGGAAAAAGAAGCAGCGGCACAGGCTGAACTGGACAGGCTGAAAGCTGAGGAAGAAGCCAAGAAAGCTGCCGAAGAAGCGGCGGCATCTGGCGAGGAACAGCCCAAGGAAAATAAGGTCACAAAGATCGCATCCGGCTTTCTGGGCGTGGTGGTGTTGATTGTGCTGGCGGCAGGCGGTGGCTTCTACGTTTTCGCAAAGCAGAAGCAGAAAAAACAGGCAGAAAAAGAAGCCCTTGACCCCGATGCAAACTACACCGAGGACAAGGGCGACTTCGAGATTCCCACCGAGGACGAGCCGGAGGAGACAGGCGAAGAAGATACCGAACCTATCTGATTTTAAGGCGGCGGTCTGCCGCCTACATATTGCAAACCGAAACAGAATGGAGGGATATTTATCGCAAAATTGATCGTAGCGGAAAAGCCGTCCGTTGCCATGGCTTACGCTAAAGTCCTCGGTGCCACCAACCGTCAGGACGGCTACCTTGAGGGCAACGGTTATCTCGTCAGCTGGTGCGTGGGGCACTTGGTGGAACTGGCACCGCCCAACATCTACGATGCCAAATACGTCAAGTGGAGTATCGCAGATTTGCCCATTCTGCCGGAAAGGTGGAAGTATCTGGTGTCTGCCAGCACCAAAAAGCAATTCGGCATCCTGCAAAAGCTCATGCACCGCCCGGATGTCGAGAGCATTGTGAACAGTTGCGATTCCGGACGGGAGGGAGAACTGATCTTCCGCTTGGTGTACCAGCAAGCAGGCTGCAAAAAGCCCTTTTCTCGCCTATGGCTGTCCAGCATGGAGGAAAACGCCATCCGGGAAGGCTTTGCTCACCTCAAACCGTCAACTGAATATGATGCGCTATACAACGCAGCACTCTGCCGGGAACGCGCCGATTGGATGGTCGGCATCAATGCGTCCCGGCTTTTTTCGTGCCTGTACGGTCAACCGCTGGCGGTGGGGCGTGTTATGACCCCGGTGCTTGCCATGACGGTGGTGCGAGAAGCCGCCATCGCTGCCTTTACCCCGGAAAAATTCTACACGGTGGATCTGGAACTGACCAGTGGCTGCACGGCATCCAGCCGCCGCATTCCCGAAAAAAACGTGGCCGAAAACCTGCTGGAAGCCTGCCGAAAGGAGATGGTGGCAACGATCCAACGTATCACCCGCAAGGAAAAGTCCGAGAGTCCGCCGTCGCTGTACGATCTGACCACCCTTCAGCGAGATGCTAACCGCTTGCTGGGGTACAGCGCACAGCAGACGCTGGACTATGTGCAGAGCCTGTATGAGAAGAAACTTACCACTTATCCCCGAACTGATAGCTGCTATATCACCGACGATGACGAGGAAATGCTGGAGGAACTGACCGAGGCACTGGAAAGATTTTTCGACATTACCCCGGAAGATGTGGACGAGGCTGTGCCCCGGACACGGCGCACCGTCAACCGGGAAAAAGTCACCGACCACCACGCCATCCTGCCCACCCGCAGTATGCTGCAAACCGATTTGGACGCACTGCCCAAAGGCGAACGGAACGTCCTGAAACTCATCATTGCCCGGACGCTGATGGCGGTAAGCAAACCCTTCCGGTATCTGGAAACCATGTTGACCACCGAATGTGCCGGGGAGGAGTTTACCGCCAAGGGCAAGGAGGTTCTGAAGGAAGGCTGGAAAGCGGTGGAACGCAAGGTGCTGGCAGACATCCTGAACCGAAAACAGGAACTCACCGCCCTGCCCAATGCAGCGGAAAACGAGTGCGGCATCCTCAATGCCGAACTGAAAGAGGGCCAAACCTCCCCGCCGAAGCACTTTACCGAGGATACCCTGCTGCACGCTATGGAAACCGCCAGTGCAGACAGTATGCCGGAGGGCGTGGAACGTCAGGGCATCGGCACCCCGGCTACCCGTGCCGCCACCATTGAAAAGCTTGTGCAGAAGGGTTTTCTGGAACGCAAGGGCAATAAGAAAACCAAGGTGCTGCTGCCTACCGACAAGGGCAAAGCCCTTATTACCGTAATGCCCGAAGAAATTCAGTCCCCGGAAATGACCGCCGACTGGGAAACAAAGCTGCTGCAAATCGAACGTGGCGAAATGGAGCCGAGTGAATTTATGACCGAAATCAATACGATGATTACTGAACTGGTAAAGAACACGGAAATGAAAAAAGGAGTGAATGCGCTTATGAAAAATAAAATCATTGGTGTCTGCCCGAATTGCGGTGCAAATGTTGTAGAGCGTGAAAAAGGCTGGTTCTGTGAATCCAACCCTTGCCGTTTCGTGCTGTGGAAGGACAATGCGTTCTTTAAGCGTCTGGGCAAGCGTTTGGATGGCCGAATGGCGGACAAGCTGCTTCGGGATGGTCGTGTCCGCCTGAAGGACTGCAAGAGTGCCAAGGGCAAGACCTACAACGCCACCGTGCTGCTGGGCACCGAACCCGATGGCCGCAGCAAGTTCAGTTTGGAATTTGAGAATGGGGGCTGCTGATGAAGGATGATGCCGTAATAAAAGACAACGAGGCGGTCTACCTCCTCAACGAGCAAACGTATCTGCATCTGCGGGAAAATCTCCAAGGTGTTGGGTACGAGGTCTTTGAAAAAAGCAGCCCGCTCCCGGTGGAGGAAGGGCAGATTCCACGGGAAGTTCTGGGCAATACCCTGCGGCGCATTGAGACTGCCCGTGCGTACTATCTGGCAGAGCATCAGGACGAGCCTGTGGGGAGAATCCAAAATGTTGCCGTTACCACCTTGGAGAAGTTTCGCTCCGGGGTTCGCAGGCGCAGGAATCTGGCTCCACGTTCTCTGCCGGACAATGATGTGCGGTTCATTGACCCGATGTACAACGAGCTGTTCCGGGTGCCGGACGGCGGCGTTGTGCAGATGACCTACCCAGATGGGCACCAGCGTTCCGAGAAGGTTGAATATCTCGATGATTATCACATGAAGATCGGGTCCTCTGTGCAGCACATCTGTGAATTTGCAGAGCGCATGGCGCGCAGCCGTGCCATTGTGGAACCGGAGCCGCTGACGCAGCAGGACTGCCGGGCGTGGAATCTGGAATATGACTATTATCTCACCGTGCAGGCAGAGGACGGTGCATGGAATTACGCTCTCTATCAGGGCGACTGCTGCCTGTTGGAGCGTGGGAAAATTGATGCGCCCGAACTGATGATTGAGGAGGTGCGGGACGAGATCTTGTACAGCCACAACCTACGGAACAAGGACTGCATCCCGCTCACTCAAGAGGAGTTTGCCCTGAAACTAGCAGACCGAAACGAGATCCAGTCGTATCGGATGAAGCAATTCCGGCAGAGCGGACACGACTGCTATCTGGTCATGCAGTTGCAACAGGATGCAGACCCTGCGCTCCGATTTGCCGCCATGCGCTATCTGAATAAGCAGAACATCGCTCCGTCCATTGAAAATTACGAGATCCTGTACCGGGGCAACCTCCCGGAAGGAAAGCGCAGCGTTCCGCAAGCGGAGCTGCTGGAACAACTGTACCAGAAATTCAACTTTGCCCGCCCGACGGATTACCATGGGCACAGCCTGTCGGTCAGCGATGTGATCATGCTGAATCAGGGCGGGAAGATTTCGGCGCATTATGTGGACAGCATCGGTTTCAAGGAACTGCCGGGGTTTCTGGATAAAAAGCCGGAACGCCTTTCTGTTCTGCAAAACCTCAAGGAAAAGTGCGATGCCCCGGAGTGCAATCCCACGGTATGCCGGAAAGTGAGGGCTGAACATGAACTTTAACCATGAAGAACTCATGCTGATGATGCTCTACAACACCGGCACCCGGCTGGGGCTTATCCACGAACTGCGGCTCATGCAGTGCTACCTGATGCCCGATGAAACCGCCCTGCGGGAACTGTCGGAGGGGGTTATCGAAAAGCTGAAGCTGCTGACCGATGCAGAGTTCTCCGAATTGGAATTTCCCCCGGACTGACTTTTGCCGCCTGCGGGCGGCGTACATAGGCTCTTTTATAATGCTATTTGGTGTGATATACTGAAATCGACAACACGGGATTGATAGAGTTCTTTAGATAGAGACACTTTTATCTGAAGGCCAAGAATATGTGGAAGAAAACTATAATGATTGGAGTTAATTATAATGAAACATAGAAAAGAAATCATTATTACAATAATTATTACAACTACAATCTGTTTTGTTGCGATTCCATTGGGTGTCAATTATGCATTTCACCATGTGGCACCTGTAGACATATTAGCTGCTCGTTGGGAGGCGTCAGATGCCCTTAATTATATTGCAACAACACTGGCATTTATAGGAACGTTTTTCTTAGGTTTGGTTGCATGGAAACAAAATACGGACTTGCAAAAAATCGAAACAAATAGGTTTATTGCAGATAACTCTTGTGAAGTCTTTTTGGAAAGTATTCAGTTAAAAAACCTCGATCAGACTGTATGTAATCTTAAAACCCAACATATGGAATCCATTGTAGTGGAGGAAGGTATACAAGGGTGTAATTATGGGAGCTTACAAATCGAAATCTGTCTCAAGCGCAAGTCCGGATACGCTACGCAGGTTCGAGTTAATGATATGCAGATATTTATTGGTGATGAGGAACCTGTAATTCCCATATGGACAAAACGATATGATGATACATTTAACATAATCGCAATTTCAGAAAAATACAATCGATTTAATGTTACTGTGTTGCTAAAGCCAGAAACCAAAAAGAAAATCATTGATCATCTAAATGATAATTGCAAAATAATGATAGATATGAAAATAGAACTTGTGTCTGCAAGCTATGTATCTACACAAATAAACTGTCGCGGTGATTTCATAAAATCGAATTCAGATAGCTTTGAAAATAATTTCATACTGTCTGACAAAGAACCAATATGTTTTTGGGGTGGAAATATTGTATATTCGGAGAAGGATGTGTCTGCAAGAATAAAAACTTGATGGGCACCTCGACTCATAAACGGCATTGGACTAAAACAGTCTCTTATATAGGCGATAACACAGATTCCAAAGCGAGTGACCTAAAAAGGCCGCTCGCTTTTTTGTTTACCATGAACTTGAAGGGAGGAACGCTATGCCAAGCAAAACCGAAGAATATCTCGCCCTTGCCCAACGCACAGCCAACGGCTTGACCCGGTACTGGGAAAGCTGGACGGATTACCTGACCACTGCATCCCGACTGTACAAGTACCCCTTTGCAGACCAGCTGATGATCTACGCCCAGCGCCCGGAAGCCACTGCCTGCGCCGACTATGATGTTTGGAACAGCCGGATGAACCGTTATGTGCGCCGGGGTGCCAAGGGCATCGCTCTGCTGGACGAATCCAGCGGATTTCCCCGACTGCACTACGTCTTTGACGTAAGCGACACCGGGGTGCGCCGCAATTCCCGTGACCCGGAGGTGTGGCAGTACAACGATGACCTGAAACAGCCTGTTTCGGAAATGCTCGCCGCCACCTACGGCATCAGCGGAGAGCGTGTCAGCCAGCAACTTGCGGATGTTGCCGGAAAATTGGTGGCGGATTACTGGGACAACAACGGCGGAGACATCCGCGCCATCGTTGACGGTTCGCTGCTGATGGATTATGATGATGCCGGGGTGGAGATGCAGTTCAAGTCTGCTGCCGCCATCAGCGTCACCTACACGCTGCTGGAACGCTGCGGCTTTGAGCCTGCCGGGTGGTTCGACAAGGACGACTTCCAAGCAATCCACGATTTTTCCACCCCAGATAGTGTTTACGCCCTCGGCGCAGCCGTCAGCGACATGAGCCGGGAGGTCTTACGCCAAATTGAGCGCACCGTGAAAACTACCATTCGCCGCCGCAATGCAGAAAGGAGCCAATATGAATACGAACAGCAGGAACGTGACCTACTCGACCGTCGGGGACTACCAACTCCCGAACCTGACCCTAAACCAGCCCCGGAAGCCGCTGGGCAAGTACGGCAGGCTGCGCCGGACCTACCTGAAGGAGCAGCGCCCGGTGCTGTACCACACAATGCTCCTGAACGGGAGCCTGTACCCGCACCTGATGGAGGTGGAGCAGACGGCAGAGAGTCGGATGCAGCAGACCATGGCGCAGCTTCTGAAACAGAACCCGGCTCCAGACAAGGAGAAGAGTCAAATGCAGTGGGTGCAGCACATGAACAGCCTGAAAGCACAGGCCGAGGAACTGATGCTGACGGAATTGATTTACAGTTAAGTTTCTTTGATGCCCACATTCCCACCGAAGTCCAGCAAATTGAAAAAATCGACCAAGCGGAGAGCGAAAAAACGCCCTCCGCTTTTGTTTTGTCGCAGGCTGAAATCGAAAACGAACTGCGTAAGCACGGCTCCGGGTTTGAGGGTGGCAAGCAGCGTATTATGACACTGTACCAGACCCAGCCTGACCGCAGCCTCCGTGCCAAGGCACTGGCAAAGGAATACGGCATCGGTGGGCACTCCCACGATTTTCTGGACGGCAGCAGGGGGGTTGTAAATCACGACGGGAGAGGAATGGAATTTGACCATTACCCCGAACACAAGAAATTCACGTTAAGCTGGACGCAGGTGGAAAAGTATATCGACCTGATGATCCAGTCCGACCGTTACCTGACGGACAAAGAGAAGGAGCATTACACGCCCTCTGTGCCTATCACCGTAGAGCCAGATGCTACCTTGAACCATGCCAAAAACCTGATTCGGGAGTTTTGTCAGGAGGAGTACGACTCCGAGCCGGACTTTTCCGACCTGTCCAAGATCGGCATTGCCTACACCCACGCCACCGATGAGGATATTCCCATTCAAGTTAATGTGGATTTGGTGGGATACCGGGTAGAACGGTATCTGGGCGAGGTGCTGATAGAAGAACGGCAGTACGAAAGTCTGGAAGAACTGACCGAAACCGAACTGGAGGCTCTGGATTTCTCCGAACTCGTCAGTGTCACCGATGAAGAATTGGAGCATTACCACAGCAAGGTAGAGGAACGTCCGGCACTGCTGCCGCTGGATGCCGCCACCGAGTACAACGCCCTGAAGGAGCAGTACCCGGATGCGCTGGTGGGCTTTGAGCAGAACGGACAGTTTGAGTTTTACGGTGAGGATGCCCGGAAGGTCTGCGAACTTCTAGGCGGCAAACTTCTGGAAAAGGAAACGGAATTGGGCACCGTTCCTGTCACCGGTTTTCCCCGCGACCAGTGGGCATACCGTGCCAAACAACTGTGGCAGTGCGGCGAGAACGTCTATCTTGCCGGGCTGAACGAGGACGGTACCCACCACCAGACCAAGTATCTGCGCCGTGAGGACTATCTGCCGCTGGGTTCTACCATCCACATGGATGGGCGCGCTTTCCGGGTGGATACGGTAAACTTCGATAAGGACAGCGTTACCCTGCAGGATGTTGCACTGGCAGAAATGCGGATGCCAATTTTCCGGGAAGAGCCGCTGGCTCTTGTCCGGGAACTGTACGAACAGGAACAGGATGTGATGGAACACCCCCTGCCCGATTACAAGGTCGGTGACAATGTTATCGTTGACCTTCCTACCCGAACCATCGAGGGGAAAATCGGCTATGTGGGCGAAACGGATGTACGCATTGACACCAGCGCACAGGGACAGTCGTGGGATAACGAAGTAATCAATAAGCAACAATTCGAGGAGGGCTTGCGGCAGAATGAACAGGTTACTACGCAGCCAGATGATACTGTAAAAACGGTTGCCATATACCCTGCTGAAGAAAACCGTATGCCTTATGATATTGTGATCCAGACGATTGGCTCAAAATCACCTGCTCTGGATGCAGTTGAACCGGAACGATCCACACTTGAACTTGCCGGGAACTTCCACATCACGGATGATGATTTGGGTGTCGGAGGCCCCAAACAGAAATTCGCCCGGAACATCGAAGCTATCCGTACCCTGTTCAAGCTGGAAGAGGAGCACCGGGGTGCCACCGCCGAGGAGCAACAGGTGCTTTCGCAATATGTGGGCTGGGGCGGTCTGGCAGACGCTTTTGACCCCAGTAAGGACAGTTGGGCAAAGGAATACGCCGAACTGAAAGGACTGCTCTCCGAGGACGAATACGCCGCCGCTCGCGCTTCTACTCTGAACGCCCACTACACCAGCCCCACAGTAATCCGTAGTATCTATGATGCAGTGGAACGCATGGGTTTCCGCAGCGGTAACATTCTGGAACCTAGTATGGGCGTGGGCAATTTTTTTGGAATGCTACCCACCAGCATGGCAGACAGCCGCCTGTATGGTGTAGAACTGGACAGCATCACCGGGCGCATTGCGAAAAAACTGTACCCACAGGCTGACATTACCGTGGCGGGTTTTGAGACCACAGATAGGCGTGACTTTTATGATCTTGCCGTGGGCAACGTACCTTTTGGTCAGTACAAGGTCAACGATAAGACGTACAACAAGCTGGGATTCTCCATCCACAATTATTTCTTTGCGAAAGCCATCGACCAAGTGCGACCGGGCGGCATCATTGCCTTTGTCACATCTCGCTACACCATGGACAGCAAGGACAGCACCGCCCGCAAGCACATGGCAGAGCGTGCCGATTTACTTGGTGCTATCCGTCTGCCGAATAATGCGTTTCGCGCCAATGCTGGCACGGATGTTGTCAGCGACATTATCTTTTTGCAAAAACGTGACCGCCCCATTGACCATGAGCCGGACTGGGTGCAGTTGGGCAAGACCGAGGATGGCTTTGCCATCAACCAGTATTTCGTAGATCACCCGGAGATGGTGCTGGGGCAGCTGACGCTGGAAAGCACCCAATATGGCCATGATCTGACCGTTGCGCCCGTCGAGGGTGCAAACCTTGCAGACCAGCTTGCCGAAGCGGTGCAGCATATTGAGGGTCAGTACACCGAAGTCGAGGTGGAAACACCAGATATTGCGGATGCCGAGGCAGAGCGCATGACGCTCCCTGCCGACCCGGAGGTGAAGAATTTCTCCTACACGGTGGTGGACGGCGAGGTGTTCTACCGGGAAAATTCCGTGATGACGCAGGTGGAACTGTCCGATAACGCCAAGGGGCGTGTCACCGGCATGGTGGAGCTGCGGCAGATCGTCAACGACCTGATTCAGCAACAGTTGGAGGATTACCCGGACGGGGACATCAAGGCAGCGCAGGAGCGTTTGAACGCCGCCTACGATGCCTTTACCGCAAAGTACGGTCTGCTGAACGACCGCAAAAACGGGCGGCTATTTGAGCAGGATTCCTCGTATTATCTGCTGTGCTCGCTGGAAAATCTGGACGAGCAGGGGCAGCTCAAGAGCAAGGCTGCAATGTTCACCAAGCGCACTATCCGCCCGGAACGCACCGTCACCAGCGTGGATACCCCCAGCGAAGCGTTGGCGGTGTCCATCGGGGAACACGGCAAGGTGGACTTGCCCTATATGGCGGAGTTGCTAGGCACACCCGGCGAGTACGGGCGCATTACCACCGAACTCTCCGGTGTGATCTTCAAGGACCCTGCCGCCGATCCCACTGACCCGGAAGCGGGTTGGCAGATGGCAGACGAGTACCTGTCCGGCAATGTCCGGGCAAAGCTGCGGATGGCACAGTTTGCGGCAGAGACCAACCCGGAGTTTGCCGTCAATGTGGAGGCGCTGACCAAGGCGCAGCCCAGAGAACTGGAAGCCTCAGAAATTGATGTGCGGTTGGGCGCAACATGGCTGAACCCGGACATTATTCAGAAGTTTATGACCGAGACCTTCCAGATTCCCTACTATCTGCGCCATGCGGTCAAGGTGAGATATTCTCCCTATACCGCAGAGTGGCGTGTAGAGGGCAAGACGGCAACCGGGCGAAGTGATATTATCTCCTCCGAGACCTACGGCACCAGCCGTGCCAATGCCTACAAGATTCTGGAGGAGACCTTGAACCTGAAGGATGTCCGCATCTACGACACCATCGAGGATGCCGAGGGCAAGCCCAAGCGTGTGCTGAACAAGCGGGAGACCATGCTGGCGCAGCAGAAGCAACAGGTCATCAAGGATGCTTTCGCCAACTGGGTCTGGCAGGACCCTCAGAGGCGCATCGCGCTGGTGAAGCAGTACAACGAGCTGTTCAACAGCACCAGACCCCGTGAATACGATGGAAGCCACATCAAATTCGTAGGCATGAACCCGGAGATCACCCTCCGGGAACACCAACGCAACGCCATTGCCCATGTGCTTTATGGCGGTAATACGTTGCTTGCACACGAAGTGGGTGCGGGCAAAACCTACGAAATGGCGGCATCCGCTATGGAAGCAAAACGGCTGGGGCTGTGCCAGAAATCGCTGTTTGTGGTGCCCAATCACCTGACGGAGCAGTGGGCAAGCGAGTTTCTGAACCTCTACCCCAATGCAAAACTTTTGGTGGCACGGCGCAAGGACTTTGAGACTGCCAACCGCAAAAAATTCTGTGCCCGCATCGCCACCGGGGACTATGATGCTGTCATCATCGGCCATTCGCAGTTTGAGCGCATCCCACTGTCCTTTGAACGGCAGGAGCGCATCATTCAGGAGCAAATCGATGAAACGCTTGCCGCCATCAACGAACTGAAAGCCCATGCAGGTGAAAATTTCAGTATCAAACAGATGGAAAAGACCCGGAAAACGCTGGAAACCAAGCTGGAAAAACTGCGCTCCGATGAGCGTAAGGATGATGTGATTACCTTCGAGCAGTTGGGCGTTGACAGGCTTTTTGTGGACGAGAGCCATTTTTACAAGAACCGTGCGAAACGTTGTGCATAAGCCCTTGTTGACAGCAAGGACGAAAAGCACCATGTGATTGCACTTAGCAATAAGAAAATATCACAGAGAACTTTAATCTCAAAATCAGGGGTGAAATTCCTCTGCCGTACAGAACCAATGTCAAGGAACAAAGTTCCAGAGAATAGGTCAAAATTCAAGACAGTACGAGAGCTAATACTCCACTGTGCGTTGCCACCTGTAAGTGTGCATTGTACAGAGCGTGGTGAAGGCGTAACCTGAAAACCTAAACCTCTGCAAAGAGGCATGGACAATAATGGTGCGGGCTTCCGAAACCTATGGCTATCCGTTAGGGAAAGCTATGCAGCATCGTAAGAGCGAACGACATCCGAGAGGGTGACCCTTGGAAAAAGTGTGTGTGGCTGGTTTTTCTGCACACGCCCTGTGGGATGAAATCCCCATCAGGAATCATGCAGCAACTGTGGTTCAAAGCATGGTTAGATTTTCCCGGTGTAAGGTAGCGGCCTAAGGGTTTCAGAACAAGGATAGAGATTAAGGAACGTTTGAGAGCCTGTTGTTGGAGCGTTACAGCACAGTGAAAGCAACAGGAAGTCAGCCGTATCATAGTAGTCTGGACTGGGTAATGCCAGTCAAACGGAATTGAAATATTCCATGGCGAAGGATACGAGTCAAATCGATTTGTAAATTTCACAAAACGAAAATCCTATAACTCCCTGAAAGATGGGTGACGAACTGCGAGGTGAAAACCTTGTGCATTTGAACGTCAGATTTTCAACGGAAACGGAACTTAAAAAGATTCAGGATTTTCTCTATGAGAAGTCCGGTCAAGGAGTATCGTTCACCGGTCTGGTGGAAGCGATGGCAAATGAAGTGACCATTGTAACCGCCGTCCACAATATCAAGTCCAACAAAGGCAGCAGAACTGCTGGCGTGGATAAGATAAAAATGGACAAATACCTTCAAATGCCCAAAGATGAGCTTATTTTATTGATTCAATCGAGTTTTTGCAACTACCGCCCCAAACCAGCCCGCCGTGAATATATCGAAAAGAGTAACGGCAAGAAACGACCGCTGGGTATCCCCACTGTATTGGACAGGATTATACAGGAGTGTGTGCGTATCATTATCGAGCCGATCTGTGAAGCGAGATTTTATCCGCAAAGCTACGGCTTTCGCCCCTATCGGGCACAGAAACATGCAATCCGGGGTATCATCAATGTCATAAATGCTGGATGTAAATCGCCCGACCAGCCCGTGTGGGCCATTGAGGGCGACATCAAGGGATGCTTCGACAATATCAATCACCGCCTGCTGCTCCAAAAACTCTGGAGAATTGGTATCCATGACAAGCGTGTGCTGAAACTTATCAGCCAGATGCTGAAAGCTGGATATATGGAAAATGACCTGTTTCATGTAACAGAGCTCGGTACACCGCAGGGCGGAATCCTCTCACCGCTTTTATCCAATGTTTATCTGAATGATTTTGATTGGTATGTTGGTCGTATGTATATGGAACCGCACAGACAGTGCAAGCACAAAGGCAACGACACAAGGCGACTAAAATGGGCTGGTGTAACGCCAAAGTACAATTATCGCTACGCCGATGATTGGGTGATTTTGACGTCAACGGAGAAGGAAGCACTCCGCTTGAAATGTGTCTTGACAAAATATTTTCGGAACAGAATGAAACTCGAATTGTCGCAGGAAAAGACCTATGTAACAGACCTGCGGACAAACGGCATACACTTTCTTGGCTTTGTGGTAAAGGCCGAACGAAAACGGAAAACTCCTGACCCGGCAACATGGACGAAACATCTGGTTGGAAAGCCGCTGCCGGATATGGAACGGTTAGGAAAGAAGATTAAGAAACTGCTCGAAGAAATGCACCGCATTGAACTTTGTCTTGACAAAATATTTTCGGAACAGAATGAAACTCGAATTGTCGCAGGAAAAGACCTATGTAACAGACCTGCGGACAAACGGCATACACTTTCTTGGCTTTGTGGTAAAGGCCGAACGAAAACGGAAAACTCCTGACCCGGCAACATGGACGAAACATCTGGTTGGAAAGCCGCTGCCGGATATGGAACGGTTAGGAAAGAAGATTAAGAAACTGCTCGAAGAAATGCACCGCATTGAACTTTGTCAAAAAGTCAATGTGCAGGCTGCGCAAATTCAGTATGTCAACTCTGTCATTATGGGTATGGCACAGTACTTGCAGACATCCATCTGCTCTCATGCCTACCATGCGATAGACCGCAGAGTAAACAACGCTGCACTGGCTGTATGGAAAAAGCTGTACCCCAAACGGTACAACTCCATGCAGGTGCCGCTGAAGGTGCTTTGCAATCTTCCTGACCGACACAAGGGCTACGACAGTAAGACATTTGCTGTATGGGTCGAAGGAAATTGGTTTGGTATAACCTATGCGTTCATCACGCATAGTCACTATGAACCCAAGCCATTTGACCAGAAAATGACGCCGTATACAGTGGAAGGGCGCAGACGGTATGTGAGCTATCGTGCTAAGCACAAGCCGCTGCCATGTGACCGTCCATCTGTTAATTCCCCAAGCGATATTGCGATATCGACGTACGCAAAGGGAAAGATGAATTTCGAGTATTATATGAACCGGGAGTATGCTTACAGCAGGGACAAAGGAAAATGTAAATGCTGTGGAAATGCCTTCTCACCCATGCTTCAAAAGAATTGTCACCACGTTAAAAACAAGCTTCCACTTGATAGAATCAATAAAGTGCCGAATCTGGTCTGGCTGTGTGAACCGTGCCACCGCATGGTTCACAACAGTCCAATACCGCCTGAGCTTGATGCAAAGACGGTAGGCAAAATCATGAAATACCGCGAAAAACTTAAGCTGTGAAATTTACAACCACTCTGTGTCCGTGAGAACACAGCAGTGTTAAAATCTGAAGGAAGAAAGTAAATCGATTTGATGGTACGCCGGGTGCGCTGAAAGGTGCACGCCCGGCGTGAGGTGGGGGAAAACTTGGAGATTACTTCAAAAAGTTACCTATCACAACAAAGCAGACTACTCTGCGGACTGCTTCGCAGCCGCAGAGGTGCTGCACATTCTTTTTGACCACTAAAATGCGGAATGTCGCAGGATTATCCACCAGCGAAGCGCAGAAATCCAGCGATATGTTCGGCAAGTGCCGCTATCTGGATGAGATCACCGGCGGGCGGGGCGTGGTGTTCGCCACGGGCACGCCCGTGAGCAATTCCATGACCGAACTGTACACGGTCATGCGGTATTTGCAGTACAGCACCTTGCAGCAGAAAAAGCTGACCCACTTCGACTGCTGGGCATCCACCTTTGGCGAGACCACCACAGCCATTGAGCTTGCGCCGGAGGGTACGGGCTATCGGGCGAGAACGCGTTTTGCAAAGTTTTTCAATCTCCCGGAACTGATGTCGATGTTCAAAGAAGTTGCTGACATCAAGACCTCCGACCAACTTCATCTGCCTGTGCCGGATGCAAAGTTTGAAACTGTGGTGGCGAAACCGTCCGAGATTCAGAAAGAAATGGTGCAGGAACTGAGCAAACGTGCTGCAAAAATCCACTCCGGCGCAGTGGATGCGTCCGAGGACAATATGCTGTGCGTCACCAACGATGGCCGAAAGATCGGTCTGGATGTCCGCCTGATGAACCCCATTCTGCCGGATGACCCCAACAGCAAACTGAACACTTGTGTTCGGAATGTGCTACAAATCTGGGAAGATGGCAAGGAGCAAAAGTTGACACAGCTTTTGTTCTGCGACCTTTCGACACCGAAAAATGATGGCAACTTCAATGTCTACGATGATGTTCGCAAGAAATTGGTCGCCGCCGGGGTGCCGGAAAACGAAATTGAGTTCATCCACAACGCCGACACCGAAGCCAAAAAGGCCGCATTGTTCTCCAAAGTGCGCTCCGGCGATGTGCGGATTCTGCTCGGCAGCACTGCAAAAATGGGAGCCGGGACGAACGTGCAATCGCGGCTTGTGGCAGTGCATCACTTGGATGTTGGATGGAAGCCAAGCGACATGACCCAGCGCAATGGCCGCATCATTCGGCAGGGAAACATGAACAAGGAAGTCAAGGTGTTCAACTACGTCACAGAGGGGACATTTGACAGCTACTTGTTTGTGCGACACGAAGTCGCTTAATTCAACTGTCTGGCAATGACCAGACCTGTTATTCCATTAGCAGTAGTCTACTGTCAACAAAGCAGCTGGTAACGGCTGTGAGGAAGCGTGACAGGACAAGGGTAGCCCCACCCGAAAGGGTTCAAGCAGAAACCGCAAGGCGAAAGCAATAGACTGCAAGCAACGATGCGGTCGGGGAGCCTGACTTGTATGGTATGGTTAATGTAATGTGAATCGCTGATAAACGTCGTTAAAGCTGAACAGGCTAAAGTTGCTGACAAGCCTGAACCAAAATGGTAACGCAGCTGGCTATCCCCCTATACAGTGGGGATACATGGACACAAAGCTGTCGGCGGAGAGGCGGAACCTAACCCATACTGTTGAATAAGTGGAACGTGGTAAGCCCGTATTTCTCCGAGCAATCGGACGGAAACCGTAAGGGGACTTTATGAAACGCGGGTAGAAGAAAGATGGAAAAAGCGAATGCCGACCCTGTAATGGGGATGGATAGAGGTTGCAACATCACCTCATGCGAAAGCAGGCAGACTTCCATCTATGGTCTTTCTTTACGAGAGAATTTACAGAACTTTTCAAAAAGGAGGAATTGCAAATGAACGAGAAATCGTGTGCACCGACTTGCAGAGCGGAAGATTGGTCCAGCATCGACTGGAACAAGGCTCGCGCTTATGTTAAAAAGCTGCAAATGCGTATCGTAAAGGCTCAACAAGAAGGTCATTACAGCAAGGTGAAAACGCTGCAATGGCTGTTAACGCACTCGTTTTTCGCCAAAGCCTTGGCGGTAAAGCGGGTAACAAGCAATCGTGGTAAAAATACAGCTGGAGTTGACCATGAACTATGGCTGACTCCTGAGGCAAAATTCAAGGCAATCAGTAAACTGAAACGGAGAGGATACCGTCCTCAGCCCCTGAAACGTGTTTATATTCCGAAGAAAAACGGCAAACTGCGGCCTCTGAGCATTCCGACAATGACAGACCGTGCCATGCAGACCCTATACAAGTTTGCATTGGAGCCGCTTGCTGAAACCTACGGCGACCTCAACTCCTACGGATTCCGAATCGGCAGAAGCACACACGATGCAATCGAGCAGTGTTTCACCGATTTGAACAAGGGCAAGTCTCCTCAGTGGATTCTTGAAGGTGACATCAAGGGATGCTTCGACCACATCAGTCATGAATGGCTTATGGAGAATATTCCGATGGATACGCAGGTTTTACAGAAGTGGTTAAAGTGTGGATACGTTGATACAAAGCAACTTTTCCCCACTGAGGAAGGCACACCGCAAGGTGGAGCCATCTCGCCTACTCTGATGAATATGACGCTGGATGGACTGGAACGGCTCTTAAAGGAACGACTGCCGACTCGCAAAAAGGTCAATGGTAAAACTCATTTTAATAAGATGAACTTCGTGCGCTATGCTGACGACTTTATCGTAACCGGAGAAAGCCCGGAATTTCTGCGTGAAGAAGTACTTCCTATTATCAGAGATTTCATGGCGGAACGTGGGTTGCAGTTATCTGAAGAAAAGACGGTCATCACTCACATTGATGATGGATTTGACTTCTTGGGCAAGAACATCCGAAAGTATAACGGAAAACTTCTAATCAAGCCCTCGAAGCAGTCAGTCGGCTCTCTGCTGAAAAAGGTGCGTGAAATCGTCAAGAGCAACAAATCGGCAAAGCAGGATTCCCTGATTCGCCAGCTCAACCCGGTTATCCGTGGCTGGGTCAATAACCAGCGATTTGTTGTGTCCGCTGAAACATTCAGCAAAATCGACTATCAGATTTACAATTGTCTTTGGCAGTGGGCAAAGCGCAGGCATAAGAACAAAGGCAGACGGTGGATAGCAGCGAAATACTGGCATCGCATCGGAACCCGAAACTGGACTTTTGCCGCAGAGGAGCGCACCAAGAAGAACGGTGAGCAATCCTACTTTGCTCTTGAATATGCAACGGACACCAAAATCATCCGCTTTAAGAAAATCGTCTCTAACGCAAATCCCTTCGATGAGCGATGGAACGGTTATTATGAAGAGCGCGATGGTGAGAAAATGTTGAACAGTACCAACGGACGCGAAAAACTCCTGAAAGTATGGAGAAATCAGCACCGCTGTTGCCCAGTATGCAATGAGCCTATTACCTCGGAAACGAGTTTCAAGGTTCATAAGGTGTTCCGAAACGGGAAGTCGCCGTGGCTGGAAATGGTGCATCCCGAATGCCATGCCGTATTGCACAAAAACGATTCTTGCTTTGTTGAGCCGGGTTCCCTGACGGGAGCTTTATGAAAGGCTTGAGCCGTATGAGGGGAAACTCTCACGTACGGTTCTTAGGGGAGGGGCTGGCAGTAATGCCATCCTCTTACCCGATCAGACTCTTGAGAATAAACAGCGATTCATCAGCCAAATCATGACTTCCAAATCCCCCGTGCGCTCCTGCGAGGATGTAGACGAACAGGCGCTTTCCTATGCGGAGATCAAGGCATTGTGTGCCGGAAATCCGCTCATCAAGGAGAAGATGGATTTGGATGTTCAGGTCGCAAAACTCAAAGTTCTGAAAGCCGACCACCAGAGCCAGAAATTCCGTCTGCAAGACAAGCTGCTGACCAAATTCCCGGCTGACATTCAGGAAACGAACGCCTATATTGCTGGGGTGAAAGCGGACTCACAGCTTGCCGCTGCCCACCCGCAGGTGCAAGAGGGTTTCTGCGGCATGACCATCAAGGGCGTGACCTACGATGAGAAAAAGACCGCCGGTGAGCGTCTGGTGCTTGCCTGCTCCGAACTGCCCAACGCCGAAGAAAAAGTCATCGGCAGCTACCGGGGCTTTGAGTTGTCTCTGCGGTTCGATACCTTCCGCAGCGAATATCAGGCGATTCTGAAGGGTCAGCGGAAGTACACGGTGCCCTTGGGCACTGACCCGCTGGGCAACATTATCCGTCTGGATAATTCGCTGAACAACTTCCCGGAGCGCATTAACTCTGCTGAGAATGAACTAGCCACTCTGCATCAGCAGCAGGCAGCGGCGCAAATCGAGGTGGAAAAGCCCTTCCCACAGGAGGAAGAACTGGCAGAAAAATCCGCACGGCTTGCGGAACTGAACGCTCAGTTGGATGTGGACGAAAAGAGCCATGAGCCGGAACAGGACGAGGAAGAACAGGAGAATGTCTCTCGCCGCCCCTCGGTGCTGGCGGCTCTGGATGAGAAAAAAGATGAAGCTGAACCTGTCCGTCCGTTCAAAAGCTATCTGGACAAGGACGGTGATGCCCGGTGAGGGAAAAGCGGGACGAAATCATCATCCTGAGAACCACAAAAGCCGAGAAGAACCGCATTTATGAAAAGATGCTGGGCATGGGCATCCGCAGTCTGAGTGCCTATATCCGCAAGATGGCACTGGATGGTTACTGCTTGCATCTGGACTTGAAAGAACTGCGCCGCATGGCGTATCTGCTTCAAATGTGCAGCAACAACCTGAACCAGTACGCCAAAGCCGCCAATGAAAACGGTCGGGTCTACGCCGCCGACATGGAGGACCTGCGGCAGCGGCTGGATGAGCTGATCGAGATTGGTCGGCAGATTCTTTCCCGGCTGGCAGAACTCTAAAATTTTCCCCGCAGTTGGAGGACTGCGGGGATACATAAGGGGCAACACCATTGACAGGCTCATGCGCTATCCATATACTGAAAGCAGAAAGGCGGTGTCAATATGAAATTCGTAGCAAAAGCTCTCCTGTTTCCTGTGGTTCTCCTGAGTGCATTTCTGGTGCTGATGCTGAAATGGACGCTGAACCTGTCGGCGTTTGTGCTGACACTGCCCATGCTGTATATTTTCGGCTGCGGTCTGTATACCCTGTACTGCCGGGAGTGGCTGCAGTTTTTGATTTTGCTGGTGGCAGAGTTTGGCTGCTTCCTGCTCCTCACCGCCGGAACGGTCATTGTAGAAGCCGTGGAATGGTTCAGCGGCTGGATTGCAGAATTATAAAATTTTTATGCCGCCACTGTGCGGCATTTTCTTTTTGCCGGGAGGTGGTCAAACTGGCTGCAACAAGATTGATTGCACTGCACAAAAACAAGGGGAAATCCGTTGCGGCCTGCCTGAAAAGCCGCACGGATTACGCCCAGAACCCGGACAAGACACAGCAGGGCGAACTGGTCAGCAGTTACGAATGCAGTCCCCTAACCGTAGATGAAGAATTTATGCTCTCCAAACGCCAATACGAACTTGCCACCGGGCGCAGGCAGAAAAGTGATGTGATCGCCTATCAGATTCGTCAATCGTTCAAGCCCGGAGAGATCACCGCAGAGGAAGCCAACAAGGTGGGCTACGAACTGGCAATGCGTTTCACCAAAGGCAAGTATGCGTTTATCGTTGCCACCCACACGGACCGGGAGCACATCCACAACCACATTATTTATAACTCCACTGCGCTGGACAGCACCCGGAAATTCCGGGATTTTTTATTGTCCGGGCTGGCGGTGCAGCGGTTGAGCGATTTGATTTGTCTGGAACATCAGTTGTCCGTTATTGAAATCAAGCCGTACCGGGAGCGGCAGAAGCGCACCCTTTATCCACCCAAAGAAAGCAATCGTGACAAGTTGTGTTCTGTAATCGACGGCATCCTGCTGAACGAGAAACCTGCAAGTTTCGAGGGCTTCCTTCAAAAGCTGGAACAGCAGGGCTACAAAATCAAACGGGGAAAGTACACTTCGGTCAAAGGAACACGGCAGAAACGCTTTATCCGTTTTCGGACACTGGGCGCAGGATACAGTGAAGATGAAATCAAGGCGGTCATTGCCGGAGAAGCCGAACACCGCCCGCATCAGAAGCAGCCACCGAAAGAGCAGCCGTTCCACCTGTTGGTGGACATTCAGGCAAAGCTCTCCGAGGGCAAAGGCGAAGGCTACGCACGGTGGGCAAAACGCTATAATCTGAAAGAAATGTCCAAGACCCTGATTTTCTTACAGGAAAATAAAATCGGCAGCATCGAAGAAATGCAGGAGCGAGTAAATGCAGCGACTGCACGATACCATGAACTAGGCGATTCCATCAAGGCCGCAGAGCAACGTATGGCAGAGATTGCTGTCCTGCGGGCGCACATCGTCAACTATGCCAAAACCCGACCTGTGTATGATGCCTACCGTAAGGCTGGGTACAGCAAGAAGTTTTTGGAAGAACACCGGGAGCAAATCACGCTGCACAAGGCGGCAAAAGTCGCTTTTGACGAAGCGAGTTTGAAAAAGTTGCCAAAGGTAAAAGAACTGGATGCCGAATACTCCGCACTGCTTTCTCAAAAGAAAGCTGCTTATCCAGCCTACCGTAAGGCACGGGATGAAATGCAGGAATTGAAAAAAGCACAGAAGAATGTAGAGCTGTTCTTCGCCGAGGAAAAAGACCCCAAGGAAAAATCGCAGACCCGCTAAACAGAAAACGCCGAGGATTCTTCCCATTTTGGGGAGAGTCCTCGGTGTTCTTTTTCGTTATAGAAGCATTTGGCACAAATGCGCAGCCTGCATCCGGCGGATGCAGTACACAAAGGGTTTGGGACTATCCCAACAAGCATTTTGCAACGCAAAAATGGCGTTTGTATATACGAACGCCCTGCTTGCACCCGCTATGCGTCCTTTTAGTCCGCAGTTTGAGATTTTTAGATTGGAGATAAACGCCATGCCAACCTTGGAATGGATCGGTAAAAATAGCTCGACTTGCCGCTGCTGATTAGTAATGTTATGCATTTGATTCTATCGTTAGATATTCAATCAATAACCGCATAAATCACCTCGTTGGTTGTACCAAGTGAGATGAACAAATCAATATGTCCCTCCCCAAAAAGATTCAATGATTTTTCCATCACAGATATGTATTTGCCTACTTGCATACGCGGCCACATCTGGAGAGTGCGTTACCATAACAATCGTCATTCCGCTGTGTTGTGGTCAAGCTTTTTTGTAACACTTGTGGCTACAAAACATGATGATTGGTATAAAATAAGGCGGATCGCAGATCCATGAAACTTTACATTTTTTAGAAAAGAAAGATATTAATGGAGAACATATGAAATAGGTACATATTTTGCTGCTGTTTATGAGATCAAATGTTCGCAAAGATTCTTACCACGTCAGTGGCTTGTTTGTTAGGGGGTAAATGACCTTGGCAAAAGACTAGAGTTGTCTTTGTACAGTTTACACAATTTCTTCAAAAACATCAACCGTCTAACCAATTAATTTGTTCACGGAAAGCTATTCAGAATTGTAAAATTGCCTGTTTCACTGAAAGAAATCCTGTTTATACTGCAAAACGCCCCAATTCCATTCAGATTGTGGTATTATATACGCAATGATTCAACATATAATAAAAAAGCTGTATAGTATGCTTCATAACGCTCATGCGGGCATAGATCCTATATAAAAACAAGTAATAATAAGAAAGTCACTTGTGGATTATAAAATATGTCAAAATTCTATAGTTAAGATGAAAGTATTGAATTTTATAGATAAACAATTGCCCGTATTCTTCTTACACATTAAAAGGTGAGGCGCGCTTAACATGAAGAGTAAAATTATTGTAGTGCAGTCAATCTTGATTCTAGCTCTATTAATTATAATTGGAGTGCTGTCAATTCAGAACGGTAAAAATTCAAAGGCTGAGGTACTCTATTTGGAATACGGAGATACTTTTTCTGCGATTGAGATCTACGGCACAACTGGCGAGAAAGTTGATAAACTGGCTCCAGATCAATCTAAGAAGGCAACAGTTGTTTTTTATGTGACTGATGAATGTTCCGGTTGCATTGGGGCTATGGCGGATTTTAAGAGGTTCGAATCTGTCTTTGGAGAAGATTTAAATTATATTTTCTTATGGGAAGATGGAATTCCCCAAAATCTAATAAAGAAGTATGAAATTAATGCGACTTCCTATACATTAAAGGGTAAAACAAAGATATCTACATCGACCCCGACATTTTATATTGTCAGCAATGACGATACAATTGTTTTTAGGGATGTGGATTTTTCGAATCATATCCAAAAGATTATCGACCTTAATTTGGTTGAAAAAGAAAGCACTCAAAAAAATGCAACACAATACATAGTGAACTCGTACTTTCAAAGTGTAAGCTCAAAAGATCCAAAGCTTGTTTACTTTTATATGCCTGGATGTTCAGACTGCCAAGCTGCAGACGAGCTTATTAAAGCGGATAAGTTGGATGAAAAGTTTGAGATTGTATATATTTATAAATATGATTCTAAAGAGGACGGTGTTGTGATAGATAAAAATAAATTATTTGCAAAAGTTTATGGAATAAATTGGTATCCTAGTTTTTTACTGATATCAGATACAAATTGTGAGTTTGTTGGTGAAGCTAATCAAGAAGAATTAAAAGCCATTTTGGAGGGGTTTTAAATTTATTCATTGAAAAATCTGGCAGGCAACAGATATTGATAAAGAGGTACACATATGAAAAATCGTATTAAAAAAGTGGCTACTATTGTCACCGCTATTCTTCTTTGCGTTTGCTGCAGTGTCCCCATGGCTTTTGCAAGTGGCACTCATTGCGGGAACGAGTATGTCGTAAGTGTATCGTCTCCGTATTGTGAAGGAAGAGGATGTGGTGGTAATCAAAGGGTCATGACATCTTATCAGGATTACACGTATGAGCAGATTTGCGTCGAGAATAAGACGACATTTACTCGTGGAAGAACAACGAGGAAGTCCAATGGTTGCTGTTAAATAACATTTAGCCTGTTAGATTTAACCTATAGGAGCAGATGGTCTGCTCCTATAGGTATTTGCTGTTTACTGTTATAAATCATCTAGGAGATGAAACAATGAAACATGCGGCTATCTTAACTGCTCTAATTTTTGCAGTGTGCATTTTAATTACTACAGGCTGTTCACTAATACCTCAAAATGTAGCATTAAACTCAGCACAACCACAGTATTCTAGCACAACTTATGATGAGAAAAATCCTGGCCATCCTGATTTTATAGAGCCAGTAATTTCAGATAATTGGTTTATAGTAGAACATGTGGGTCGTGATCTAGACATAGTTCAACCGATGGGTGTAGCATACTGTAATGGTAAAATTTTTGTTTGCGATACCCCAGAAAATAAAATCAAAGTTTTTGACACGGAATTTAATTTCCTCTATTCCATCGGAAGCTTAGGAAACGAAGTTGGCAGCTTTTTAAATCCATCTGATATTGCAATTTATGATGGGAAAGCATATATTTTGGATTCAGGAAACAATCGCCTTCAAATCCTGGAATTAGATGGAACACCAGTTTCTTCTGAACACTTATTTAACTTTAGTTCGTCGCATAACGAGTATTATAGTCATCTGGCTATATTATCCCCAAATGAAATAGTCTTCACTGTTCAAGATACTGGCGAGAAGGCAAAAATTTACCGGATGAGCAACCAAGAAATCAATCCTATATACGATACATTTATGGGTTCTGTCTATGCCTGGGATGGAAAAACCTATGCAATTAATCTATATGAATTCACAAAAATGAGTATAGAAGAAACTGTAGCTGAAAGTGGTGAAAACAGCCTCCTAATCTTTGACGGAGATAAACTCGAGTCTCAAATCACACTGCCTTATATGTATAGCATTGCAGATTTTGTAATCGATGATGGCCAGCTTTATGTTTTGTCCTATCTATGGAACCGTCTGGATCACTTTGATTTGCAGGGAAACTATATTGAGACTCTTGCACAGTTTTCTTTTGATTCTGGAAAATCGATCGACTATAAAAGTTATCTTGCCTTTGATAAAGAATCCTCCACATTCTACATTACTGCTGACGATAATTCGGTAATCTACGAAGTCCAAAAGAAAATAGAATAAAGGAGGATAACAACGTGAAGAAGCATGTTATGGTGGTAAAATATATCCTCTATGATCTGTTGCATTCTCTTAAGCATTCAGGGCGGCTCAAATTTCAGTTGACACTGACTCTTTGTATAGGTATGTTTTTCCCGTTACTTTGTTTTGGCTGCTTTTATGCGTCAATGCTTCAGTTCTCTACGCTTCCTCTCGTGGAAGAGGAACGGGTTCTAACAATTATGTTGCAAGGAGAATCCCAACGCCCAGCGGAATTGCTTGATCAACTCAAAGCGGATTTTCCTTCAATTGAACAAAGTTCTATTGTATCTTATCGTTATAGTGTAGTGGAATGGTCTGGTGAACGGTCGAACCGATTTGTACGATATGCTACACCTTCTCTTCTAGACTTTATCCAAATAACCGATGTGTCAGGACGGCCAATTTTGTCAGATGCCCAAAAACTATGTATTGCAGAAAATAGCTGGCCTATCAATGTTGAACCAGGACAAAGCATAACCGTAGAAGGTGTAGAATATCATTTGTCCAGCCGCTTTACATGCTTAAGAAATTCCAGCAATCTTTATTTGCCTTATCCTGAGGGAAAATCCCTATCAAATCTGATGCAGCATGAAATCTATCTCCGGGGATCAAATTTACCTAACGAGGATACACTGATCCAATGGTTAAAAAATACTGGTTTAAATGTTACCGCATTTCAAACAGGGAAAGATTCTTCGTCAGAATTGCTGGTAAATTGTTTCAAATCTTCCGTGAATAGAATGGCAATTGGTCTAATCGGACTACTTTATGCCGCAATAAATGTTGGTCTAGTAATTATAGGGAAACTTCAAAATGAAAAGCGTAGTCTTGGCATACGAATGGCTGTGGGTGCTTCTTATAAGATGATTTGTCTAAGCGTGTTCAGTGAAAATGTACTCTGTCTGATGGCTGCTCTTGTAGGTGATATCTGCATTATGCCATTCATTTTGTTACATTGCCCCACATCTCTTGCCATCAAGATCAATCCCGGTGTTTATCTCGCAAGTTTTATGTTTTGTCTAGTGGTATTGGTTGTTATCACTTGGATCTCTACATGGAAGCTCAAAAAGATAAAACCAATTAGGTTAATGGAGAGAGTATCATGAGTTATATAATACATCGGGCTGTGCGGAAATTATGGTTACACAAAAAAGTATATTTTTTCCTTCTGATAGAACTGGTGTTGGGAATTAGTATCATATTATGTGGTTTTCATTCCAGCATTTGTGCGACCCAGCGCCTGGAAACTTATCAAGCACAAAATGCCTTTGGACTGGATTTTAGGGCAAATGTAAGTGGGGATCAGACCATCCCTGCTATTACAGTGCAAGACTACCAGGCAATTAGACAAAAATATTTTCAGCAAGGCATCTTTTCTTATATGATCTTGAAGCATGCCATTTATACTTTGACAAACACAGAGAATGTCCAAAATATAACGATTGTTTCTATGAGTGATACTTACTTTGAAGATTTTTTTGGATTCACACCTCAACCAAACACGGCCTATCTAGGGCAAAAAATACAAACGGATTATCAAAATGGAATGATGATTTTAGCGGACAAAGTGGGATTTGAAGGAGATTCTTTTCACATTGGAGCGGAATCTTTTTTAACTGATTTTTTGCCTAAAGATGCTCGTTCACTAACTCTCACCGCGGAAGTTGAATTTGATCAGGATACTCAGTCCATGATAGTATTGCCAGAGGAGCAGTTGGATCTTTTAGAGCAATACATAGAAAGTTCTGTGACTGTTTTTTTCCGAATTACACCATTCAATGAAAACTCAACAGGTTTTATTTATAATATTGTTGATTGGCTTCAAAATGAGCACTCAGGATATCAATACCAGGTAATTGACCAGAGGGAGCAAATGGAAAAATCAATCCAGGACCTAACAAGTCAAATTCAGCAGCTTGCATGGTTTGCTCAACTGGCCCTAGTTATCACGGTTATAGGTATCATCGGTGTACTTTTGATTTTTTTGGAGCATCGTCGTCGAGAACTTGCAATCTGTAGAATGGTTGGAGCTACGAAGATTACATTGTTTCTGGAATTGTTTTGGGAAATTTTTTTATTGTGTCTAACAGGTGGAATTCTAAGTTTTCCCATTGCCCTCATTGTAATCCCGCATCTGTCTACTTCTGTGTTCATAGTAACATTTCAGTGGAAGAGTATTCTCGTTATGCTAGGCATTGTTGCAGTAATTGCGCTATTGAGCTGCAGCTGTGCAATTGCTACTATACGTAGTCATTCACCATTAAAGATTCTGAGGAGCTGATTTTTATAATGGAACCTATTTTGGAATTAAAAAACGCGAACAAAATTTATGATCAAACTTATGTAAAAACCGTTGGTCTTCAAGGAATTAATCTTAAAATTTACCCTTCTGAATTCGTCTGTATTACCGGTCAGTCAGGTTGTGGTAAGTCCACTTTGCTTAATATTCTCGGTGCCATTGATGATTTGAGTAGCGGTTCCTACCTTTTTGAAGGTGTTGATGTTACACGACTAAATGATCATCAAAGTGCGTGTTTCAGAAACGAAAAAGTGGGAATGGTGTTTCAATCTTTCAACCTTATTAACGAAATTTCTGCGTTGGAAAATGTTTGTATGCCGCTGGGATATGCTGGGATGGCACGGAAGCAGCGGGAAAAGCATGCGAGAGAACTTTTGGATCTAGTAGCGCTTTCCCAAAAAGCAGATAAGCTTCCCATTTATTTGTCTGGTGGCGAGCAGCAACGAGTAGCGATTGCTCGTGCGTTGGCAAAAAGCCCTAGGGTCCTTTTGGCAGATGAACCAACTGGAAATTTAGATCGTAAAAATAGCTTGTCTATTATGGAACTGTTTTCTCAGCTCCATACACAGGGAATGACCATCGTGATGGTTACACATTCTGATGAGGTCGCATCTTATGCGATACGTCAAATTCACATGAGAGATGGAACTATCATTGAATAATATGGTAGACTGCTGATGGTTATGCTGGGATTCATTGGTTACAGCTGAAATGCCTCTTTTCCTTAACTTTGGACAGGCAGTGATCTCGTTGAGCACTGCGAACGATCCTGCTGCCCATATTTTACACAAGCGTATCATATGGCAATATTGGAGACCATCCCAATAATTGTGTGAACCTCCGGAGAGGTGTAAAATAGAAGCATCAGGATGGAGAAAAAAGATATGTCCCGAAAGAATCGAAGCCCGGAAGAAAAAGCTCGTAGAGCAAAGATCCGTGAACTGCTGCAGATGGCGAACATCGACAGCATGGACGACATTCAGGAACTGTTCAAGGATACCATCGCTGAATTCATGGAAAATGGTTTGGATGCGGAGTTGGAAGAAGACCTTGGATACAGCCGGTATGACTACAAGAACAAAAGCACAGACAACAGCCGGAACGGCCACAGCAGCAAAAATCTGCGAACCAGCTTTGGCGATGTCGAGGTTTCTGTTCCCCGTGACCGGAAAGGTGAATTTGAACCGCAGCTTCTGAAAAAGAACCAGACCAGCATCAGTCAGGATATCGAAGAAAAGATCCTGTCCATGTATGCGAAAGGCATGACGATCGGCGACATCGAAGCGCATATTCAGGATATTTATGGGCTGTCTGTGTCTGCCACTACGGTAGCACTATTTGATGAAAAAAACACGATTTTTCAGTGTAAACAGGATTTTTTTGCAGTGAAGAAGGCAATCTTGACGGCTGCGGCGGCTCCCCTTCAAAAAGAGAAGCATAAACGCCGTCTCTTGTCGCACTGCTTCTTGTAAATCATAACCCCGCGTGAAAACGCGGGGTTTGCAGAACGGCCCCATAGGGGCCATAATACCAGCCGCGCCTAAAGGCGCACAATGAGCGACGTCAACCGCACACTGACGTCGCTTTTACTTTCTCATACTATCTGCAGGCACTTCTGGCGAATCGTCGTCATCGAAGTCAGCTACATTCTTGAATGGATCTTCGTATTCCTTGAAGCTCAACTGGTCGCACATCTGATCGTTGAACTCTTGTTCCTGAATGTATTTGCGGATTTTGGCTTCGTTTCCGCCTACTGTATTTACGTAATATCCTTTTGCCCAGAACACTCTCCTTCCGTATTTGTATTTTAAGTTTGCATGTCGCTCGAATATCATGAGCGTGCTCTTCCCTTTGAGATATCCCATGAAATCTGCTACGGCAAGTTTGGGCGGTATTGACACAAGCATATGGATATGGTCTGGCATCGCATGGGCTTCTATGATTTCCACATGTTTATAATCGCAAAGCATTCTTAATATCTTGCCAATATCTTTTCTCAACTTTCCATATATCATTTTTCTGCGATATTTCGGCACAAGCACAATATGATATTTGCAATTTCAGCTCGTATGTGATAAACTTTTCTCGTCCATATGGATTGAACCTCCTTTTGCTTTAGTATGCGGTTGGCGTTACCCGCTTCTAATTATAGCAAAAGGAGGTTCTTTTTCTACCGTTTCATCGCTACGACTCTATTCTCCCACAAGCATAGCTTGTGGTTCTCTCTATGAACAAAAGTGACCCTGGTATAGTTACCAAGGTCACTCAATCCCTAAAAGCCACAAAACAGAAACATTCAGCGTCTTTGCTATCATTTTAATCTCATAATCAGCAACAAAGCGAGTACCGATCTCAATTCTGCTGATACAGTCTCTTTCTAATTCCACTCCTTCCAGCCTTAACCGTACAGCCAACGCTTTCTGCGATAGATGCATCTTGATTCGAGCTTCTCGAAATCGTTCTCCGCTAATATTTTTCTTGCCATTAAAATCATAAATTTTCATAGGCACGCCTCATTTTATGCTAATCATCAAAACTTTTCTTGACTTTAGCATAAATCCAAGCTTTAATTGTGCTAAAGATAAGCACGTCTTAAAAATCATTGACAGAGTGAGGTAAATAGCTGTATGATAAAAAGAAAAGAGCAAGTTGAAAGGTACGTGTCTCTTATGAGAATTGCTATACTTGATGATGATCCGAGATTTTCTGATAGATTATATCAAAAAATCAGTACGGCAGTTGCAAAACGAGATTGGGCTTTGGAGTGTCAGATCTTCTCCCATCCGCAGGATCTGCTGAACTCTGATCTTGGCACTCTGCACGCAGTATTTTTGGATATTGATATGCCGGAGATGAACGGCCTGGAGGTTGCCTCTCAGATCCATCAGCACTACCCTGACCTTATATTGGTATTTATAACAGCTTTTTTGCAGTTTGCTCCCAGTGGATATAAAGTCAGCGCATTCCGTTATATTTTGAAGGGAAACTATACCGAGGAACTGGACTCCTGTCTGGATGCGATCCAAGCGAAACTCTTGGAAGGCACGGAAACGATCGTAGTTGACTCAAAAAACCTTCAAATTGAAATTCCTTTACGAGACATTTTATACCTTGAGGGTACCCCCTATCGTTGTGTTTTATTGCACACAACGGATGTTACTTCTCCTGTATTAGAATGCCGTGGCAAAATGAACAACTACGCCCAATATTTGTCTGACAAAGGCTTTATTCGACTGCAAAAAAGTTTTCTCGTCAATATGTCTTATATCCGCAAAATTTCAGGATATACAGCGCAATTACGAAACGGCGAGGTCTTAAAAGTCTCCGAAAAAAATTACAAGTCGATCTGTGCAGAGTACCTTATGTGGAAAGGCCGTCGTTATGAGTTATGAATCGTCCGTCCTATTAAACATCTTTGTTGTTCTCATAGAAGTTTTTGCTTTTATCGTTTTTTCCAGCGCTTTCTTCCAGAAAAAGATCACCTCAAGTAAATTTATACTCTCTGCCCTTGTGTTGACGGGTCTGAACTCTATTTGCCTGGCAATTTCAGAGTCAAATGTGCTTTTCAAGCTGGCGCTTCTCGCTTGTGTCTACTCACTTTGGTTCGTTGTAATATACCGTGTTCCTTCGATAAAATATATTGCAATTTCAGTTTTGTTTTTATCATTTATAAACATTGCCGACAATTTCTTGTTTGCGGGAATCACAATTCTAAAGCACGTCGATATGCAGGAATTGTATCGTGACCCATATAGATATTATCTGTTTTGCTATATTGTAAAGATCATTGAGCTGTTGATGTTTGTGGTCTTTAAGTTCGCTGTAAAGCAACGGTTTCATTTCCATCACACCACATGGAAACACTGGTTGAAAATCTTCGTTTTACCCATTTCGTCTTTGTGTATTGCGGTTTTCTTGTGGCGTTTATGTTGGCTCGTCCCCTTTGCTGCAAGAGAGATCTTATTCTGCACAATTGCTTTGTTTATCGTAAACGCTTTTGCAGTTATTATGCTCAGTTATTTGGATCAAGAACAGCAGCTTATTCAAGATAACATCGTTTTGAAACAAAACATCAAATATCAAAACGATACTGTCGCAGCTTGGGCAACCGCCTATAAGAACCAGCGAAAAATGACCCATGATTTTCAAAATCAACTCAGCATCATTTACGGCTTGGCAGAATGTGAAGCGCCTCATGGTGAATTGTTGCCCTATATCCAAACTGTCATGAAAGATCGTATAAGTACTTCCCTGATCGTCAATACGGGCAGGCTGGTTGTAGATGTACTTTTGAGTCAAAAATACCACCTCGCACATTCAAAAGGGGTTCATTTCTTATTTCAATTGGATGACCTCACCTGTTTCGGACTGAAAGATGAGCACCTTGTTGTTGTCCTCTCCAATTTGATCGACAATGCCATTGATGCTTGCGAGAAGATTGCAGACGATAAAAACAAACTAATTACTCTTGTGATGAAAACAGAAGAAGGAAGCAGTTATCTTTATGTTGAAAATACGACCGCATTTCCTGTAAAGATCTTAGACAATCAAGTTGTGCTGCCTTCCAAACAATCTGAAGAACACGGCTACGGATTGAAGAATGTTGCTGCAATTCTAAATCTTTATAACGCCGTTTTTGCTATAACCTATAAAGAAGCTCCGGGCCTATTTTGCTTCTCGGCCCAAATTCCTGAAACGCTTTCATAAGTCTATACCGATTTCACTGCAAAAACAGCCGATCTCACTGCAAAAGCTACATATAGTTCTAAAAATGTGTTATATACTGTCTAAAGAGAGGTGTAAAAAGATGGTTCATAGCATTTCTCATCGATTGACAGAATGGTTTTTCCGGCATAATTGGATCGAAGAAAGCAATTATACCTGGTGTCTTTATGTAGTTAAAAAAAAACTTCTTCAATTCTGCTTTCTTCTGACCCTATCAATTTGTTGCGTTATTTCCAATCAGTATTTCAATACATTTATTTTTATGGCAACAATGTATTTTTTGCGTCATCGAATGGGTGGATGGCACGCTCCTTATAATTGGATGTGTATCCTACTGACAACAGTGACAACCTTAGTTGTTCTTTATATATTGGCGCCTGTTCTAATGCGCATAAATTCGTTTACCGTGTGGATACTTGATATTCTATTGATTCTAGCCGCATTTAGAACCAACCCTATTTATCCGCCGCAGCTACATTTTGATCAAGAAATCACATCTTCAAACCGGCAAAAAAAGAATTTCATACTTATCTGTATCGCAATTATACAAGTCTTTTCTGTCCAGTTTGGGTTCCCCCAGGTGCTGATTTTTAGTTTTAATGGCATACTAGTCAGTATGCTGCTTATAGTGGTCGAAAAATTTAAACAGAAGTATGGAGATTTTTATGAATCAGTTGAATGACATCGGAAAAAGAATCCTGAACCACGCCATTGTTCTTGAGCGATTTGGCTGGCCCCCTTCTTGTACAGGTGGCATATATCAGCCTGAACGCCCCGTTTGTAACTATCCCCAGCCGGATCATGAAACTCCTCCCAAAGAACCCAACAACTAAAACAATGGACACAAAGACCACAAACGAAGCTTTCCGTATCTCTATTTGGAATATACAGAAGAGTCGTTTGCGGTCTTTTTTATTATTTTCACCACAGATCTTTCTCACATGAAAAGGAGGTTTCTATGCAAAATGATTTTCGGTCTGAACTGTACATTTCTACCTGTCCCCGATGCGGCACTCGCCTCATGTGTGGAAAGATCATCGTCACCGGCTTGCAAAAATGTTCCAAGTGCAACCGACACTGGGTCATCCAGATGGAAAAGAACAAACTATCCATTACACGGGCATCCCTCTATTTTGAGGAGTTCGCCTGAGCCCCATTCAAACTGAATATTGTATGAGACATACTGTATCTGCGTCGGATTGGGTTTAGCCCTCAGGGACGGAATTCAGGAGTCAAAAGTTTGTCAGATAGGACTGGACCGGCTATAGGCCGGACGAGACCGGCAGACGGAAGCGATTTCTTCAGAGAAATTGCGGCTGTCTGCCGGTCTTTTTGCGTTTCGGGATCCGCTTCCGTTGCCCCTTTGGGAGTGACGCATGCGCCGAGGTTGGGAGACATATATCGCCCGATATCCTTGAAAGCCAGATCTTGCACGTCTATTCACACGTCAAGACCTGGAGGGTAAACCTATGCGCTTTGATCCTGTGGAATGTGGAAAGCGAATGAAAGCTCTGCGCGAAAGTAAAAAACTCACGCAGATGCAACTTGCCGAGCACCTCAATATCAGCCTGAATCATGTAAAAGCACTAGAACATGCCAGACGGCTGTTTTCCATTTATCTTGTCATTGAGATCTCTGAATTTTTTGATGTATCTCTGGACTATCTTCTTTTAGGAAAGACACAAAGCGCCAGCCAAGTCCATTCCGAGCTGAATGCTGCGATTGAAATTTTAGAACGCATAAAGAAAGAACTGTAATAAGGTTCTCTTTGAGAGAACCAAAGGCTTCCTACAAGAGAGTTCCAAAGGAAAAATTTCTGCGGTATCATACATTCACAGCCAGGGCGTTCCCCAGTCAGGGCGAAACCCCAAACTGTAAGCCGTACCTTGAAAACTGAATATCATTCCCTCGGACAAAATAATGAAACTTCCGTAACTCGCGGCCCGGTCATAACGAAGACGGGGTGGCTGAAGAAGCCAATGTGGAGTGTGGGTGCAAGTCCCCACTTA
>OGUD01000470.1_pt1 | contig 34336 bp, 29 predicted proteins | sample 1573671 | NCBI WGS metagenome assembly OGUD01 (sample SAMEA2582065, study PRJEB24529) | metagenome | biome: Human gut stool | place: China | collected 2011 | reverse complement strand
CGAATTGCGGGAGCAAGGCGGAACGGGAAAGAGGTCTGCCGCGCACACTTTGTACAGACGGTGACGTTCAGGCGGCTTTGCCCCCCGAAAGAGCTGTCTGACGGTCAAAGTGAATCCTCTGTCTTAGACAGGGGAGCTTCAAATGTGCGCGCTCGGGAGGAGATCCATGGGAAGGGGCGGCCTGGACGGGACCGTCCATTCGGGCGCAGCATTCTGTATCATGAAGGCTCCGATCCCCCGGAACGGAACATTCAGGACCAACACACAAACGGAGACAACTCGTGGTTACGCTTCAGGAACTCCAGGCACGTCATTCGCCCGAAAAGCAGGCCCGCATCCGCGCCTTTGCGGAGGAGCTGCTCAAGACCTTCGAAGCCAATCATGCAACATACGTGAACGCCCGCAAGGCGCTTGAGGCCGCCGAGAAGGAGCGCCGCCGCCAGAAGGCGCTTGCACGCAAGCGCGCCAGAGCCGAGGCCGCCAAGCTCAGGGCCGCCAAGGCCAAAGCTGCGGAGAAGGCCGCGAAGGCCGAGGAAAAAACGAGGGAAAAGGCGAAGGCAAAGGCCGCTGAGGCGTCGAAGGAAAAGACGCAAGCCTGAACGCCAGCCCGAGAGGTCGGGCGGCGAAGGCAGACAAAAAGCAAACAGCCCCTGTGGGATTCCGCAGGGGCTGTTTGCTTTTAGAAGGTCGGAAAGTCGAACGGAGCGGTGATTTCGAGCGGGCGGCCCGTCATCGGGTGCGTGATCCTGAGTGATGCGGCGTGCAGGCAGAGCCTGTGCTCGCGGGTTTCCTCAAGGAGACCGCGGGTGCCGTAGAAGGGGTCGCCGTCGATGGGAAGGCCGAGCCCTTCGGGGTGTGCGCAGTGCACGCGCAGCTGATGGGTCCTGCCCGTGCGCGGGTGCAGGGCCACGAGGCTCTTGAGGCCTTCGGGGGTGTCCTCGACACCGATCACCTCGTAGTCGGTGAGGGCCTCGCGGCCGCCTTCGGAGACGGGCAGCACGCACTGCTTCGGGCGCTCGAACCAGTGAAGCGCGATCGGGAGTGCGATCGAGCCCTGCTGGCGCTCCTCGCCCTCTAGCAGGCCCTCGAGGCGCGCGATGTAGGTCTTCTGTGCGCTGCGGTCGGCGAAGGCGAGGTTGAGGGGCCTCAGGGCCTCCTTCGTCTTGGCGAAGGCGAGCACGCCCGAGGTGCCCATGTCGAGGCGGTGCACGACGAAGAGTTCGCCGCGGGTGCGCTCGAGGATCTCCCTTGCGCTCGTTGTCTCGCTGCCGCCGGGCACCGAGGCGAGCCTCGCGGGCTTGTCGACCACGACCATGAAGTCGTCCTCGTAGAGGACTTCCGGCTCGGCCGTCCCGGCGGGATCCTGCTGGGGACGCGGGGGCTCGTGGGGAATGCCCTCGAGGAGCTTCGAGAGCAGGAACCTTGCGCCCGACTTCGGGGCGCAGAAGGTGCCGTCGTGGCGGATGTCCCAGCCCGGAGACGGGCCCCGCCACCAGCTCGTGAGCGCGATGAGCCGGCTCGAATCCCTGCGGGCGGGGTCGGCATTGCGGCGCATCAGAAGGCGCACGCACGGATCGTCGAGTCCGTCGGTGAGAAAGCCGCGCCAGACGGCGCGCCTTGCGCGCTGCTCGCGTCCGCCGTGGTCGTCATCGCGGTCGGGAAACGGCGCGAAGACCTCGGCGAGCACCTCCCTGAAGGTCGTCCCGCGGCCCTTGCCGTCGACGAGGAGCGCCTCGCGCACGTCCTCGTCCTCGACGCGGGGCTGCACGAGCGCGGCGGTCGCGTCCTGCCAACGGGTCATGAGCTCGGCTCGCACGGGCTCGAGCAGGGCTTCGGCCCGCACGATGCCGTCATGTTCGACGAGCATCAGGCCCACGCGTCCCGTGAATCCCGCGGGGACGAAGCCCGCAGCCTCGATGCGCCGGCGGGCCTCGAGAACGCAGGGGGCGGGGGCCGTGGTCCAGGGATCGGGAAGCAGGGCGGGGCGTCCGAGGACGAAGGGAAACTCGATGACGAAGGGGACAGAGGAAAGCGGCATGGGCGGACGGCGTCTGGAGGACGTGAAGTCGGACGGAAATGCAGGCATTTTAGACCAGCGGCATCTGATCGGGACTTTCCCGAAGCCCGTGCGGAAGAAACGGGCGGCGGGCATAGAATTTGGCGGCAAAGCCGCGCGCCTGCCGGAAAGGATGTGTGCGAGCGGGCGGCCTATCCCTTTCAATTCATACATGAGGATGGACATCATGACCGAACTGCCTCCGCTTCTTCCCGAGTACCTCGAGCCCGTCAGGGCGCTCTTTGAAAAGCCGCGCGTCAAGCAGGCGATGAAGCTTCTCGACGATGGCGCCGAGGCCGCGATGGTCATGCAGTGCGAGCTCTGCGAGATTCCTGCGCCGACTTTTCATGAAGAGGTCCGCGCCGCCGAGATCGTGCGCCGCATGAAGGCGCTCGGCCTCAAGGACGTGCACGTTGACGAGATCGGCAACGTGATCGGCCGCCGTCCCGGCAGGGGCGACGGTCCGGTGCTCGCCATCGGCGCGCACATGGACACGGTGTTCCCCGAAGGAACGCCGATCAAGGTCCGCCGCGAAGGCGACCGCTACTGGGCGCCCGGCATCGCCGACAACTGTTGCGGCCTGCGCTGCCTTCTTGAGACGATCCGCGCCTTCGAGGAGACGGGCGTTGAGACCGAAGGCGACATCTGGTTCGTCGGCACCGTGGGTGAGGAGGGCAACGGCGACATCCGCGGCTCCAAGCACCTTTTCAACGGCACGAACCACATCGACGGCTTCCTCGCCGTGGACAACGCCGACATGGGTCGTCTGCTTTACGCCGCCATCGGCAGCCATCGCTACCGCTTCACGATCACGGGTCCGGGCGGCCACTCCTGGACGAACTTCTCGGAATGCCCGAGCGCGGTCCACGCCATGTGCCTTGCGGGCGCGAAGGTCGCGCACGTGAAGGTGCCCGATGGCCCGAGGACTACGTTCACGATCGGCACGATCAAGGGCGGCACGAGCGTCAACACGATCGCCGCCTCCTGTCAGGTCGACGTCGACATGCGCTCGCTCGACGACGGCAATCTTGCCGCGCTCGAAGCCATGATCTTCAAGTGCTTCGAGGAAGGCGTGGCCGAGGAGAACGCCATCTGGGGCGTCACGGATCCCGCGAAGCAGGTCAGGCTCGAAGTGATCATGATCGGCGACCGTCCGGGCGGCCAGCGTCCGCACGACTGCCCCGTCCTCCAGACGAGCCGCGCCGCCATGGACTGCCTCGGCCTCGAGCTCAAGCGCTACACCTGCTCCTCGACCGACGCCAACAAGCCCGTGAGCCTCGGCATCCCCGCCACCTGCCTCTCGGGCGGCGGCGCGATGTACCGCACCCACACCGTCGACGAGTACTACGACGCCATCCACATCGAGGAAGGCCCCAAGATGGTCTTCCTCACGGCCTGCGCACTCGCGGGCGCCGAGGGCATGAAGGCGCTTCTCCCGAAGCTCCCTGCCGCCTGAGCCTGAATCCGATTCCGTCTTCCTTATCGAAGACGACTGAAGGGGCCGCCCGCGAACGTCCGCAGGCGGCCCCTTTTCACGAAGTTTGGGAGAGCGGGCGTCAGCTGCGGCGAAGTCCCTCTCGGAACGAGCGGAAACCCGCTTTCGCCACCTTCCGGGGTTCCCGACAACTTCGTAGCGGTAAGCGCAATCCCGCCCCACGCGCATCTGCAGGACCTGCATGAACCGACGATGCACGATCCTGCTCGACTCTTGAGCACGCAGTTTTGTATTGCGCTAAGTAGAAATACTGAATTTTATAATTAAGATTTTTTACGTACGATAGTGAAAGTGCCGTATGGTGAGATCTCATCTGGTCATCCATTCCCGATGGGGGCTGAAGGGGTGATATTCGTGACGGCCGTTTGAGTTGTTGCGTGGCACATATCCCGAAATGGGTAGGACGGGTGAGGTTTCGGGCGAATTTAGGGTTTTGTGCGGGCCGCTCAAGGGAGCGCACGGATGTGACAATTGAATTTCGCACGGCGCGAAGGGGAGTGAGAATTGTTTTGTTCTCGTGTGCGGGCTGGGAGAGATTCGCGACGACGCGCTCGGGCGTCCGGTCGTGCGCCGTGCCAATGAAAAGAAAGAAATTTAGCGAGGGCAGCTTTTGCGCATGCTTCGAATTGCGGAAAACGCAATTCACGGTCTCGTCGCGGCGGATTCGCGAGTGAACGGGGGGCAAACGGGCGGGCGGATTCCCTGTATGCTTCTCTTGTCGCTTGTGCTTCCCGCCTACTTGCTTGCGGGGTTGCGCGGCGTCCGTTCGGGAACGGATTTTGTGGGTCCGCCCCGAATTCAGCAAGATCTGCCGGTCGGTCGGTGGATTTGATTTTCAGCCCTGCCCCATGCGGTTGCAGGGCTTTTTTTGTCTCGGCGAGAGGCGTCGTGTTCTGGATTCTTATGCGAGCCTTAAGATTCGAACGAGGTTCGCGGATAGAATCGGATCATCCACGCGCAGTCCGAGGCGTCGTTCGATTCGCCTGCGGCGCATGCGGCAACCACAGCGCACAAGTACAGAACAAAAACGACAGCCATTCACGAAGAGGGCGCGCCTCGAAACTCCCGTGCCTTTCTGATCGTCTTCCTGGCGTTTCTCTCCGCCTTTGGTCCGCTCGCGGCGAGCCTCGCGGTCTTTTCGCTCGCGACGGCGGGTGCGGTTTTTGCGCCCGACATCGAGACCTTCATCGCGATGCGCTTTCTCGAGGGGCTCGGCGCCTCGGGTGCGGTCGTGATGTATCGCTCGATTGCGGCCGACCTGCATGCGGGCAGGGAGCTTGCGACCCTGATGGCCGTCGTGGGCGCCATCCAGGGCATTGCGCCCGTCACCGCACCCATGATCGGCGCCCTGATCGCCGAGGCGGCGGGCTGGCGCGAGATCTTCATGCTGCTGCTCGCGATCGGCGTCTCGCTCACTGCACTCAGACGGTGAATGCCGCGGACGGGACTGCCCGATTTCGTGCGGGGCGCTTCGACTTGTGGCATTCTTTTAAGTTTTCGTACGCAAGTTTCGAGCCCGCCCATGATCAAGAGCCGCCTCACGCTGACGCTTCTCGGCGCCTGCGCCGTTCTCGCCGCCGCCTGGCCCTTCCGCTACCAACTCTATCTGCATCTGCCGTCAGAACCCGTCCATAGGCTTGTGGTGAAGGACGGCCTCTACTGGCTGAAGGGGAAGGTGTACAGCGGCCGCATCACCGAGACGGACGTCCTCAAGGGAGGAGGCCTCATCACGATCACGCCCGTGATCGACGGCGTCAGGGAGGGAAGGTCCGTCACGTTCGACGACGGCGAGCCCGTGGCCACGGCCGAATGGGTCGCCGGCAAGCTCGAGGGCCCCGCCGTCAGGACCTCCCGCCGGACGGGACGCGTTCTCGAGGAAGCCTTCTACAAGGACGGGCGCCTTGACGGCGAACGCAGGCTTTATGGAGACGACGGCACCCTGCTCAGAAGCGAAACCCATGCGGGCGGCGTGCTCGACGGGATGGTGAGGGAGTTCGCGCCCGACGGCACGAAGCGTCTTGAGGCCGAATACAGGGCGGGGAAGCTCGATGGAAGAACCCGCCGCTTCAATGAAAAGGGCGTGCTCGTTGAGGAGACGACTTATGTTGCGGGCGTGCGCCAGGGTCCGTTTGAGCTCTTCTTCAAGGAGACGGGCGAGCCCGCCGTGTTCGGAAACTATATGAACGATTCCTTCGAGGGGCGCGTGACGACCGTGAGGCCCGACGGGACCCGCGAGATCCGCTCCTACGTGAGGGGCGTCGAGAAGGGGCCCGTCGAAATCTACGCGAGGGATGGGAAGAGGATCGATCCGGAGGCGGTGCAGGAGCTTGCCGCCGATGCGCCTGTCGAGGTCCAGGAGGCCGAAGAACACCTGCAGGAGAGGGACGAACCTTGAGACGGCGCCCTTCATGAGCACAGGCTGTTACAACCGGACATGAGTCGGACAGTCGCTTTTCCTATAATTTTCAGAATGCCTTCAATCGGAAAACATTCCTGAGAAACAACCCGCTCATGAAAAGCGCATCCGTCTTATCCGTCCTCGCGGCCGGCACGATTGCCGCGATTTCCACTTCGGTCTGCGCAGGCTCGAACGGCACCGATGCCGTCATGCGCAGCCTCGACCAGGTCAACCGCATCTACACGCCCGAAAAGACGACGCACACGGAGCTTCTCCTGCGTCTCAACGACCTGGGTTGCCACTACCGCGTGAACAACCGCATGAAGGCGGACCCCGAGGACGTCATGAAGCACACCTTCGGGTGGTTCTACAGGCTTCTGCCCGACGAGCGCGGCATCGCCAACTGCTTCCCCGTCACGGTCTTCTTCCAGAACAGGGAGGACGGTCGCGACGTGATCGAGATCGACGGCGGCTCGGGCGGCGACCGCAAGGCGCTCATCAACGCGCTCAAGCGACGCTGGGGCGAGCCCCTCACGACGAAGGGCCGCAGGCAGAACGCCCACTACTGGGTCTTCAACGCAGGCGACCGAACCATCGTCCTCAAGGAGATGGGCATCCTGCGCAACTACGAGATCGAGATCCTGCCCGTCTCCTACTATGACGCCGTCAAGCGCCGCATCGAGGAGGAGCAGGCGAAGGCCGAGGCCGCGAAGCAGGCTGAGTTGGCCGCCGCCCAACTTGCGGCCTCGAACCTCAAGGCCGCCGAGAAGGAGGCCCGCGAGCGCGAGGAGCGCATCGCACGCGCCCGTGAGATCGCCCGCACCCATGCCGGACGGCTCTTTGGCATCCTGACGCCGGGTGAAACCGACTTTCTCGTCGCTCAGGCCGAGGCCGAGGCCGCAGGCTGCAGGATCGAGCGCGACGGTTCGCTCGTGAAGACGGGCGAGGTACGCGGCGAGCCGTGCTTCATTCTGCCAGGCCATCCCGCACTTTCCGTCGAGCAGTTCAAGGGCGGACTCGGCTTCATGGTCCGCTACGGCGCGGACGGCAACGGCGTCGACGCCATGCGCATGAAGCTTTCGGCCCTCGGCCCCGTGTCGAGCTACGAAAACCGCGGCTCCATCAACCACTACTGGCAGGACGCGGGCATGACCGTCGTTGAGACGGGCCACGAGCGCCACGGCTCTCCCGTGAGCTTCCTCTTCATCTCCAAGGCCACCTTCGAGAAGGAGCTCGAGCGCATCCTGCAGGAAAAGGCCGAGGCCGAAGCCGAACACAGGCGCGAGAACGAAACGCTGCAGAAGATGTTCTGACGTGCTCCGGCGCCTTTCGCAGTTTTCGAAACGGTCCTCCCGAACTTGGGCAGGACCGTTTGGTTGGGTCAAATGAGGATTTTTCTCGTCGCCTCCTCGACCTCCTCGTCCTCGCGCTTGTCGTAGCGCTGGGTGGTGAGGACGGAGGCGTGGCCCATGGCCTTTCGCACGAGGTTGATGTCGGTGCCTGCGCCGAGAAGCCTCGTCGCGAAGGTTCGTCTGAGGTCGTGAGGTGAGAAGTCCTCGACGCCCGACTGGCTGGAGCGGGTCTTGAGGATCTGGTAGACGGCGGAGGAGGTGATGGAGTGGCCCGTCGAGATCCTGCCGTAGCGGCGCACCGCCAGGAAGACGTTGGGACAGGGATCGCCCGCCCTGGCCTCGAGCCAGACGGCGAGGCGCTCCCATACGGCGTCGGCCACCGCGACGCGGCGCTCCTTGTTGCCCTTGCCGCGGACCGTGATCGTGTGGCGCACGTGGTCGACCTGCTCAAGAAGGAGAGAGGCGATTTCGGATCGGCGAAGCCCGCAGCCGAGCGCGAGCGCGATGATGGCGGCGTCGCGCTTCGAGCGGATGTCGCCGTCGGCCTCGGTGGTCTTGAGAAGACGTCCCGACTCGGCGGGCTTGAGGGCGCGGCCCTTCGGTACGCGGCCGCCGCGCACGGACTTCACCTCCTTGATGGCTGCATAGGTCTGCAGCGGCATGAGGTTCTTGAGCCAGCACTGCTTGCAGGTCATCTTGATGACGGAGAGCTGCAGGTTGATGGTTGCGGGCGAGAGGCCCGAGCGCACGCGCGTCTCCCGGAAGGCAAGTACATGGTCGTAGGTCAGCATCTGCCACTCCATGGCGTGAAGGTCGGCGGCGCCGAAGAAGCGCGAGATCTGGTTGAGAAGCTGGATGACGCGCTTCTTCGACTGACCGTCGCCGAGCGTCATGACGTAGGCCTCGGCGGGATTGGAGAAGTCGCGGCGGCTCGGCATGACGACGGGCGCGGGAAGAGAGGAGTCCCTGAAGCAAAAGGCGCTGTCGAGGACGCAGCAGGAATAGTCCCTGACGGGACGATGACGAACGATGGAAGAAGCCAGCATGATGAGCGGACGAAAAACAATGGACACGAACGATGGGCGAACCCTGAAAAAGGCGTGGTTCCGCAAGCTTGTGCGCGGAATTCACGCGTTGTCGCAAAAACTATAAACGTTTTTCAGGAAACACTCGTCCCCGCGTTTTGAGGCTGGATCGGTGACGGGTGAACGTGAGGAACATCGGTTTGGCTGAGGCAGGCTATGATTCAGGATACCCTGATCACCACGTCGCCTCTTCAAAAGAAGGATTCCCGTCATGCCCGCTCTTGAGTCCCGATCCGCCGTCCTTGAGTCCTGTCGCTGGGACGAGCTCGAGCCGCTCGGCTTTGCGCCCGCCGAGAGCGTGGCGGCGATCACCTGCGTCGAGCTCCGCGTGCCCTGTGGGTCTCCGTCTCCGATCGGGGAGGGCTCGGTGGGGAAGGTTGACCTCAACCGCATGCTCGTGAAGAATCCGCTCGCCACCTTTCTCGTGAGGTGCACGGGCACGGCCATGACGGCCGCGGGGATCGAGTTCGGGGATGTGTGCATCGTCGACCGTTCGCTTGACGCCAGGTCGGGCGACATCGTGCTCGCCTACATCAACGCCCGCTTCACGATGCGCCGCTATGAGGAATACGGAGAAGACGGACGCCGCCTCGTGCCCGTCGCCAAGGAAGGCGTTCATCCCGTCACCGAGATCACCGACAAGGACGACTTCAACATCGAGGGCGTCGTGACGGGGCTCTGCCGGAAGCTCTGAGTGAGTGCACGGCAGTGGAAACCCTCGTGTGTCGGCTTGACGACACTCAGACGGCCTTGTCTCCTGCAGACTGAACGAAGAAGAGACCCGCGGACCGGGCGGGTCACGACCATGAACAGGAGATAGGAATGCACAAGTTTCTTCGCACGATGACGGCAGCGGCCGTCGCAGCCGCCATGGCGCCTGCCTTTGCCGCTGACGCAACTTACAATGTCGACGTTGTCGTCGTGGGCGCAGGCGCAGCGGGCACCGCCGCAGGCTGGGCCGCTGCCGAAAAGGGCCTCAAGGTCGTCACGCTCGAAAAGCAGGCGATGGTCGGCGGCACTGGCAAGTTCTCCGAAGGCATCTTCGCCGTCGAGAGCTCCATGCAGCGCAACTGGAACTACGGACTCACAAAGGACGAGGCCTTCCAGAAGATCATGAACTACGGTCATTGGCGCGGAAACGCCAAGATGGTGCGCGCCTTCGTCGACAAGTCGGGCGAGACCATTGACTGGATGCAGGCCAACGGCGTGAAGTTCGAGAAGCTCTTCTCCAACTATCCCAACGGCCTCTACACCTGGCACATCTATGAGGGCCGAGGTGCCGGCTGGATCAATCTCTTCCAGCAGAAGTACAAGGATGCGGGCCAGACGCTGCTGCTCAACACCTGGGGCAAGGAGCTCATCCAGGACAAGAACGGCACAGTGAAGGGCGTCGTCGCGACGAACAAGAACGGCGACAAGATCACCGTCAATGCGAAGGCAACGATCATCGCCACGGGCGGCTTCTTCGACAACAAGGAAATGCGCGAGAAGTACCTGCGCTTCCCTGATGCCGACGGCCTCGCCCAGAAGGGCAAGACCGGCGACGGCATCCAGATGGCCTGGTCCGCCGGCGGCGGCAAGGAAGGCTGCGAGGTTCAGGCCTCTTATCGCCCGGGTCCCCGCGGGATCGGCACGACGAACCACGTCTCCGCAACCGCCAAGCAGCCGCACCTGTGGCTCACGCCCAGGGGCGAGCGCTTCTGCGACGAGAAGATCATGCTTGAGTGGCCGTTTGCGGGCAATGCTCTCGAACGCATCGGCGGCACGATGTACGTCGTGTACGATCAGGCCACGCTCGACCACATGGAAAAGGACAAGGGCATTGATCTCGGTGTCGGTGTGATGGTTCCCGTCGGCACGAAGCTCACGAACTTCGAGAAGGAATGGGCTGATGCGGTCAAGGGCGGCTGGGCCTTCAAGGCCGACACGCTCGAGGGCCTTGCCAAGGCCACCGGCATGGATCCCAAGAAGCTCGTGAAGACCGTCGAGGCCTACAACGGCTTCTGCGCCGTGCGTCATGACGCCGAATTTGCAAAGGATCCGGCCTACCTGCGCGAAGTGAAGACGGGTCCCTTCTACGCAATCAAGTCGGTCGCTTCGTCGCTCGGCACGCTCGGAGGCATCAAGGCCAATGAACGCTTTGAAGTCGTGACGCAGGACGAAACGCCGATCCGCGGGCTCTATGCCGCAGGCAATGACGTGGGCGGCATGTACGGCGACTCCTACGACCTGCTGATGGCGGGCTCAACCGTCGGTTTCGCGGTCAACTCGGCCCGCATTGCGGTCGAATCGGCCGAAGCCTACATCAATGAGACGAAGTAAGGTCAGGACAGGCCTTCTGATGAAGGCTTCATGACATGAGGGGCGGCGGTCTTCGGACCACCGCCCCTTTCTGGTTGTGACAAATGGTGCGTCAGCCCATGTGCCAGTCCGGCAGGCAGCCGCCGCGATGCTCGATCCAGTCGTAGATGTCGTCGAAGAGCGTGGGAAGAACCTCGAGATGGCGACCGACGCGGCGGGCAAGTCCCGCACGGCGCCAGTCTCCGATTGTCTGTGCGACCGTCTGGCGCGTGAGGTTGACGGTCTGCCCGATGACCTCTGCGGGCAGGTCATAGGGAATCCGCATCCAGTCGGAGCCGATTCCGGCATGCTCATGAAGGAGCACGGCCTTGAGGAGGATCTTGACGCGCTGCTCGGGCGGGAGCGTGAAGTTCGCGATCATGCCTTCGAGCGTTGCCTCCTGCTTGCCGACGGCGTGATGGTACTTTTCGACGGCGAGCCCGGGATTCGTGAAGACGTGCCTTTCATAGAAGTCGGGTGCCGTGCACCAGACCCGGGAGGCTTGGACGGCACGGGTCTCGACGTTGCAGCGGCGGCCGACGCTCGAGGTCATGTCGCAGAGCGTGGTGCCGGGAAGAAGGAGCGACATGATCGTCGAGTGCCCCGTCGTTGCTCCCGCCACGAAGTAGGCGCAGATGCCTTCTTCAAGCAGAAAGAGCCTGTTCGCATCGCCGCCGCGCTTGAGAACCTCGCCTGCCGCCACATCGCGAAGCGTCCCATGCTCGCGGATGAGGTCCGCAATGCGCGCAGGTTCTCTCGGGCAGACGTAGGGAAGGGCAAAGAAGATCTGTCTCATGGGCGGTCGTTGTCGGGGTGGATGGTCTTGAAGAAAGTATACCGAGGGCAGGAACATCAAAGGAAAGCCCGGGATTCCTGCGTGAGTACCTGCCGGATAACGACAAAAGAAAAAAGGAGCGCCGCAGGGTGTGGTCCCGTGCGGCGCATGCTTTTCTGTTCGGATGCGGTTTCGCTCAGTTGAAGAACCGCTCGACTGTCACCATCTCACCCGCCCTGAGGCAGCAAGGCTTCACGCTGACCGTCCCCGCCTCGACGGCGAAGAGTCTTGTGCGGCAGCTTCCCTTTCGGACGGGCGTGGCGACGAGGCGCCCCTCCTCATTCCGGTCGAGCGTCACGCAGAGGTCGCCCTCGGCGTCGATGTCGGCGTCGCACGCAAGCGTTGCATCGACCACTTCCCTGCGGGGGAGCGTGAGGCCGAAGTCCTCCTCGAGCATGGGGAGGAGCACGCGCTGGATGATCATGACGGCTCCGAGAGGATTGCCGGGAAGTCCCACGAGCGGCGTGCCGCCCAGGTCGGCAAGCACGAAGGGCGGGGCGCCCTTCACGTCGCCCGTGCCCTCGATGACCGTGCCGCCCGCAGCTGCAATCGCCCTGCGGGTGAGGTCGTGGGTGCCGCGGCCCGTGCCGCCGATGCTCACGATGAGGTCGATCCCGACACGTCTTTCGAGCGCGCGGGCGATCTCGTCCGCGTCGTCGGGGAGGCGGACGATGCGGCTCTGTTCGATCCCTGCGGCGTCGAGAAGCGCCTGCAGATACACCGCATTGCTCGCGCGGCGGCAGGCGACGGGATTCTTCGGGCCCATGGTGATCTCGCTCCCCGTCGCGAGGATCAGGATTCTCGGCGTGCGCGATACCTGCACCTCCTCGATGCACGCTTCGCTCAAAAGCGCCGTCTCGCGAACGCCGAGCCTCGTTCCCTTCCTAAGGATCACCTCGCCTCGCCTTCTGTCAGCGCCGCGTCGGAGAACGTGTCGCTCTGAGGCAACGGCCTGCCGGGCGGCCGCACGATCGTCGGGACTCGCGGCGGCGATAACGGCATCACATCCAATGGGTATCATTCCGCCCGTATTGATCCATCGCGCGCGTCCTCTTTTCAGGGGTTCAGGGAGGGTGCCGTTTAAAAGTGACACTTCGTCGATATCTCGATGATCGTCAAGGGATGAAACCGCCCAGCCGTCGCGCATGGCGAGGTCGTATGGCGGTATGTCCGACGCCGCGACGACGTCGACGGCGAGCGTTGCGCCCCGCGCCCATTCAAGGGGACGGGTTGCCGATTGAAAACGCCCGTAGCAGAGTCGTTTTCGCTCGAAGGGCTTCAGGATGAAGAATTCCGACATGGTGTGGTCCGGGGGCTTGACCGTGTGTTGTGCTGAGAATCCGAAGGCCTGAGACCCTCGGGGGCATCCTAATTATGTATATGATCAGCCAAAGGGATGTGTAAGGATTACTACTTTCGGATGACTCGTGTCAAAAGGTCGGTTTGTTGACTATTGAATACAGGCTTAAGAGCCGCATAATTCCCACCGTCAGAAGCACCAACGAGCCCCCCAAAAACTGCTGATTTCTCATCCCGATGAGGACTCCGCGACTTGTTTGTGATCTCCGACAACGACCGGCTGCCCGACAGGGCGCCGCCGGTCCGGCCCCTCGCACCGGAACACCCGGACCGGTCTTTTGTAAAACAACAATCAGGAGAAACACCATGGAGCTTCAGGATTTCTTGTCCAAGCTCAGCCTGCCGCAGGACTTCACGCGCCGCGGCTTTCTTAAGGCTACGTCCGTCATGGCTGCGATCGGCATGATGAACCAGGCGCGCGCCGCGAGCGGCGTGCGTCCCTACATCGTGCTTGAGACCGCCAAGGGCATCCTCATCTGCGACCCGAACCTCTGCGTTGCATGCCACCGCTGCGAGCTCGCATGCACCGAGTTCAACGAAGGCAAGGCCGACCCGCGTCTGGCCCGCATCAAGATCACGCGCAACGTCATGTTCGGCCATGCCGGCACGAACGTCTATCCGCCGACGAAGGGCATCTGGGGCGACGGCATCGTCGTTCAGGACACCTGCCGCCAGTGCGCCCATCCGACGCCGTGCGCCAACGCCTGTCCGCAGGGCGCCATCGTGGTCGATCCGAAGACGGGCGCCCGCCGCGTCGACAAGGAAAAGTGCATCGGCTGCCACCTCTGCGAAAAGGCCTGCCCGTGGGGCATGATGACCTTCGACGTCGAGGAGAAGAAGGCCAGCAAGTGCTTCCTCTGCGACGGGGAGCCCAAGTGCGTCAAGCACTGTCCGGCCGCCGCCATCCGCTACGTGCCCTGGATGGACCGCACGGGTGATGAACCGCGCCAGAGCATCCACGGCTACCTGCCGCAGGAAAACCGCGACCAGTGCAGCATCTGCCATCGTTGATTAGAGGAAGCTAGAAATGTCTGAAAACAAGAAATACGGCTACACCGGCAAGGGTCTGCGCGTTGACCTCACGACCGGCAAGATCACGGTCGAGCCGACCTTCCCGCGTTTTGACGGCTACATCGGCGGCACCGCCTTCGGCTACAAGGTCTTCTGGGACGAAGTTCCGCCCGAAACCGACTGCTACGCACCTGAAAACAAGCTCGTGATCGCTCCGGGCCCGCTCTCGGGCACCGGCGCCATCTGCTCCGGCCGCACCGCCATCACGACGCTCTGGCCGACCGCCTGGCCGCGCTCTCTGATCGCCTCCGCCCACGTCGGCGGCGAACTCGCCCACAAGCTCAAGTTCGCGGGCTGGGACTTCGTGATCATCGAAGGCGAAGCCAAGAGCCCCGTCTACCTCTACATCCACAACGAAAAGGTCGAGATCCGCGACGCCTCCGCCGCCTGGGGGCAGGGCACTCGCCGTTCCGCCGAGGTCCTCGCCAAGGAAACGACGCCCGAAGCCAGCTTCGGCGTGATCGGCCAGGCCGGTGAAAACCTCGTGCCGATGTCGAACATGATGGTCGACAAGAGCCACTCCGCCGGCGGTCTCGGCTCCGTGATGGGCAAGAAGCACCTCAAGGGCATCGTCGTCTACGGCAACCAGGCCATCCACATTCACGCCGATCCGAAGGAATGGGAGGAGCTCATCGACTCCCACCGCAAGATCCTAGGCGCGCACACGCACTCCATCGTCTCGCGCAAGCCGCATCCGATGTTCGAGTACCATACGCCTGCGAGCCGCTGGTCCGCCTTCCCGGGCGCCAAGTGGGGTGCCGCCAATCCGCCCGTCATGCTCACCGACGCGGACATGGACCCGCACAACCTCAATCACATCGGCTACCGCACCTGCTCGTCCGAGTTCTACATGGGCCCGACGATGTGGAACTACACGGTGCGCAACACGGGCTGCTACGCCTGCCCGATCCGCTGCTACTCCGTGATCCGCGACGATGAAACGGCCGCGAAGTACAACGTCAACGCCATCACCGAACAGACCTGCATGGCGCTCTACGGCCGCTGGTTCTTCCCGTCGCTCCTCAAGGACCTGATGAAGCCCGTCTCCCGCGAGGCCTGCCTCGTCGGCAGCCAGACGATGGACGATCTGGGCCTGTGGTGCAACTACGGCCAGCTCCACCGCGACTTCTGCACGATGTACACCAAGGGCTACTTCAAGAAGTACCTGCCCGAAGAGGAGTACAAGAGCATCGACTGGTCCAAGATCGACAATCCCGATCCGCGCATCCTCCAGGACATCCTGCCGCGCATCGCCTACCGCAAGGGCGAGTTCGGCCGCTGGATGGGCGAGACGACGCCCGTCATGCTCGAGCACTTCGGCCTCACCGAAGACGAATGGAAGAAGAACCACGACACGCTCTACTGGTCCGTCGGCCATCCGAAGCACCACGGCAATGAAAACGACGGCCAGATCGGCACGGTTCTCAACTGCATGTACAACCGCGATCCGATGAGCCACGGCCACATCAACTTCTCGACCTCCGGTCTGCCGCTGGAGCTCCAGCGCGAGATCGCCGCGAAGTTCTGGGGCGACGGCTCCGCCGTCGACGGCATCGGCGACTATCGTCCGACCAACAAGTACAAGATGATCCGCCTGCGCTGGGTCATCGCCCGCAAGGAGCTGCACGACATGCTCGGCATCTGCTCCTGGACAGCCCCGTGGGAACTCTCTCCGCTTCGCGAGCGCGGCTACATCGGTGACATCGAGATGGAAAGCAAGGTCTTCAAGGCCGTGACCGGCATCTCCATGACCCAGGACGAGCTCGACAAGGCCGGCCTGCGCGCCTTCCTGCTGCAGCGCCTCTACACGATGCGCCAGCTCAAGACGAAGGACATGCGCCACGTCCACGACCGCTATCCCGACTGGATCTTCGACGACGCCAAGGGGCGCGCCCCGTTCACGAAGGGGACGATCCGCATGGAGCACGACGACATCGAGAAGAGCTTCGACCTCTTCTTCGAGCTCATGGACTTCGACGTGAAGACCGGCGCTCCGACGGAAAAGTGCCTCAATGAGTACGGTCTCGCCAAGGCCGTTCCGGTCATGAAGAAGGAAGGTCTTCTCTAAGTCATGGGCAAGGAACGGATGAAGATGCAAGAGAACATGAATCCGGCGCCCGAAGGCGCCCAGACCCCGGCGGACGAAGAAGCTGCCCGCGAGGCCGCAAGGCTCTCGCAGCTCAAGGCCGACATGCTCGTCCTCATCGACACGGTGGCCGACAGCAGCCGCGACGTGAAGCTCATCGACGGCGACACGCTCTTTGAGCGCTTCGCAAAGAGGGCGAGCGTCGCCGAAGCGCCCGAGGTCGACGAGCTCGTGCGCGAAGCCGAAGCCGACATCGACGCGGTCCTTGGCCGCACTGACGGCGTCTCCGCCAACGTGGTGAAGTTCCGCAGCAAGAGCGAGATGAAGGCGCATGCCGACGAGGTTGCGACCCAGAAGGCGCAGCGCCGGGTCTTCTCGCGCCGCGAGGTGATCCAGAACCTCCTCGCGGGCAACGTTGCGAGCGTCGTGAAGGCCGCCGAGGCGGCCGACGCGAAGACGGAGCCCGAGGGCGAGGCGCGCGAGATCACGCGCGAGTACTTCGACGAGGTGCTCTCCCGCGTGCTCGAGGGCGACTACGGCGTCTGTTCTCTGGAAAGCTGGGACAAGGTGACCTATTACCACTATCGTCCGCTGCTTTCCTGCTCGTACGCGCGCATCCTCTCGGCCGAGAACAACCCGGTCGAGCAGGTGGTCGACATGATCCGCGAGTCGAGCCGCGTCTATCCGCGTCCGGTGGCCATCGGCGTCTTTGAGGAGCCTCCCTTCGGCATCGAGGCCGAGGAGCTCCAGGAGATGCTCAAGATGATCGCCCAGGACCCAGAAAAGCAGGACATTCGATTTACAACGAGCTCCATAGGAACCGTCTTCCTGTACTCGAACAAGTACCTCGAGGACGGCTACGCCGAATTCCTTGCCGAAGAGCAGGACGTCGGCGCCGTGATGAATCCGTAGCCCGTTGTAAAACCAGGAAGAATTGAAATGAAATTCCAGATGAAATCCACGGCGAAGGCCGTCGCGCTCGGCATCGTCACCCTGGCCGCCTCCGCGGCCTTCGCAACGCAGACTCCCGTCGAGTTCGACCTCAAGGGCCACGACGAGTTCGTCAAGTCCCTCGGCAAGGACGCGATCGCGCCCCAGCAGAGGACTGCCGAAGAATCCAAGGCCATTCTCGCCAAGGTCTACAACGAGAAGCTCGAGCAGCACGTCTCCAGCTTTCACTATGAAAAGGGCGTCACCTGCATCTCCTGCCACGACCAGCAGAAGCAGGGCGGCCCGGACTGGATGGTTCCCGTCACCAATCCTCCGATGAAGAAGGAATGCGGCGACTGCCATGAAACCCAGGCCTACGTGGTGAGCCACACCAAGTCTCACAGCAAGTACGAGTGCACGGTCTGCCACATGCCGAACACGGCCGCCGGCCCCAACGACGGCAGCAACGGCAAGATGGACGCCGTGCGCCGCCTGCACACGTACAAGATCAACGTGAGCCCCGACGCCTCCACCTGGACGAAGGACAAGGACGGCGCCTGGGTCCTCTCGAAGGATGAGGACGGTCACGGCTACGTCGACCTGATGTGGAGCTGCGCGCGCAATGCGCCCGCCGACTACACGGTCGCCGAGGGCCGCGGTTGCCACTCCAAGGCCACGAGCGAGCTTGACCCCGGCCTCGTCTATCAGGACGAGAAGGAGGTCTACGGCGAAGTCATGAAGTGGCAGAAGCCCGTGAAGGACGGCTACGAGCAGATCAAGGGCGGCGTCGAGCGCGTCTCGAAGCTCCTTGAAGTGACGGCGCTGCCGTACGAGAAGCAGACGCAGATCCGCCTGCTTCTCGACAAGGCCACGGAAGTCTCCGACCTGATCGAAAAGGACGGCAGCTGGGGCGCTCATGCCTCCCACTACCTCCAGGACCGCGTGAAGTCGGCCCTGAGCTACATCGACCAGGCACAGACGCTCCTTGACAAGGGCGGCTACTGAGAGGCGCCTGAAGCGTCCTCTCGGTGAGGCGGGCGCCGCCGCGAATGCGGCCGTCGCATGACGGTCCGCGGCGGCCTCCCGCCCATTCAGGAGAATAATCGTGACGACTAAAATCACCCGACGCGCCCTGCTGGGCGCAGCCGGTGCGGGCGTCGTGACCCTTGGTTCGGCCGAAGCGGCCGCCCTTGCGGCCTCTTCGGAGGCTTCGGGCAGTCGCGAGCCGCACTATGCGATGGTCTTCGACCAGAACAAGTGCGTCGGCTGCGGCGACTGCAAGGCCGCCTGCAACGAGGCCAACCATCTGCCTCCCGGCATCTCGCGCCTTCTCATGGAGCGCCAGTCGAAGTCGCACCGCGTCATCGGCAAGGAGCCGTGCCCGATCTGCGGCAAGCTCGAGGAATGCGACTGCGAGCGCAAGTACGTCCGCGTCTCGTGCCAGCAGTGTCAGGACGCGCCCTGCGTGACCGTCTGCCCGACGGGCGCGGCCCATCACGACCCGGAAACCGGCATCGTGACCATGGACCCCGACCGCTGCGTGGGCTGCAAGTACTGCATCGTGGCGTGTCCCTACAACGCGCGCTTCATCAACGCGGAGACGAAGGTCGCGGACAACTGCGACTTCTGCCTCCACACGAGGTTCGCAGAGGGCCGCAAGCCCGCCTGCGTGGAGAGCTGCAAGTACGATGCGCTCGTTTTCGGCAACGTGAACGATCCGTACTCGTACATCAGCCGCCTCATCCGCGCCAAGGACACGGTCCGCATCCGCCCCGAGCTCGGCACCCGTCCGAGCCTGAGGTACATTCCGTTCGTGAAGAAGGGGGCGTGACATGGACATGAACTTTGCAATCGGCCTCTCCCAAGGCATTGCCTGGCCCTGGCCCATCGCCGTGTACCTGTTCCTTGCAGGCATCTCCGGCGGCGCGGTCGCGGCTGCGGTCATCCTCAACCTCTACAGGAAGCAGGCGCATGAGAACACGCCCGTCCTGAAGGCGGCGTCGGTCATCGGCGCGGCGACCATCCTGCTCGGCATGGTCTGCCTCGTCCTCGACTTGACGAATCCGTTCAACTTCTGGCGCATTCTGATCTACTACAACCCCACGTCCGTGATGAGTCTCGGCGTGATGGCGCTGCTCGTCTACATCCCGACGGTCTGCATCCTCACGCTCGTGGCGCTTCGCGGCCTTCTCCCGAAGGTCGGCCTTGGGTTCCTCGACGGCATCGTCGGGTTCTTCGACGGCTGGCGCGTGGTGCTGCAGTGGATCGCGCTCGTCTTCGCGCTGACGATCTGCGCGTACACGGGCTTCCTGATCTCGGCGCTCATCCGCTTCCCGCTGATCAACCAGGCGGTGCTTCCCGCGCTCTTCGTGGCGTCGGGTCTCTCCGCCGGCATGGCCGCAACGAAGGCTTTCGCCTGCCTCGCCTTCGGCGACAGGCACGAGAGCTGCGACCAGCACCTCCTTCACGCGGCCGAATGGCCCGTGATGGCGGCCGAGGCGCTCTGCATCTTCATGATCGCAGTGGCCCTCGTCAACGGGAACGCCGCCGCGCAGGCCGCCTTTGCGGCCTTCACGACGGGCGCCTGGGCGATCGAGTTCTGGGTCGGCGTCGTGTGCGTCGGCTTCTGCGGACCGCTCGTCCTGGGCCTGTTCGGCGGCGGCCTCATGTCGTTTTACCTGAGCGCTCTGTGCTCGGTGGCCGGCATGATGTGCCTGCGTCTCTTCATCCTCTATGCGGGCCAGCTCCACGGTCTCTGATGACCCGGACCCCGTGAACTCAAGCCGGGCATCCGCTCCCTTTCGGGACGGATGCCCGCATTCTGCGGAGACGCAACATGCCCTGTCTTCCGAACGATTTCCCCGGCGCGGTCACGACCGTGCCCGTCCTCAAGAACTTCATGAGCCTCGAGACCGAGGACGTGGTCGCCGAAGAGGTGCCCGTCGCGCTCGTCTACAACGGCATCTCCCACACCGTCATGATGGCCTCTCCCGTCATGCTCGAGGAGTTCGGCACCGGCTTCAGCCTCACCGAAGGCATCGTCGAGTCCGTCTCGGACATCTACGACGTCGAGGTGATTGAAGCCTGCGGCTCGGGCCGCGAGGTGAGGATCACCATCAGCTCCGAAGCCTTCCACAACTTCAAGGCCCGCCGCCGCGCCATGCTCGGGCGCACGGGTTGCGGCATCTGCGGCGTCGAGAGCCTCGGCGATGCGCTTCGCCCCGTGCCCGATCTGCCCGCCACGCAGACCTTCGACATGAGGTTCTACCGCGATGCCGTCGCGCAGTTGAAGCGCTTCGAGCGCATCGGCGCGCTCACGGGCTGCACCCATGCCTCCGTCTGGATCAGACCCGACGGCACGCCCGCGGGCGGCGCCGAGGACGTTGGCCGCCACGTGGCGCTCGACAAGCTCCTCGGCCTTCGCGCGCGCGAGGGCTGGCGGGACGGCGCGCTCGTCGTGAGCTCCCGCGCCTCCTACGAGATGGTCCAGAAGGCCGCCATGTGCGGCGTCGAGATCCTCTTTGCCGTTTCGGCCCCCACGGCGCTCGCCGTGAGAACGGCCGAACGTTGCGGGATGACGCTCGCGGCCTTTGCGCGTGCGGGCGGCCCCAACGTCTACACGCATCCCGAACGCCTCGTCGGGGCGCAGGACGAAAGGCTCTGCGCTTAAGTCGGTCAAGCTCAGGCAAGTGTTGGGAAACGGGTCCTTCGGGGCCCGTTTTTCATTCTGGGGATGGGGCCGGATGTTCTGGGACAGGAGGGAAAAGCGCAGCAACAATAAAATTTATAAAGTCGAGCCGAGAAAACCCGCGGTTTTAACCGCCGGGATGATAGGCGCTCAAATCCCCTTCGCACAAACTCGTGCGAAGCATGCGTCCTCGAAAAGGACGGTGTAGGATTGAAATCATGAAAGCCAACATCGCCTACAAGTTCGAACTGATGCCTACCCGGGAGCAGAAGCGAATCTTCGCTCAAGCTGCCGGGTGGCGGCGTTTCGTGTGGAACAAGGCGATAGAACTGCAGAAGCGGTGCCTTGAACAAGAGGTTCCTTTTCTCAAGTACACGGAGCTGGCCGGACGGTTGGTGCTGTGGAAAAAGGAAGACGACATGTTGTGGTTGCAGGAAGCGCCTTCTCAGGCACTTCAACAGTGCCGTTTTCCCGTGACGGGGAGGCGACTTGATGCAGACGACAAAAGAAACGGCGGACTCCCGAGTGGGAGCCCGCCGTTGTTACTGGTGGGTCCCGCCTCCTTGCGAGAGGAGACGGGGGAGAGAGGCTTTAGAACGTGTAGAGGACGTTCACGCTGCCGGTGCCGCCGCGGCGGTCGCCGGCATAGCCCTTGAGGCCCACGCCGATGGTCCAGGGACCGTTGGCTTCGGGTTTCATGGTGAAGCCGAGGTCGACGATGGCGCTGTCGCCCTTGAGGCTCGGCGCATCAAGCGCGGCGGTGGCGCCCGCGAACTTCAGCTCGCCCTCGGCCTTGCCGTCGAAGACGTGCTCGTATGCGAGGCCGGCGTACCAGTCGAAGGTCTGGAAGGCGCCTTCAAGACGAGCTCCGAGGCGGACCGCATGGGTCGTCGTGTCGTCCATGGAGAAGCGTTCCTTCGCATCGCTTTCGAGCGTGACGTCGTCGCCCTCGACATAGGAGAGGAGGTAGCGGCCGTAGGCGTCGAGCTTGACGTCGGGCGTCAAGTCAAAGACGTAGCCCGCGCCGATGTGAGCCGTCGCATAGAGGCCGTCGGCGTCGTACTTCGCGGTGCCCGTGCCGTAGGAGCCGTCGAATTCGGTCGAGATCTGGCCGAGGCGGACGGCGCCGTCGAGGTAGAAGGGCGACTGGAAGTCATAGCGCATCGCGGCGCCCACGCCGTAGTAGTCGTGGTCGGCGTCGGCTTCGGTGGAGGCGACGTGCGATTCGGACGAGGCCCAGCCGGCTTCAACGAAACCTGCGAGCGTCAGGTTGTTGATGCGGCCGGCCGTACCGACGGCAAGCGAGAAGCCCTCGACGTCAACATGCGAGCCCGTTTCGTAGCGGTTGTAGCCGCCGGCCATCGCGCCGAAGGCCGTGAACGAGCCTTCCTTCGCGGCGGCGCGGATCGAGCGCATGCCTTCGTCGGCGACGAATTCGGCACCCTGCGTCACGAAGGCGACGGAGCCGAGCTGGGCTTCGGCGAGCGTCTTCGAGCTCTCGGAGACCTTCACGGAAGAGGCGCCGATCGTCTGGGCAGTGTCGCCCGTGCCGATCACGATGCCCGCGTCGGTGAGGAGCAGGTCGGCGCTGTCGATGGCATCCTTGCCGAGGTCGTAGACCACGTCGCCGAAGGCGTTCTCGAGGGTCACCGTGGTTTCGGCGGCCGTCTTGTACTTGCCGTCAACGAGGAGCGTGCCCGAAGCGACGTTCCTGGCGACGATGTCCTTGTCGCCGGACATGTCGAACGAGGCGCCTTCCTTCGTGAGCGTCAGGATCGCCTCGCCGGCGGGCGTGCCGGTGCCGTCGAAGACGATTTCAGAGGCCTTGCCGCCCGTGATCGCGCCGACGGTGTTGCTGCCTACAAGATAAAGAGACGTTTCCGTGTCCTGCTTGGCCGAAATCTGGAGCGTGCCCATCTTGGAGTTGATGAGGTTGATCGTGCGCTGGGTCTTGTTCGCTTCAGCATCACCCGCGCCCGTGTCGGCTTCGGCGAGGCGCATGAGCGCTGCGTTAACGGAGGGCTCGAAGGGTTCGGTCGAAACGATGCCGGTGACATCGGCACCGTCAAGCGTGATGACAGAGTTTTCGACCGTGACGTTGCTCTGTGCGTCGGCCTTGTTGCCGCCGCCGTAGACGTTGCCGAAGATCTTCGAGTTGGCGATCGTCACCTCGGAGGTCTTGACCGTAGAGGTTGCGCCCAATGCGGCGTAGCCGCCGGCGAAGACGTTGACTTGAGAGTCCGCAGCACCGAGCGTGGCGTCGGCGATCGTGAGACGGGTGCTGTTGACGGAGGCAGCAGTCTTGGCGCCATGGGCAAAGCCGCCGGCGTAGATGTCGCCGGAGAGCTTGACGCCCTTGCCTGCGATCGTCATGTCGACGTTTCCAACGGTGGCTTCCACCTTGTTGGTGGTTACCGTACTCTTGGAATATGCCACGCTGCCCCCCACGACGGAGGCCGGAATCCCGAAGTCGTCAAGACCGCTGTTGTGATCCATGGTGTTGATCGTGCCGCCAGTAATATTGGCTGCCACATTTTCAACGTGGGTCGTCACAACGGCGTCGGTCAGTGCAGAGCTGGTGTACAAATAGCTCAGGCCGCCGCCGACGATGCCGTTGAGCGTGCCGCCCGTGACGTTCACGCGGGCCGTGCCCATGACGTCGGCGGAGACGTCGCGCTTGTTGGATGCGTCACCCTGGCCCGCCTTGGCGGAGCCGCCGCCGAGCACTGCGGCTTCATAGGTGCCGCCCGTGATGGTGAGCGAGGTGTCGCCGAGAACGTCGTTCGAGAGACTGCCCGTGAAGTCGTTGGACTTGCCGCCGGCGATGACGTTGGACTTGAAGGTGCCGGCCTTGAGGATGAGATTCGTGCTGCCGACCGTGGCGGAAACGAAGCTGTCTTTGTCAGTGTCCTGGACGGTCTGGCGCAGATACGTGCCGCCGATGACTTCGTCCTTCACCGTGACGTTGGCGGCGTCAACGAGGATGTTGGTTGTGCCCTTGATTTCGGAGGCCGTGTACTTTCCACCAGTGCCCCTCTTGTTTTCGGCAACATAGCTGCCGCCGACGATGCCCTTGCCGAGCGTGATTGTGCCTTCACCCGTCACGGTGACGGAGGTGTTGCCTTCAATCTCGGACTTGCCGCGGTTGGCGAGGTAGTCGCCGCCAATGAGAATGCTATTGTTCCCGAGGGTGACGGTCTTGTTCTTGGCTGCATTGATCGTAACGGCGGCGGATTGAGCCGTGGAGGAAGTTCCCTGTCCCGTGACGCCGCTGCCGGCCACGACATGGCCGTTGTACCTGCCGCCATTGATCTGCAGGGAGGAGTTGCCGGTCGTGAGCTTGAGCTGCATGTCGGGCGTATCCACGTGAGTATAGTTTTCGGCGAAGCTGCCGCCGTAGACGGAGCCCTTGACGGTTCCGCCGTTGATGGTGACGGAAGTGTCGCCGACAGTGGAGTTCGTTTGGGAGACCATGCCGGCGCTGGGACTTGAGGCCTTGATGTAGTTTCCGCCTACCACGGCGCCCTTGGACGGGTCGGCTGCGTACTCAATGAACACGTCTTCAATAACGAGCGTCGTGTTTCCGTTGACGATGGAGCCTTTGCCCATATTGTTCGCCTTGCTGCCGGCGACGATGTATTCAGTCTTGACGGCCTTGACGGTCAGCTTCGTGTCGCCGATGGTGGCTTCATGCGTCTTGTCGGCGAGGCCCGTGGGCTGCTTGATGTAGTTCCCGCCCACGATTTCATCGACATGTTTTTCGTTGGTGAGATCAACGGTCAGGTCGCTCGTGGAACCTGCATGATTGAGATCGGTCTCAGCGGTAACCAAATCCGTGTAATGCCACCAACCGCCGATGATCTGTGTATTTTCCCCGACTTGAGGAGTCTGAGCGTTGACGGTGAGGGCGGAACCTTCACCGGCGATGCCAGTCTTGCCGTCCTGTTCATGGGTCGCCGCTGCGGCTGTCCCTGCGGCGAAAAGCGCGCCGACACAGCACGCGATGACAGTCTTTTGCATGTTTCCTCCGAGAATTTTTGTTGAAAGAAATTGGAAGAGTTGTTTCAACGATAGAAAATCTTTGGAAGGGGGGATCGGCTTGAGAAAGCCGTTCGGGTTGCTCCCGTCACGAGAAAGTCGCCTGATTGGGAGGAAGTGGGAGGACCTATGAAAAGACGTTCTGCGCGGCATGTACTGGCGAGGACGGAAGTGTAGGCGGGAGGACTTGAGAAATCCGAAACGACATCATCATGTCGAGAAGCTGCGGTTGGTCTTCGGCTACTTTTCGAGCGTCGTCAGCGCGGGAATTCAGGTCCGGCTGGTAGGCTTGAACGATGATGCATGGGCGGAAATCATGAAAAGGCGCGTGCTTCCGATGGCCTGCTGCTTTCTCAGCAGTGCGAAACATCTGTTTCGTCCTACTGAAAGGGAAAGCGTCGGTGCAACAGAGTCTATAGGTTGGCAGGCGAGACTTTCGCGAGGTCAGAGGCATGAAGGAAAAAAGGCGGGAAGGGGTGCAGACCCGTTCGCCGCCTTTTGATGGCCGTAGAAAAAAATGCCCAGTGTTAATGACCTGAGTTGGTCAGCCAGAACGAATTGTTTTCCCAATCCTCAGGGAAACCCATGATACTTTGCTCTTCTTTGTTCAAAGTATCTTTAACGAGGGAAGCAACTCTGAAAGGCCATGTACTCGAGTGGTTCAAAAAAAGCATTAAGTGCGCTAAGACGACGATGTAGTTGAACATTCTCGGGTCCGCCTCATTGCCGCCACTAACATCTACTGTTGCTTTAAGGGGTACCTGAAGGTTTTTGTTTATGTAGGGAAGTTTCGTGGAGAATCTTCTGTCCCAGAGGCGGCCATGGTGAGCACAGAGATTTCTGACGGTCGTTAGAGCTCTCGCTGTACCTTCAAGTACTTGAATGTTAGGTAGTCCGACAGCCTTTGCTACTTTTAATTTAACCTGAGTGGACTTTGTGTTTTTGATCCACCTGAACAACTCTCCGAAACTCATCACGGAAATGATGATCCATATCGGAGGTAGAAAGGGGGTCTCGTAATGATTTAAATAGTGACTAATCTCTTCCGAATTGCGCTGAGAGCGCTTCGTTTCCTTCATGAGGTTGACAAAGCTTTCGAAATATTCATCTCTGTCCGTGAAGGGGTCGACTTCCATGTGAGGATGGGGCCCGTATGTTTCTGACATCGCGTGCGCCCATACGGTCCTTGCAGCAACTTCAAACCGCTCGAGTGCCTCCATCATTAGGGTTCGAAGTTTTTGATCAAAAACGTAAACCCGAATGATGTCGTCGAAGCGAGTGCCTTCTTTGAATTGGTGTGTCCTTTTCCCGTCTACCGGAGGAAACTCAAAGCGATAGCAATATGAGCTAATTCGGTAGTATCCTGCAATGGATAAAAAGTGTTCCGCACGCTGTTCATCATCAATAATTAAGCCTCTCTCTCTGAGGCGCTGGACTTGCTCTTTTAACGTAGCGTGCGGTTTGGAGTAAATCATGTCAAGCCTAGAAAAAGGAAACCCCGCGGAGTGAGCATTTTCGTTCTCTTGCGAGATTGAAACTAAGCTTGCGGGGTGTTGTTAGGACAAGATAGTAGCAGAAATAACGGTGTGTGTCTACCTCAAAATCGCTTTTCGACAGTGCCTGTGTTGAGGAGCGACAGTGCTTCATGCCTGTCGATCCCTTCAGTCTTCCTCCTCGTCCTCTTCGCGTGCCTGCGCAGCAAGCTCCGCCTTGGCGTCCTCGGCGATCTCCATCACCTTTTCACCGACGAGGTCGAACGCCTCGAGGTTGCCGTTCATCATGCGAATGATGCGGTAGGTCGAGATGAAGAAGGTTATGAGGATGAAGCCCGTCATGCCCGCATTGAGGCTCAGCCATTCGCCGGACATGTAGCCCGTGACGACCCAGATGAGCATCAGGAGCGGTCCTTTGTCACGAAGAAGGTCGGCAGGAATGCCCGAGGCCGTGGTGGCGCCCGCATCACGAAAGAGGCCTTCTACAAGGACTGCGCCAAGGTGCCGGTCATCGAACTTCATGACGTGTACTTCGATTTTGACAAGTCGACGCTCCGTCCGGAAGGCAAGGCCGCTCTGGACAAGGCCCTGACAGTCATCAAAGCCAACCATGGTGAGGATCGCGTGACAGTGGTGGGATGGACGGACAGCATGGGAACCGATGCCTACAACCTGAGGCTCTCCCTGCGCCGCCCCGAAGCCGTCAAGGCCTATCTGGCGGAGAAGGGCATTGCATTGGACAAACTGGCCTCAGAGGGTAGGGGTGAGTCGTTCAAGTACAACAACGGCACTGAGGAAGGTCGTCAACAAAACCGGCGCGTCGAGTTGCACTTCGAGCAGTAATTCGGTTTGAATGCAATGTTGAAAGAGGGGAGCTCGCTCGGAGCTCCCCTCTTTTAATGATGTACGGTCGCGTGCTCGATGCCGACTATACGACGTCCATGGGCGTTGCCGTCGAGCATGAGGCCGTCGATACGCTCATCGGTAGAGTCGGTTTCGTGCTTGGTCTGAAGTGCCCGAACAATCGCGGCAACACCTATGTTCGCGCTTCGATCCTCCATGACTGGCAGGGTGACGCCGAGTCGACGTTCACGAAGGGCGGTCAGACGAAGCACATCTCCGAAGAGCTCGGTGACACCTGGCTTGAATACGGTGTCGGCGCGAACTTCAATGCCACGAAGAACCTGCATCTCTATGCAGACCTTGAAGCCACCGAAGGGGCCAAGGTCGAGACGTCGTACAGGTTCAATTTGGGCGCACGCTGGTCGTTCTGAGGGTTATTGACCTTCGGGGCGCCTGATGAATAAAGGCAGGAGCAGTCCGAGACCTGATTTCTGCTTTGCAGTCGCCGCGCGAGACGGATTTCCCTGTCGGCGCGGCGCTTTTGTTTTCGGGGATGCTTCAGTTGTCCTGATACGCCTCCTCGCGTGTCTTTTCAGCGAGTCCGCTTTGGCATCTCCATCACCTCAACGCTCCCTTGGGAGAGGAAATGGAATTGGCTTTCTGTAAGCGAAATTCGGGTTAGCCCCGTCTTGCATGGGAGAAAGGTTGTGTGATAAAAAAAACGAATCGCATTGTCTTTCGTTTGACACCATGAAGACGAAATCCGCAGCGCGAAGCATTCGGCGACCGCCTTTGGGATGAGCCCGTCAAGTACTGCTCATGTCCGGAGAACGTTCGCCTGAACGACCAATTTGCCGCTTATTGCCGGGAGGGAGCATGACGCTACTCGAAAAATGCCAGAAATGGCACGAAGCCGGACAGTTTCCCAAAATCATCGAGGCGCTTGAAGCGCTCGGAGAAGACGGACGAACGCCGGAACTTGCAAGCGAGCTGGCTCGCGCCTACAACAACGAGGCGGATCCGAACACGAGCGAGGGTCGCCTCATGCTTCACCGGGCGATTGAGCTTCTTGAGCCGCACGAGGAGGCACTTGGCGCAACCTATCTGTGGAACTTCCGCCTGGGCTATGCCTACTACTATCTCGACCAGGAAGGGCGCGCGCTTTCACGGTTCCGACGGGCGCACGAAGCCAAACCCGAGGACGAGGATGCCAAAGAATTCATGGAGGACTGTCTCAAGCGCGTGACGTTGCCGTTCTTCCGGGTTCCCTTCAGGGAGCGCACGCAGAAGGCCTGGACGGCCTTCGAAGGCGAGGAGGCGGAGATCCGCGCCATGATGGATGCTGACAAGACGCATGAGAGAGGCGAAGAGATCGTCGATCGCATCGAGCGCATTCTCCGGCTTGCGTTTGAGGACGTTTCGTTCGAGGTCGGCTTCAATGGCGTCAAGCATGAGCTCATTCTGACGCCTGAAGGCAACCGGATGAAGCTCTTCGAGCTCGTCTACTTCCGAAGCCATGCGCCCGCATCCGTCCTGAGGCACTGGGAGATCACGCTTGGTCGTCGTGGGACGTCGGGCAATGAGCTTCATGCCGGCGGCGTCAGGATCGGCGGTGAAGACGTTCAGGCCTGGCTTGAGCCCGACGACGATGCGTTCAAGCTCTCCGTCTTCTGCGCCAGGCTTGCGGATCTGAAGGCAAAGGAGGAGGGACGTGCCTGGTGGATGCTCACGACGCTCACCGACCAGCTGCTCGGCGAAATTCCGCACATGCGCTGGATCAACGACTTCGAGCTCCTTGATGCGCCCAGGGCGGTGCCGGGTTTTCTTCTGAGCGATCTGCCGGACAAACTGCGGGAGCTCGGCAAGGACCTGGCGTTCGACGCCGAGACGCTGCTTGAGAACAGTTATGTCGGCTACACGCGCGAGCCTGATCCGGACCCCGACGCCGACTGGCGTCTTGACGTCATCGCCGGTTCCACGGCCTGCCCGCCTCTCATCAATGGCTATATGAGTGCGGACGATGAGACGATGGATGCACTTCATTCCGATGGCGTGACGGCGGGATTCATCGCCTTTTCGCTCGATGGCTTTACGGGCGAGAATCGGACGCAGAGGATCTTTGCCTTCCGTGATGCGCTGGAGGCGAAGCTCGAAAAGGCGTGCGGACCCGATGTCGTCAGGATGGTCGGCGGCGCTACCGGCGTGCATTTCGGCTATGTCGACTTCATGGTCTGGGATCTGCAGCCCGTGTTGTTCGAAGCCCGGGCGTTTCTTGAGGCATCGGACGTGCCGGCGGCGAGCTTTCACGTCTTTCGCCGCGAAGTGGGATCCGTTCCGCTCAAGTCTCCCGACGATCGGGCGGATGCCGGCGAGGATGACGATGATGAACCGCTCGACTATCGTCCCGAGACGGCGGAGGCCTTCCATGCCCAGATTGAAAAATGGAATGACGATGACGAATATATGCGCTGCATTCGTGCGCTCGATGGCGTTCCAACGCAATATCGTGACTACCGGCATGCCTATGCTCTGGCGCGTGCGCTCGAGAACTATGCAGTTCTCGGCGACGGGCAGTACGGCTGTCCGCGTGACAAGGCCCGGGAAGCCCTGAGGCGCGCCATCGGCATACTGGAATCGGTCCGCGAGGAAGGCCTCGACAGGGCGGAGTGGCACATGCGCATGGCCTTCGGCTACCAGTACCTGACGGGAGAGGAGGAAAAGGCCATTCCTTATGCCAGAACCTGGGCTCAGCTCGATCCTGAGGATGAGGATGCGCCGTGCGTCATCCGCGAATGTGAAAAAGCGGTTGAGGCCCGTTGTAAGAACGACGGGGAGCCCGTTGACAGGAGGGGCGCCTTCCTCGGCTTCGTGCTGCTTGAGAAGGCGCATTGGGACAAGGGCAGGCTGATCGCCGATCTGAAGGCCGAATGGGGCATCGACGTTCCCGAGGAGGACAAGGACGACAGGAAGGACAATGGGGATTCGCTGGTGTTCGAGGCGGGCGACATGATCGCCGCAGTGAGCCTGATGCACGGCCCGGTGCCGGGGGGAGAGGCGGAGGACAATGCCGAAAACAACTACATGTGGCCCGATGCCGTCAAAGCCGCACAAAGCCATGCCGCCCACATCATGGTAACCGTGCTGGGAAAGGAGACGGACGTACGTCTGCGCGGGCAGTTCTTCGTGAAGCTCGCTGCCGCCTGCTGTCGTCAACCGGGTGTCCTCGGCGTATACACGTCGGGCGTTGTCTTTGAGCCGTCGTTTTATGCCGACATGGCGGGCGTCATGAAGGAAGGCGAACTCCCGCTCAACAACTGGATTTGGTTCGGGCTCCATCGAAGAGAAGGCGGCGTCTGCGGGTATACCTACGGCATGGACGTCTTCGGCAAGGAGGAGCTGGAGGTGCTCGATGCGGATGCCGATCCGCTGGCGGTCAGGGAATTTCTTGTCAGTCTGGCGGGCTATGTGATCGGTTCGGACGTCACTCTCAATGATGGCGAGACGATCGGCTTTTCCCAAGGCGACAGGCATCGCATCACCCGCAGTCCGGGCGTGGCGCTTCCGGACCAACCGACGCTCAAGGTGTCCTTCGAGCAGAATGAGATTCTGCTCGACGAGGCCGCTCCTCATCTGGAGAGCATTCGTGAGAAGTGTCTCCCTGTCGACGAACTCAATGCCTTCAGTCATCTGGCGATTTATCTGCGCTGGTGCATCGAGCACGACCTCATGAGCGAGTCATTCTGCAGACGCTGGCCCGATATTGTTGAGGCCGTGAGGACGAATCCAGCCGAGGCGTGCCTGCGCGAATGGCTCCGAGACAAGCTCAAGGGCGAACTGCATGCTTCAATCTTCAACGAGCGCGGCGCGGACTTTGCCTGCTACTACTACGGTGCCCTTCACGAGTACACGCCGCACTATACGATGGATGTCGACATCCATGCCGTTTCCAGAATAGGCGTGGAGAGGAACTTTTCGGATGAGATTAAGGACGAAGCGTATCTGTTCCTTCCGTTTGATGAAGACTATTATCGAGAAATGGCCCGGATCATCGAGCGGCGGTACGAGAATTGGGCCGGACAGCGCTTTGACGACTCGACGCTTGCGCCTTCCGAAACGGCCGAGGCGCTGATGGCGTATCTCGACTGCGAGTGTACCTATTTCCCGTCGATGGCGGACGATGATCCGATCATGTGCGCTTACGAGTATGCCGGGAAAAATGCAGCGCACGAAGGATTCGTTCCCATGCTCATTGCAGTCGACGAAACACTCTGGGAATGCCTCATGCTCAATTCCGATCCGGCTCATGAGGGAGATGACGATCATGCCTTTGATCCGGATGCGGTAGCCGCCTACCGGCAATCGCAGCTCGCCGCACCCCTGCCCGACGGCAGGATGGTTCTGGAGGACGGCATGGCAGAGCGCCGCGCAGAAGCGGAGGACGATTCCAAGGATTGGGACACGGAAGTCGTCGGCCGCATGGAGGGCGGCTTCAACAACCATCGGTTCTCCGGATATTGGAACAGCGAGACGGACATGACGCATCCGGTCATCCTCGCGAGAATTCCGGTCCGGCATCCTTGGGAGGTGTTTGCCCATCTGCCGTTCGGCAACTGGAATGACTGTCCGGATACGCCGCAGCTCATGGCGGTCGCCAGGTACTGGTTCGAAAAATTCGGTGCCGTGCCAGCCGTCATGACTCATGACGAGCTCGACTTCGCGCTTCCGAAAGCGATCGGCCGGGAGCTTGCCGTGCAGACTGCACTTGAGCAGTATGCGTTCTGTCCCGACATGGATCAGAATCATGAGTCCGTCGGGGCACTCGCGGATACGCTCCGGCAGTCCAAAATCTGGTATTTCTGGTGGGATTAGCTGTATATCTGCGGACAAAGGAGGGCGCGTCATGAAGGTCCGGCAATGGGCATGGCTTCTACTCGCGGGGGCGGTCGCTCCGTTTGTCTTCGACAATGGCCCCGATCCCGTCTCCGACGGGCTCTATCGAGTCGTGGATGACCACGGTCGCATCGGCTATGCCGATGCATACGGCGTCGTTCGCATCGCGCCCCGATTTGCCTTTGGTCTGCCTTTTGCGAACGGCGTTGCCAGGGTGACCTTGAGCGGTCATCCTGCGGCAGTGCCCGGGTCGGAAGGAGAATATCATCGATGGGAGGACGGCGACTGGTTCTGCATTAACAAGTCCGGCTCAATCGTCAAATGCCCGTCGTCATCAAATCAAGAGAGCCGGTCGTGAACGCCTTTGTCGAGAAACTGTTCGTAGAATGGAACGACGTCATATGCCTGCTGTTCGGAAGCCTCTGCATCATCGGTGCGATCCGTGACTGGAACTGGCTGTGCGATCCGACGGGCAAGCCTCATGCGCCGCTTCTGACGCGCGGGCTGCTCCGTGCGGTCTTCCTCATGCTCGGAACCATTCTGGTCGTCTGCAGCGTGTGGCTGCTAGTCAAAAGGCTGCAATGAGGAGAAATATCAAATGACGATGAACTTCAACAGGAAAACCTGCATGCGGCTGGCTGCCGGCACCGTTCTTTGCGGCGGTGCCGCGTTCGGAGGCCTCCTTTGGTGGCAACTTCAGGCGTTCGACCGGATGACGGACAGCCGCCTCGAGTGCGGCATGGGTTTGTTCGCGCTTGAGCTCGAGCGCCGGGACGGCGGTCTTCTGCAGCGCGATCTGGTGCTGCGCCTGGGATTTCGCACGGAAGACGGCCTGACCGAATCCTTTCTGGTTATGAACGGTCGTTTCAGACCGGGTCTCCGGCCTTCGGTCAGCTTCGAGCCCGTAGCGAATTCGGATCCGGATGCTGCGATTCTCGTCAAGGCTGATCCTCGGATTCGGTTCGTCTTCAGTCCCTTGATGAGTCCGGAAGAGGCTGAGGTTGTCTGGCGCGGTGCGTCGGATGAAAAGGAGACGATCGGCGACGGCCGTGTCACGGCTGACATAGGCTTTGATCGCGCGCGCCGTGCGTTGACGGGGCTGACTGTCTCCGGACGGCTGGGGGCCTCCGAAAGCCGATGGGAGGGTGGTCATGTCAAGAGTGCTGAGAAGACCTTCGAGTACGTCTATGCAGAGTCGCCCCTCAAGTTTGCCTTTTCCTATTCGTCCGCAGGTGATTTTGTCAAGGGCGAGCTCATGCCGCTCGGCATGGGGCCCTTGAGCTACAGCCTCACGGTGACGCCTGAGAAGGAGGCCGGTCGCCTGCGTAATGCGACCGAGTTCAAGTTCGACATTCGGGACGTCAACATCAACGATTCGGAGCTGCCGGTTTTCGACTTGCGGTTTGATGCCGGCCTGTACACGCCTCCGAATGTCTGGCTGCCGTGCCTCTCAGCGCATTTCGTACTGGGCTCGGATATGGCGGACCTGCCCGGCATCTGTCCCGACGGCAGCATGACGGACATTTTCGCCGCTTCGATGCAGGGAAATGTGGAGGGGACAGTCCGTGACCTCCGGTTGGCCTGGGCCGGCGCCGAATTGACGCTCAAGGGCAGTTTCGTCAACCATGGGCTCCCCGGGGGAAAGTTTGAGACCAGGCTCTCTTTTGTCGATACCGGCAAGAGACCGGTGCCGGGTTCGGTTGGTGCGCTCAACCGCGATCTGCGTCAGTACGTCGAAGCGCTGGAGAAGGAGGGCGCTGTGAAACGGGTCGGCGAGGATGCCTACGAAACGACGCTCGAATTCGGCCTCACGCCCGAAGGCATTCTCAAGACGACCGCCAACGGACGGGACATGGACGAGAGCAAGGCCGCCTTCCATTGGGGGCTGCCCTCGACTGAGCCCAACGAAATCATCATCAAGATTTCGCCCAAGGCCGAACCGTATCTGACGAAGGGCGTGGATGCCGCCGTTGTCGAGCCGATCGAGAAGCTGCTCACGGGACTTGATGCCGTGCAGCGCTGGTCGTCGACCCGGAATGAGTACGGGGCGCAGGTGCTGGTGATCACGGTCGATGACCTCGCCAGGGCGCCCGAGGTCGTGGAAGCGCTGGACGTTCGGCTTGAGCAAATCAAGGAGGTCGTGCAGGACGCTGTCGTAATGGAAATGCGCTTTGCACCCGAGGCAATGCCGGCGGAGTGGGAATGAAATGCAAAATATCAAGTGAGAGGTGAGTCATGAACGGTGTTGTCATGCTCGTCGCAGTGCTGGTGACGCTTGTTGCTCTGAAGCAGATCATCGATCGCGACTGGATGGGACTTCTTCTCACAGAAACAGCCGCAGGAAGCCTCCGAATTCATTCGGATGGAGGAATGCGGC
>OGUD01000465.1_pt1 | contig 34566 bp, 40 predicted proteins | sample 1573671 | NCBI WGS metagenome assembly OGUD01 (sample SAMEA2582065, study PRJEB24529) | metagenome | biome: Human gut stool | place: China | collected 2011 | reverse complement strand
CTAACCCCTCAAGATTGAGGGGAAGGGGAGCTGAATAGGCGAAGCCTATTTTTTAAATAAGAAAATGAAAAAAAGAGTAGCCTTTTGTTGTAAATTGTTCTGAAAAAACATAAGTCAAATATTGGGAAAAAAGTCATAAATTGTCGAAAAAGGGTAGACAATAAGCCAAAAAAGTTGTATCTTTATTAAAGATATAAACTGTGCGAATTTGTAAAGATTGAGGGAAAAGAAAGTGACAGACTATACAGTATATAATAATCATTATCAATATATGAATCAGATATTGAATTCATTAAAAGTACAAAATGAAAAGATTGATTTGAGACGGAATAGTTTTTCGGAAGTGTTTTCTAGTGCGAATCAGACGACGGTAGAGGCACCCGAGAACATGGATGATATTTTTGAAGAAGCGGCAGAAAAATATAATGTGCCGCTGAATTTGCTTAAAGCGATGGCAAAAGCTGAGTCGAACTTCAATGAAAAGGCGGTATCAAGTGCAGGGGCACAAGGAGTTATGCAATTGATGCCGGCTACGGCCAAGGCATTAGGAGTGGAAGATGCATTTGACGCCAGAGACAATATTATGGGCGGAGCAAAGTACATAGCGGAAAAATTGGAGCAATATAATGGAGATATTGATTTGGCACTTGCAGCGTACAATGCAGGAAGCGGTAATGTGAGAAAGTATGGTGGCGTACCTCCATTTCAGGAGACGAGGAATTATATTAAGAAAATTAAAGAATATATGGGAATGGAGTTGAGTGCACAAAAGAGTGTCATGACCACGAAAAATAGTAGTAATACAGAGAATATGTTGTCGGGTGTTATGGATGACACGGCTATTAGTAATGCACTTTATGTTGTGGAGTTGATGAAGATGAGACTGCAGATGCAGATTAATAGTCGGCTCATATAGAATGGAGGAGAAAGAGAATGAACTTTGGAAATACAATTCAGATGTCCCAGAAAGCGTTAGATTATCTGTGGAAAAAGCAAGAAATTACGATGGACAACATTGCGAATATAAGCACACCGGGATATAAGGCGAAAGAGATATCGTTTCAGGACACCTTTAGGAATAAACTGAAAGCAGCTACACAGACTGGAGATGCAAACGATGTCAGAGCTGCAATTCGAGACAGTGATTACACTGTGTATGAAAGAAGTGATTCTGCGAGAGTGGATGGCAATGGCGTGAATGTAGATGTGGAATACACAGAATTATCGAGAACCGCTTTGCACTATCAATATTTGTTACAGTCGGTAAACAGTGATATTACTAGATTGCGTACTGCAATCAAAGGACAATAACATGACGATAAAATTAATTTAAGAAGTGAAGGGAAGACGATATGAGAACGGAATTTATTCAGCAAATACAATTTGGAAAGTTTGATGAAGTATCTGGTAATAGCAATGTAGAAAAGAATGCGGATTCGTCTATGTTCAAAGGGATTTTTGAAGAGGCGGTTCAGAATGTGAAAAGCACAGAGCAGGAATTGACCAATCAGCAGTATCTTCTGGCGACAGGACAGGTTGAAGATGCGCATACAGTTATGATTGCGGCTTCACAGGCACAGGTTGCAGTAGATATGCTTGTACAGCTTCGCAACAAGGCACTTGATTCATACAATGAGTTAATGCGTATCAGTTTATAATGTGCGACAGATACGGACTAAATTAATTGATTGGAGAAAAAGAGGTTATGAAAGAGAAGTTAGCGGGCGTCAAGGAATTCATTGGAAAGCTAAGCAGTAAGACGAAAAAACTAATTATAGCAGGAGCAGCGGTTCTTGTGATTGGTGCTGTGATTATAGCGGTTGTGTTGAACAACAAGCCGTATGCGGTACTTTTTTACGAATTGGGAGCTGAAGAGTCGCAGCAGATAGTCAAGAAACTTCAGGAGGAAGGAATTGAGTTTAAGTATCAGGGCGACACCACAATTATGGTAAAGGAAGAGGAATTGGATCAGGTAAAAGCGAAACTGGTACAGGAAGGATATCCGAAAAGTGGTTTTACATATGACACTTACACGCAGAATGCGGGTATGATGACGACAGACTCGGATAAGCAGCTTTATAAACTTTATGAGCTTCAAGACAGAATTGGAGCTACCATTTGTTTGTTTGATGGCGTAAAAGATGCGAAGGTTACTATTGCGCTTGGCGAGGAAAGCAAATATGCATTGAATGATGAAGCGGAAGAAAAGTCGACTGCGACAGCTGTTGTCACAATGGAGGATGGCGGTGCCCCTACAGAAAAACAGGCGGCAGCAGTACAACGTTTGGTAGCAAAAAGTGTTCCTAAGATGCAGTTGGAAGATGTTGCTGTGTTCGATGGCAATATGAATGATGTGACGGTTTCTAATGAGGGATCTAATACAGGAAGTGATGCGGAAGAGATTGCAAAAGTAGTAGAAGATCAGATTGCAAAAAAAGTCATGAAGGTGCTTGGACCGATTTACGGCAATAAGAATGTACATGTTTCTGCGAGAGCACAGATCAATATGGAACAGTTGATTCGTGAAGTGACTACATATAATACTCCGGAAAAAATTGATGAAAATGACAAAAATGGAATCGTGGGAAAAGAGGAACTTTACAATGAGGAAGCGACCACGAATAATGGTGCGTCAGGAGTTGCGGGATCTGAGACAAATGCGGACACGCCGGAATATAACACGGATGGCGAAGGTGGAGCTAATTCGAAAAGTGAAAGTGTATCAAGAGAATATCTTGTGAATCAGATTAAAGAGCAGGGACAGATTAGTCCGGGAGCGTTGGAGGATTTGACTGTTTCGGTTGCGATTAACAAAAATGGATTAGGGCAGTTGACAGAGGCGGAAGTAAAAGAACTTGTCGGTAATGCGAGTGGAATTGCGGTGACGGACAGAGCAGAGAAGATTGCGGTTGCCAGTGTTCCGTTCTATGAAGATGAAGAGGTGGAGGACGTTTCGAATGAGGCAGAAGGCATTAAGAAATCTACTCTGATCGCATTGATTGCATGTTTAGCGGCGTTGTTTATTATAGTGACTGTAGTCGTAATACTGCTGTGGAGAAGAAGTCGAAAGAAGAGAGCATTAGAGGAACAGCTGGAGGAAGAAGGACTGCTTCAGGATGTCTCTGAACAACAAGAAGAAAAGAACCGTGAGATTCTTGAGATGCAAAATGATAAAGGGCTTGAATTAAAAAGAAATGTCAGAGATTTTGCGGAGAAAAATCCGGAAATATCAGCCCAGTTATTGAAGAGCTGGCTGAATGGAGGTGGTCAAGATGGAGAGTAGTACATTGCAGCCGGAACAGAAAGCGGCAGCGGTCATCGTGGCACTTGGCGCAGAAAAGGCATCTAAATTATATAAACATTTAAGTGAATCGGAAATTGAAAAACTGACTATAGAGGTTGCTAAGTTGGGGCATATTTCATCGGAAGAGACAGAAGCGGTTTTAGATGAGTTTTATAAGACTTGTTTGACACAGAAGGTTGTTACAGATGGTGGAATGGAGTATGCAAGAGCTGTTTTGGAAAAGGCTTTTGGAGAATCTACCGCTCAGAACTTGCTTGATAAGCTGGCAAAATCACTTAAGACGAGGCCGTTTGAGTTTATTCGTAAGAGTACTGTAAAGACTTTGTTTTCGTTTTTGCAGCATGAGAGACCGCAGACGATTGCGCTTGTATTGTCTTATGCGGAGCCGGATCAGGCGGCCACTGTAATCAGTGAACTTCCGAAAGAAAAGAGAATTAAAGTCGTTGAGGCGGTGGCTAAGATGGAGAGTGTGTCTCCAGATGCGATAAAGATCGTAGAGAGCTCTCTGAAGAAGAAATTTGAAAATATTCTTACAACAGATTTTACAACAATTGGTGGAATCGATTATGTGGCAGATGTTATGAATCATATGGATAGAGGGAATGAAAAATATATCTTTGATGAACTTGGCAAAGAAGATGAAGAATTGGCAGAAACAATTCGTAAGAAGATGTTCGTATTCGAAGATATTGTATCAATGGACAACAGATCTATTCAGAGATTTATACGTGAATGTGACATTAAGGATATTGTATATGCATTGAAGGGATCAGACGAAAAAATCAAAAATCTTATTTTTTCAAATGTTTCTACTCGTATGGCAGAAAGTATCAAGTCGGATTTGGAAATTACAGTCAATGTCCGTCTGCGTGATGTAGAAGAAGCGCAACAGAGAATTGTGGCGGTTATCAGGCGACTGGAAGAAGCAGGAGAACTGATCATTGTTAAGAGTGGAAAGGATGAAATCATTGTCTAAGATTAGAAAAGTATTAGATCAAGGCGAGCTCGTGCATGCGTGTGACTTGTTTTCTGAATTCACAGTTCCCATAGAAGAAGAGGAAGAAGAGGTGAACGAAGAAATCGAGGAAGAGGAAGAGGAAGAGACTATTCCAGTGAAAGCGGCTGAGGAATTGATCGCACAGGCAGAACAAAGTGCGAAGGAAATTCTTCGGGAGGCAAAAGAGCAGGCAGAACTTTTGAGAGAGCAGGCGTATGAAGAAGGAAGGGCTCGAGGTGAGGCCGAAGGGGTTCAGAAGGCGTATGAGGAACATCGACAAATCTTGAATAAGGAGTTGCGAGGTTTACAAAGAAATATTGCTGATGTTGTACAGAGTGTAACACGGGAAAAAGAATATATTATGGAAAAATATATTGACGAATTGAAAAATATTGTTCTCGTAATTGCTGAAAAAATTATTCAAACAAGTATACATTCTAGTGGTGAGATTATAAAGCGAATGATCCTCTCCGCTACGGACAAGATGAAGAGACGTCAGTGGGCAAAAATCTATATTACAAAATGCAATACGGGGGTCTCTATGGAAGCAGATGAAGAGTTTTTGGAGTCGCTGTCTCGCCTGTCGGAAAATGTGAAGATTATAATGATGGAGAACAGTGAAGAAGGAACCTGTATTATAGAACTTCCGGATGAGATTGTAGATGCAAGTGTGAGTACGCAATTGGAGAATATCAAAGATGTTCTGAATAACGCGAGACTATAAAGGGGTCAGAAAGAAACAATGCTGAAAAAACTTTCGGAACTGATTCGAAATACAGAATCAGTCAGTTATATAGGAAAAATCGAGAATATTGTGGGGATGTCAATTGAATCATCGGGAAATAAGGCGAGTATCGGTGATATTGCTATGATATATAGCGAAGACAAACATAAGCAGATTCCGGTGGAAGTAGTGGGATTTAAAAACGATAAAATTCAGCTTATGGCATATGAAAATATGAGTGGTGTGGCTGCAGGGAGTTTTGTCAGAAACACAAAAAAGCGTTTAAAAATTCCTGTTGGAGAATTCTTGCGAGGACGAGTAATTGATGCTATGGGAAGACCGATGGACGGTTTGGGGGAATTTGAATCACAGCGTCATTACTATGTGGAAAACTCTTATACGAACCCTTTGGAGAGACCACCGATTACAGATACTTTAGAGTTTGGGGTGAAAGCAATCGATGGACTTAACACAGTGGGAAAGGGACAGCGTATTGGAATTTTTGCGGGAAGTGGTGTTGGAAAGAGTACATTGCTTGGTATGATTGCAAGGAATGTAAAAGCAGATATCAATGTAATTGCACTTGTAGGTGAACGAGGAAGAGAGGTTCGAGAATTTATTGAAAAGGATTTGGGACCCGAAGGATTAAAGAGAAGTATTCTTGTTGTGGCAACATCAGATCAACCGGCGATGCTTCGAATGAAATGTCCGCTTGTAGCAACTACGATAGCGGAATATTTTAAAGATCAAGGAAAAGATGTGCTGCTGATGATGGATTCTCTCACACGATTTGCGATGGCGCAAAGAGAGATCGGGCTTGCAATCGGAGAGCCGCCGATTGCAAGAGGATACACCCCATCTATTTATGCGGAGTTCCCAAAGCTCTTGGAACGAAGCGGAAAGTTTGAAAAAGGATCTATTACTGGTGTATATACGGTGCTTGTGGAAGGGGATGACACTAATGAACCGATAGCGGATACAGTCAGAGGTATTTTAGATGGTCATATCGTGTTAAGCAGAAAGCTTGCAAACGCAAATCATTTTCCGGCGATTGATGTCAATGCAAGTATTTCGCGTTTGATGGCGAATATCGTTCCGGAAGAACATAAAGCTGTGGCATCTAAGATGCGAGATATTTTGAGTATTTACAGTAAAAATGAAGATTTGATTGCAATTGGAGCCTATAAGGCTGGAACAAATCCCAAATTGGATTATGCAATTGATAAGATTGAAAAAGTAAATCAATTCTTAATGCAGAAGATAGATGAAAGTTTTCATGCCGACGAAATTTTTCAAATGATGAAGGAAGTGTTGAGATAATGAAGAAGTTTTTCTTTTCATTGGATACAGTTTTGAGCTACAAAGAACGAGTACTTGATGGATTGAAGGCGGAACATATGAAAGTACTTGTGCAGATGCGAAAATGCGAAGAAGAGATTGATAGGTTAGAACGAGTTTACGAGGAAAGTGCAAAAGAGTTTGATGAAAAAAAACAACAGGGAATAGGCGTGCATGATATGTATGTGTATGATAATTTCCTAAGAAGTATCTGGCGGCGAATTGTAAAGAAACAAGAAGAACTTATCGAATTGAAGATGGAAGAGGAGAAAAAAAGAGCGAAGGTTGTAGAGGCAAAAAAAGAGAGTTCTTCGCTCGACAAATTGAAGGAGAAACAATTTGAAGAGTACAATAAGCAAGTGCAAAAAGAGAACGAACAGATGATAGAAGAATTTGTAAGTACACAGAGTGCATTTGCGAGACTGAATGAGTAATTCTGTATAAGCAGATTACTAATAGATATTATATTAGGAAGAAAGGAGGGAGAGACGATGGAGCAGATTCATATGTCGAATCCCGCGAATATGTCATCTGGAAGTGGAATGACTTCAGGTGTAAAAGGGCAGCAGCAGTCTGTCGCTGATTCAATGGGCATGTCGCAGATGGGACAGGATGCGAATGGAGCGACGAATTTTAAAGGTCTTCTTCAAGGTAAGCAATTGTTTCCGGAGATGACGGAAGAACAAGAGCAGACAGTATCTTTGTTGGCGGCTGAAATGCAGAACATGAACAATATTATGTTTTTGGGAATGCAAAGTATGCAGATGCAAGACAGTGAAAAAAATCTGAGTATTCCAGAAAATGTTGCAGAAGGCATTATAAATATCGGAGCTATGAAGCTTGCACAAGTAGGTAAGGTGGCTGAAGGACAAGCGGCACAGAACGAAGTGGTTCAGGATTCACAAAATGAACTGATTATGCCAACTGGTGAGGAAGAGACTGTAGAGGGAGCACTGACAGAAAAGAATAGTGTTGACATTCAAAAGGAGATGTCGGAAGGATTACCACATCAGACAGAGACCCAGACGGACAAACAGTTAGAATCGGTGGAGCAAGATGCAAAAGATATGGCGAATGTGTCATGGCAGGAGACGACGATGAAACAGCAGTCTGTTTCTGACAAACAGATAGAACAGCCAAAAGCACATGATGTGATTAAGGCGGATACACCGCAGGAGATTCCAAAGAATCTTGCTGAAAAAATTATAGAAAAGACAAATGAAGGAGTACGGGAATTTGAGATTCAGATTGAACCGAAAAATCTTGGAAAGATTGCCGTGAAAGTGGAGTATCAAAATGGTGATGCAACAATTTCTATTATTTGTTCGGAGAGCAAGACGTTGGAGATTGTCAAACAGAATGTGAATGATATCAGTACGGTAGTACAGAAAAATTTGCAGCAAGAAACGATTGTTTTGGTGGATGAAAAGAGACCCGAGGCCTATGAACAGCAACAGGGAAATGGAAACAGCGATGCTGGAAGAGAGTCTGAATGGGAAAGACAAAAAGAAGAAAGAAAGCGTAAAGAGCGAAGTAATGCAAACCGTTTCTTACAGGAGTTAAGGCTTGGCTTACTAGAATAAGGCGGAAAGGAGGAGAAAAAAGATGCCAGTTAGTGGAGTGAATGGGAACAGCAATATGTACAATGAATTATTAGGTACACAGACAGATGCAGTCTCAAATAACAGCGAGATGTCGATGGATGATTTTTGGAAATTGATGGCGGCACAGCTACAGTATCAGGATATGTCCAATCCAATGAGCAACAGCGAGATGATGAACCAGATGACCCAGATGGCAACGATGAATGCCATGACATCGGTATCGAATGCAATTGCCAACTTTGCGGTAGTTACAAATAACTTGGCGCAGGTTACACTGACATCTTATTCAACAGGGTTGATTGGAAAAGAAGTCACAGTTGCAAAAGTAGATGAGTCAGGGAAAGTGACAGGTGAGAAAAAGGGTGTCGTGACAGGAGTCGATCTCACAGGAGGACAGTACATCTACATTGGTGAAGAGAGATACAGCCTATCTCAGATCATGGGCATAGGAGAAGTTCCGAAAAAAGAAGATGGTGACACAGCTACAGGAGATGGAGGCACTACAGAAGAAGGAGAGAATACTGAAAAAGTCTAGGAAGGAGAGAGCGTATTGAAAGTTAATCAGATTACAGATGTCCGTTCGCTAAAATTGCAGCGTGGCATTGTGCAAGAAAAACAAGGCGTTTCCTTCCAGAAAATTTTGGAGAAAGAAAGCGGAAAAGAACAGAGAGTTCAATTTTCCAAACATGCATCTCAAAGGGTGCAGGAGAGAGGAATTGTCCTGAACAACAATATGCTGGATAGTTTGAACACAGCGGTAGAGAAGGCAAGACAAAAGGGTGCAAAAGATGTTGTTGTAATTGGTGAAAAAGGGGCGTTTATCGTAAATGTTCCGAATAATATTGTCGTTACAACAATGACGGAAAATGAAATGAAAGAAAACATATTTACAAACATTGACAGTGCTGTCTTAATGTAGCCGGACCATTAAGGAGGCTTTGATTTCGGTATGACTTGCCGGGGTCGAGACAGCAGAAAACGAAAGAAAAGAGAGGGATTTAGAGATGGTCAGATCAATGGTAGCAGGAGTTTCAGGACTTCGTACACATCAGTCAAAATTAGATGTAATTGGTAATAATATCGCGAACGTAAACACATGGGGATTCAAATCATCCAGCTTTAACTTTACAGATGCGATGTATTCGACATCGATTGCCGGTGCATCAGGTAGTGTTCTTGGCGGTGGCGCCGGTGGAAAGAATGCATCACAAGTTGGTTATGGTGTTGGTACAGGTTCGATTCAGGCATCATTTGGACAAGGTGCGATGTCACCATCTGGAAACAGTTTGGACTGTATGATTGACGGTACAGGATTTTTCCTTGTAGGAAACATGGTAAACGGAAGTTTTACCAATGTTGAAGATTCGGGATTGAGTCTTTCACGAATTGGTATCTTCCGTGTAGATGGGAATGGTTATCTTGTAGATGATCAGGCGAATTACGTATATGGTTACGCGTTGGAAGACGGAACAGGAGTTCCGGAAAAACCGGCTGTAAACGGAGAGTATAATATCACAGGTGCAACGGTAACAATTGATGATAAGACAAATCCGAATACGATCACAATCGGTGGAGAGAAGATGGAACTGACGTCAAAAGGTGAGTTCAAGGATAAAGTTCAGGAATGGATTGCGGACGTGACAAAGAAAGGTGGGAAGTTCGAAAATTATAATATTAGTCTAACAGATTTTGATGCGGCAAAAAATACGGTAAACCTGCGAATCGTAGCGAAAAAAGGTGGAGATGATAAAGCAAATAATACAGAGATTATCAAAGATACAACGTGGGGAAACAATGGCGCTAAAGTAGATATTGTAAGTCAGGGAAGTGACAGAGTTCCTGGCGTACCGGCAAAATATTCAGATGAGCTTTCTGCAATTCAGATTCCGATTGACCCGGATACTGGACTTCCATATGAGATTCAGAGCTATAAGATCAATGAAGACGGAACAATCATGGGAGTAGATAACCAAAGCCGTTCCATTGCAATTGGACAGTTGGCTCTTATTACAGTAGAAAATTTGAATGGTTTGGAAAAATCAGAAGGATATTATTATTCAATTGGATCAAATGCAGGAACAGTAAGTGCATTGAAACCAAATGGTGGTCCTGCGGGAAAAATCAGAGGTGGTTACCTGGAAATGGCAAATGTAGACCTTGCAAATGAGTTCTCTCAGATGATTACAACGCAGAGAGGATATCAGGCAAATTCAAAAATCATTACAGTGACAGACCAGATGTTGGAAGAACTGGTAAACATGAAACGTTAATTTAGGAAAATAAAAAACGGGGATGCCACATTTTGGGGCTTCCCCGAATAAGAGGAGAGTGTGCGATGATAACACTAACAAAAGTTAACAATGAAAGAATTGTATTGAACAGCAGGCAGATTGAATTGATAGAAACGATTCCGGAATCCAAAGTAATTATGATGAATGGAAGGTTTCATATTGTGAAGGAATCAGTGGAAGAAATAATTGAGAAAACAATAGAATATAACAGCAAAATTGTGGAATATTCAAGACGATAGATGGATGATGGATAACAAGGGATGAAAGGAATGGAGGAATAGCAATGGATTTGACAACGATTATAGGAATCGTGGCGGGATTGGCGCTGATTATCTTTGGTGGTATTGGTGCGGATAAGATTCCCAATTTTATAGATCCGAATAGTATGTTTATCGTATTTGGTGGAACCCTTGCGGCGGTTGTGGCAAGCTTCCCGTGGAATACTTTAAAGCAGACGGTGAAGCATTTTAAAGTAATGGTTCAGGGGAAGAGGTATGATACAGAAAAGTTGATTGATACACTTGTAGATATGGCGCAGGTGGCAAGAAAAAGCGGTTTGCTTGCACTTGAAGAGAGAGCAGGAGAATTAGATGATCCGTTTTTTAAACAGGGGATTATGATGATTGTCGATGCGACAGAGCCTGAAGAAGTAAGAACTCTTTTGGAAAATGAATTGGCAACGACTGCAGAGCGTCACGATGAAATGATCAGTGTCTATGAAAAAGCTTCAGCATTCGCACCCGGTTTTGGTATGATCGGTACGCTGGTGGGATTGGTCAACATGCTTATGAATATGGATCCGAGCGAGGGAGGCTCCAGTACAATCGGAACGGATATGGGTACGGCGCTCATTACAACATTTTATGGGTGTGTTCTTGCGCAGTTGGTGTTTTCACCTATGGCAAAGAAGTTGAGTATTAGAAATAATGAGGAAGTTGTCTATAAACAGATTATGATAGAAGGAATTCTTGCAATGCAGGCAGGAGACAATCCGAAATTTCTGAAAGAAAAATTAGTTACATATCTCTCCACGAAAGAACGACTGAAACTTTTGGATGAAGAATCAGGTGGAACAAAGGTAAAGAAAGATAAGAAAAAGAAAAAGTAAGGTGAGAGTATGAAAAGGAGAAAAAAGAGAGCGGACGAAGGTGGAAACTGGATGGACACCTATGGTGATATGGTCACTCTGTTGCTGTGTTTTTTCGTGTTACTATATTCAATTTCCTCTGTGGATCAGGCGAAGTGGAGAGAAGTTGTAAAAAGCTTTAATCCAGATGCAGAAAAGCTAAGTCAGGTTGTAATAGATAAAGATGCAGACGGAGAGGATTTTGTTCAGGGAGGAACAGAAGATATAGTGTCAGAAGAACAATTCGATGAACTGTATGCAAAGCTGAAACAGGCAGTGGAGGAAAGTGGATATCAGGAAGATATCAATTTGTATAAAGGAGACAATTACACGTTTATCCGTTTTCGGGATCAGGTGTTTTTTGATGGAGACAGCTCGGTCATAAAGGCAGAGGGATATCAGCTTTTAGATAAATTTATTAATGCACTATCTGGAACCGAGAATATTGTACAGGAACTTCAAGTGCTTGGACATACGTCACAGGCAAAACCAGATCAGCAGAATGAGACGACGGGAGACAGATTGCTTTCCGCAGAACGTTCTGCAAATGTGGCTGCGTATATTCAGGACAGGGTATCGTTGCAGCCGTCCAAAATTGTATCAATAGGTTATGGGCAATTCCGTCCGATCGCTCCGTTTGACACGGCAGAAAATAGAAGTAAAAACCGTCGTGTAGAAATTGTCATTACAAAGGTAGGAGCGTCAGCGATGACCTTGGAAGAGTACTATAATCAGATAAATCAATAAAGTTAGGAGAAAAAAATGGCAGACGTACTTTCACAAAGTCAGATAGATGCGCTTTTAAATTCTATGCAGAATACCGACATGGAAGAGTTGCATGAAGACAAAAAAACTGCGAAACCAAAATACAGGAAGTACGATTTTTACAGTCCGAAGAAGTACACAAAAGATAAATTAAAAATGCTGCATAGCATTTATGATAATTATTCAAGAATTGCAGCATCTCAGATTAATGGACTGTTTCGTATTGCAAGTGAAATAGAAGTCGTAGGAGTAGAGGAACAAAGGTATTATGAATTTGGAAATGCATTAAATGAAACTGACGTAATTACACTTGCCAGAGTTGAGTTACAAGATCATTCTAAAAACCCACCAATGTTGTTCCACATTGCGCCAGTTTTGATGGGAGCGATGATGGATCGAATGCTTGGAGGAACAGGAATTGATACTTCAATTGACATGGCATATACTTATACGGAGATAGAGCTTGCGCTGTATGAAAAGATTATCAGGCGTCTGATGGGAATCACATCAGATGTGTGGGCGAGTTATATTAAATTTGATACTGTGTTTGAGAGAATTGAAGAAAACCCAAGTATGTTTCAGGGAATCAGCGTAGATGAGACCGTCGTAATTGTAATGATGAAGATTACGCTGGGAACAGTCAGCGATGTTATGAATATTTGTATACCAGGCGCTTTGCTTGGAAATATCTTTGACATTATAGAAAAGACAAAACATCTTGCGGATAAGGGAGAACGTCTTGCACAAAGAGACAACCGTAAGGAATTAATGGAAAGTATCAAAGAGGCGAAGATGGATGTCAAGGCAGAGCTATGTGTGGCAAATATGAATTTGAACGACATCTATAATCTCCGAGTAGGAGATGTGATTGATTTGAATAAACCACAAGACTCAGACGTGGCAGTACACATTGAAGGACAACAATGGTTTACTGGAAAACTGGGTGTTTATAATAAAAATATGGCAGTTAAAATCAGAGAACGTGTTGAGCTTGCTGGAGAAGATGAAACAGAAAGTGAATTACAAGAATAAAAGAAAGAGAGAGGTAAAGAAAAATGGCGAAAATTTTATTAGTGGATGATGCAGCGTTTATGAGAATGATGTTAAAAAATACTTTGTCACAGGCGGGATATACAGATTTGTACGAGGCAGAAGATGGAGTGAAAGCAGAAGAGGTGTATCAGGCAGAAAAACCGGATTTAGTATTTATGGATATTACAATGCCAAATCAGGATGGATTGGAGACTCTGAAAAAGATCAAAGCATTTGATCCAAATGCAACAATTGTTATGTGTTCTGCTATGGGGCAGGAGAGCATGGTTATGGAATCAATCAAGTCTGGTGCAAAAGACTTTATTGTAAAACCGTTTAAGCCAGAAAGGATTTTATCGACTGTAACAAAGATTCTTGGTTAATGAGGAGGGGGCAAAATGTCTTTTTTAAATTCGTTTGATATAAGTGCGTCTGGAATGACTGCCCAAAGACAGAGACTTGATATAGCGGCTGAGAACATTTCAAATATGAATACAACGAGAACAGCAAGTGGGGGACCATATCGAAGAAAGATGGTCGTATTGCAGGAAAACCCGGTGTCTTCTTTTCGAAGTGAACTGCAAAGTAGACTGAGCGGAAAGACATCTCAGAAAGGCGGAGTAAAAGTGGCTGAAATTGTGGAGGATCAGAGAGATCTTCAGCCTGTATATAACCCGGAACATCCGGATGCAGATGAAAACGGCTATGTAATGATGCCGAATGTTGATCTTGTGAAGGAAACGGTAGATGGAATGTCAGCTACACGGGCATATGAGGCTAATATTACAGCATTTAACGCAATGAAATTAATGGCACAAAAAGCCCTGGAGATTGGTAAATAAAGAAGCGAGGAAAAGAGATTATGAGTTCAAAATGTTTTAGTACATTAGAAATGGATGCAATAGGCGAAATTCTGAACATCAGTCTTGGAGCATCGGCTACAGCTGTCTCAACAATGCTTAATGCAAGAGTAGACATTACAACGCCGGTGGTAAATGTCGTAGAAAAAGAAGAATTTCAAATGGATAGAGTAGAGCCTGCAGTTGGAGTGGAGATTACATATATTTCTGGTCTTCAGGGCAAAAATATTATGCTTTTGAAACGGCATGATGTAAAAGTGATTGTAGAAATGCTTATGGGCATTCAAATGTCTGATGAGGAATTTGAATTAAATGAAATGAATATCAGTGCTGTCTGTGAAGTGATGAACCAGATGATGGGTGCGTCTTCCACAGCACTATCAGAGTTTTTAGGGAAAATGGTGAACATATCTACACCAATTTCATTCCCGATTGAGAGTGAACATGAATTTGTAGAAAAGTATTTTGATGACAATAATCCGAAGGTTGTTGTTGGATTTACCTTGAAAATAGCAGACAAATTGGAAAGTGAGTTCTTCAATGTAATGCCAATAGAACTTGCTAAGAGCCTTGTAGAGGGATTTATTCCAAATGAGGAGATTGCAAAGGTGGAGGAAGAAAAGCAGGAAAATCTGATTGCTCAGGAAGTGACGGCAGAAATGAAAGCACCAGATGAGAGCAAGGTGAAAGAGACAATTTCTGATTCTGTGATTCCAGAACAGACAATGGAATCCGTTGCCCCTCAGATGCCGCAGATGAGCGGTGATGCATCTATGATGCAGATGCAGATGATGCAGCAGATGATGATGCAGATGCAGATGATGCAGCAAAAGATGGAAGATCAGCAGAAGGCTTCTGAACCAAGATTGATCAATGTACAGACTGCTTCAAGTCCTGCGATTGCACCGGATAAGAATATCGATCTCGCAGAAGGACAAGCTGAGAATATGGAATTGATTATGGGTGTTCCGTTGGAGCTTTCAGTAGAGATTGGCAGAACGAAAAAATTAGTGAAAGATATTTTAGACTTCACAAAAGGTTCTCTCGTTGTATTGGATAAGCTGGCAGGAGAGCAGGTAGATTTATTTGTAAATGGGCAGTGCATTGCGAAAGGTGATGTAGTTGTGGTGGAAGATAATTTCGGTATTCGAATTACAGAGATAATGAAGTTAAATCTGTCGACATTGGAGTAAGGAAGGAATAGCATGGTACAAATCATTTTTACTTTTTTTGGGGCAGTAATTATTATTTACTTAAGTTATCTTTGCAGTAAATATATCGGAAAAGGCGCGAATACAAACAGACGTTCGAGATATATGCGTGTGATTGATCAGATACCGGTCGGACAGGACAGACACCTTGCAATTGTGCAGATTGGAATCAAGTATTTTTTGGTTGGAATTGCGTCAGGGCAGGTGAATGTTTTGTCAGAACTGCAGGAAGAGGATTTAATACAGATTGCCACACCGGAAAAATTGTCCGGTGGGGAATTTGGCAATTTTAAAGATACTTTGGAAAAATGGAAAACATTGGGGAAAAGAGGGAAATAGAAGACAATGGAGAATGCACTTGTAAATATTAATGGAAATCAAGTTCCAACACTAGACATCCTTTTGCTTCTTACAATTGTAGCGTTGTTGCCATCAATTGTGATTATGATGACTTCTTTTACGAGGACGGTTATTATCTTATCTTTTTTGAGAAACGCACTTGGAATACAACAGACACCACCCAATATGGTGCTTGTCGGAATTGCACTGTTCTTGACATTGTTTATTATGGATCCAGTAATCAAACAGATCAACACAGAGGCGTATACACCTTATAAAAATCAAGAGATTACACAAGAGGAGGCGCTTACAAGAGCATCTGTTCCGATTAAGAAATTTATGCTGGAGAATACAGAAAAGAGTACGGTAAAACTTTTTACGGATATGGCAAAGATTGAAGCACCGGAAAACGTAGAAGATCTTCCGATGAGAGTTGTAATTCCATCATTTATGACAAGTGAATTAAAACGTGCCTTCATGGCAGGATTTTTGATTTTTATACCATTTCTTTTAATTGATATTATCGTATCTAGTACATTGATGTCAATGGGAATGATTATGCTTCCGCCATCTATGATTTCGCTTCCGTTTAAATTACTATTGTTTGTAACAGTAAATGGATGGGAACTGTTGTTTTCACAAATCGTAAAAAGTTTTAACTAGCAAAGTGGAGGGAAGAGGATGTCAAGTTCACAAGTTACAGATTTGATGTATGAGGTATTTGTGTTATCTGTTCAACTGGCAGGACCTATTTTGGTTATCAGTATGTTGGTAGGCGTGTTGATTTCAATTATTCAGGCGGCGACTCAGATTCATGAACAGACGATTACGTTTGTTCCAAAGCTGCTTGTTATAGGATTAATCCTTGTATTCACAGGTGGCTCTATGCTGCAGACATTACAAGATTTTACCCTCAAAATATTTCAGATGATTTAAGTCGGTTGGAAGAAAAGGAGAGGCGTTTGTAATGAATGACATTGCATATTTAACCTTATTTTCACTGATATTGATGAGAATGTCGGGGTTTGTTTTACTAAATCCTATTTTGGGAAGAAGAAATATACCGGCTATTGTGAAAGCAGGATTGATCTTAACCTTGACGGTTGCAGTTTATTCGTACTCTGATAAAGAAGTTTTAGAGATAACAAGCAATATTGAGTACGCATTTCTTCTTTTGAAAGAGTTTGCAGCGGGATATGTAGTGGGTTATGTAATAGAACTGTTTTTCTTTGTAATTAGTTACGCCGGGTTTATCATAGATTTTCAGATGGGATTGTCTATGGCGACTGTGTATGACCCACAGAGTAACGCACAGCTTCCAATCAGTGGAAGTATTTTTCAGGCATATTTTGTGCTTTTGTTTTTTGCCGTAGATGGTCATTTGGCTTTGATGAAAATTCTGATTACTTCTGCGGATATTGTACCGTATGGAGGGATATTGATAACGCAGGAACTTGGATGGCATATGGTAGAGCTGTTTACAGAGTGTATTGTTCTGGCAGTAAAATTTTCACTCCCTATATTGGCAGCAGAATTTTTAGTGGAGATTGCAGCCGGAATTTTAAATAAAATTGTTCCTCAGATTAATATATTTGTAATTAATATTCAATTGAAAGTAATCGTCGGTCTAGTCCTTTTGGTCGTTTTATTTTCCCCGATGAGTGAGTATCTTACTGGGGTGATTTCGACTATGTTGAAAACAATTCAAGGGATATTGACGTTTTTATAGATTTGCGTAAGAGAAAGTGAAGTGAGTAAGATTGGCAGATGATTCGAAGACCGAGAAAGCCACCCCCAAGAAGAGGCGTGACGAACGAAAAGAAGGAAATGTATTTTCCAGTAAAGATATCATTGCAGTCGCGTCTCTCTTGGGAACTTTCTATAGTTTGAAATTTTTGTTTTCAGGTATATATGAAAATGTTTATAGGAATCTTATTTGGTGTGTCCAGGGAGTGTCGGCTATTAATGAGCTTTCAATGGAACAGTTGCGAGAAATCGGAATTAGTGTGATGGAGATATGTGCGGTTACGATTTTACCGCTTGGATTTATCGCTGCAGCAATTGGTATAGTGGCAACAGGAGTACAAACACGATTTAACTTTACTGCAAAAGCGGCATCTTTTAAAATGAGTAACTTAAGTATTTTAAAAGGGGTAAAGAATCTTTTTTCGCTGCGAAATGTAGTAGAGCTTATCAAAAATATTCTCAAGATTATTATTTTAAGTATCATATTGTATAAGGCAATTGAATCAGATATTATTCCGATTGCAAGAATGCTGGATATGGATATAAAAGCCTCTGCTGTTTTTACTTTTGATATGATTATGAATATCATTTTAAAGGTTGGATTAGTTTTTGTCGTTATCGCAGGGTTTGATTATATGTATCAACGATGGGAATATGAAAAGAAACTGAAGATGTCCAAACAGGAGTTAAAGGAAGAGTATAAGCAGACAGAGGGAAATCCCGAAATCAAAGGAAAAATTCGAAATTTACAGAGAAGTATGGCGAGAAATCGTATGATGCAGGCTGTTCCGGATGCAGACGTAATTATCAAGAACCCGACGCATTTTGCGGTTGCCCTAAAGTATGATATTGACCATGATAATGCACCGATTGTAATAGCAAAAGGTCAGGATTATTTGGCACTTCGTATTATAGAAATCGGAGAACAGAATCAGGTTACTGTAATTGAAAATAAACCTCTGGCGAGAGGAATCTACGCATCCACACCACTGGATTGTGAGATACCCGCAGAATATTACGGGGTGGTTGCAGAGATTCTTGTTCAGGTATTCAGGTTAAACAAGAAGATGGAGTAAGACATGAAGAAACTATTGAACAATGTAACAGCGGTAATTGTGGTAATGATTGTATTGTTACTTATTATACCGTTGAGTCCGTTTATGTTGGACGTTATGATTATTTTGAATATTTCGATATCATTGATTATTTTATTAGTCAGTATGAACATCAAAGAGCCGTTGGAATTCTCGATTTTTCCATCGATGCTTTTGATTACCACACTGTTTCGTATTGGCATTAATATTTCTTCTACAAGAAATATTCTGGTGAAGCAGGGAGCTGCCGGTGCGGTTATTCAGGCTATGGGTAATTTCGTACTTCAGGGAAATGTAGTTGTTGGTTTTATTATTTTCATGATTATCGTTTTAGTACAGTTTATCGTAATCACCAAAGGTGCGGAACGTGTTGCAGAGGTAGCGGCAAGATTTACGCTTGATGCGATGCCTGGAAAACAGATGGCAATTGATGCAGATTTAAGTTCTGGATTGATTAATGAACAGCAGGCAAAAGACAGACGATATAAGATTCAAAAAGAGGCAGATTTCTATGGAGCAATGGATGGTGCTACCAAGATTGTAAAAGGGGATGCAGTTATGTCCCTGATCATTACATTTGTCAATTTTCTTGGTGGTATGATCATTGGTATGGTACAGTCCGGCATGGGATTTTCAGAAGTACTTACTGTATACTCACTGGCGACTGTCGGTGATGGGTTGGTATCTCAGATTCCGGCGCTTTTGATTTCTACAGCAACTGGTATGGTTGTGACAAGAGCTGTGTCAGACGGTAGTCTGAATGAGGATGCCACGAAACAGTTTGCAGCACAACCAAAGGCATTTATGATTACAGGTGGAGTACTTGCAATCCTTCTTGTAATTCCTGGAATGCCGAAATTACAAATAGGTGCAGTGGCACTCGCTTTAGTCTTGGCGGGATATCAGCTTTCCAAACGTATGGAGGAGATTGGAAAAGGTCACGAAGAAGAGATGCAGTCTCAGCTTGCAATGGCGGAGCAAGACAATATTGCAAGTGAGGAAGAGAACTTCAAAGATATTAATAATGTATATTCGCTTATCTCTGTTGAGCCTATTGAAGTGGAGTTTGGGTATAGTTTGATACCGCTTGTAGATGAAAGCAGTGGTGGAAAATTGATAGATCGAATTGTTATTTTTAGAAGACAGTATGCACAGGATATGGGACTTGTCATCCCGTCAATCCGACTTCGTGACAGCTCAGGTCTAAACACAAATCAGTATGTGATTAAGATCAAAGGGGAAGAGGTTGCAAAAGGTGAAATTCTTGTCGATTACTATCTTGCGCTGGAACCACCACACCCAGAAAAGCAAATTGATGGAATCGATACGATTGAACCGGCATATGGAATTCCAAGTAAATGGATTACGATCGATAAAAAAGAAATGGCAGAGATTTATGGGTATACAGTTATTGATCCGCTTTCTGTTATGCTGACTCACTTATCAGAGATTGTGAAGAAACATTCATATGAACTGCTGAATCGACAAGAGGTAGTACGCTTAGTGGAGAATACAAAAAAGCAGTCGCCAGAGCTGGTAGAAGAATTAATTCCAGCAGTGATATCATATGGTAATTTCCAAAAGATATTGACTAATTTATTAAAAGAGGGTGTTCCGATCAAAGATATGGAGACAATTATGGAGACAATCATAGATGTGTCTATGTCAATTAAGGATATTGACAGTATTACGGAACAGATTCGTATTGCTTTGAAGAGAACGATTACAAGAAAATTCTGCGAAGGTGGAAGTATGAAAGTAATTACGTTGGATGCAGATCTGGAAAAGAGTATTATTACAAATCTTACACCAGGAGATCAAGGAATGTATCTTGCACTTAGTCCGGATACAATGCAAAGCATCATTACTCAGCTGGGTGAAGAGCTGAAAAAATTCAATGAGTTCTCGCAAAACCCGATTGTATTGACAAGTCAAGTAGTAAGAATTCATTTTTATCATTTAATTGAACAATTTTATCCGAATGTATATGTACTGTCTTTTAATGAGATAGGCAATAACATACAGATACAGGCCGTCGGAAATATTAAGGCGTAAGAAATAACAGTGTGGAGTAATCAGCTATGGAAACACATGAAGAATGGGGAAAAAAGACAACAGAAGAACTTTTAGAACTATATGCAAAGACCGGGGAACTTGCCCTGAAACAGGAGATCGTATTGAGGTATATTGGGTTGATCAAAAGCATTGCCTTACAGATGAGAAATATTTATATGGGTTTTTCTCAAGTAGATGATATTATAAACGAAGGCGTTATTGTGATGATGAATGCAGTGGACAAATATGACAGTAGTAAAAATGCAAAGTTTGAGACTTATATATCAAAGCGCATTAAAGGGATGATCATCGATCTTGCAAGAAAGCAGGATTGGATTCCGCGAAGTGTCCGAAAGAGCGTAAAGGATGTGGAGGAAGCAATCGGTGAATTGCATAGCAGAGATGGTCAGTATCCATCAGAAGAGAAGATAGCAGAATACTTGCAGATTCCTTTGGAAAAATATCATGAGATTATGAAAAAGTCTACATTGTTCAATATACTGTCATTGGATATGGTTTTGGCAGAAGCACAGGACAGTTATAGTGGATTTCAACTTCCGCAAGGGGAAGCGTTGGAACAGCCCGAAAAAGTTTTTTTGAAAAAAGAAGTGTCCCGGATACTTGTCGATGGAATCCAGACATTGAAAGAAAAAGAACAGCTTGTAATTTCATTATATTACGTGGAAGAATTGAATATGAGACAGATTGCAGATATACTAGAGGTAAGTGAGCCAAGAGTTTCTCAGATACACTCTAATGCAATTAAAAAATTAAAAAAATATATGGAATCTTCAGACAAAAAAGAGTAGAAAGGAAGAGAAGGATATGTTTCAGGGATTTTATGATTTGGCAGCAAATATGATTACGCAAAACAGAAAGATGAATGTCATCAGCAATAATATGGCAAATGTCTCGACTCCGGGATTTAAAAGTGATAAGCTGATAGAGACAACTTTTCGTGACGAGATGATTTATCGCTATGACAGAGATGGAAAGACACCAATTGGGGTGACATCCAGAGTGAACACTGTAGATGAGCGTATCACAGACTATACGCAAGGTGGAGTGCGTGCAACGTCCAATGTATTAGATTTTGCTTTAAATGGAAATGGTTTTTTTGCAATTCAGACGGGGAATGGTGTTGTTTACTCAAGAAATGGTTCTTTTAGTATAGATAATGAGAGATATTTATGTTTAGAAGGTGTTGGTCGTGTGATGGGGCAGAATGGGCCGATTCAGCTCCCAACAGATGATATTACAGCAGACGAAAGAGGAAATCTTTACAATGCAGAAACAGGTCAGCTTTACGGTAGACTGCAGGTTGTAGATTTCGCAGACTATGGTCAGCTTGGAAAGATATCAGGCGGTGTTTTCAGAGCCAATGGAGCAGTTCAGGAAGCTCAGAATACAACCGTGAGTCAAAAAAGTGTGGAAGATTCCAATGTTTCGATGGTAGATGAGATGACAGCGATGATGAGTGGACAGAGAACAATCCAAAGTGCAGCGCAGTTATTGAAGATGTACGATCAATTGACTGGAAAAGCAGTTCAGACAGGTACGATGTAATTTCAGAATGAGATAGAAAGGAGAATATCATGTATACTTCATTTTATACAGCAGCGCGTGGTGTAATTGAACAGCAGAAGAGATTAGATGTTGTTGCGAATAATATGGCGAATTTAAATAACTATGGATACAAAAGTAAAAACGCTACTTTTTCAGAACTAATGCACTATAATCTGAATAATGCTTATGGAGAAGAGACATCGGTGAAGGCGGGAACAGGGATCTTGATGACAAAGACGAATACCGATTTTTCTCCAAATGGGGCAATGCAGACAGACAGTCCGTATGATTTTGCAATTATGGACAAAGGTTTTTTTATGCTAGAGAATCCGCAAAATGGGCAGATCACTTATACGAGAAACGGACGCTTCAGCTTGTCACAGTTTGGAAATGAGTTTTATCTTGTAAATGATACCGGAAATTATGTATTAGACCAAAATGGAAACCGCATTCGTGTGACAGGTGGTAATCTAAGTGGAGAAATCGGTGTATATCGTTTTAATGTGCTAGATGGAATGCTCAGTGTTGGAGATAATGAGTTTCTGCCGACAGAGAAGAATGGGAACCCGATATTAGATGCGAATGCAAAGGTAAAAAATTATGCACTTGAGTCACCTGGGGTAGATTTGGCAGAAGAAATGAGCCGTGTGATAGAAAGTCAAAGAGCGTATTCGTATGCGATGAAGATGGTACAGACATCGGATGAAATTGTAAGTACAGTCAATGCATTGAGACAATAGTATTTGGGAGAAAATTATGGCAATTCAAAAATATGAAGATATGAGTTCTATGGAGTTAGATATAATAAAAGAGATTGGAAGCATTGGAAGTGGCAATGCGGCAACTGCACTTTCAAGTATGCTCAATACGAAAGTAAAAATGGGAATTCCGGAAGTTTCTATATTGGAGTTTAATGAGGCAGTTTTACGAATCGGGGAACCGGAAGAAGTAGTAGCAGCCGTTATGGTGGAGATGTCAAATGAGATTAGCGGCATCATGTTATTCGTTTTAAAAGAAGACTTTGCCGAAGAGATTGTGAAGCGTATGATGGGAGAGAATGTAGTGAAACTCGCTGAGATTTCAGAGATGGATTCATCAGTATTAGTGGAGATTGGAAATATTATGGTATCTTCATATATCAATGCACTGTCACAACTGGCAAATGTAGATATTCAACTCTCAGTCCCGCAGATGGCGGTAAATATGCTTGGAGGAATTTTAAGTCTTCCGATGGCTATGTTTGGGATTGAATCTGACCGTATTATGATGATAGAAGGTAAGTTTACTATGGACGAAAAAGAAGTGAGCGGAGACATTCTGCTCCTTCCGGATGTTACATCATTGAATGTACTCATGAAAAAATTAGGAATGGAGTAATATATGAGCAAACAAGTATCAGTTGGAATTGCAGATATGAAAATTTTACGCCAGGAAGGGACACTCATTACCTATGCACTTGGTTCCTGTATTGGGATTACTTTCTATGACCCAATGATAAAATTAGGCGCATTGCTTCATATTATGCTTCCAGAAGCAGGAGCGACAAACGTAAATCCAATGAAGTTTGCTGACACAGGCATTCAGGAGACACTTCGTAAATTTTATGTGTTTGGCGGTATGAAAGGTCGTATCGTTTGCAAGATTGCCGGTGGAGCAAAGATGTTCGAGATGAAAGGACAGGGTGGCTTTGGCAATATTGGGGAGAGAAATATCCAAAGCGTGAAAAAAATACTCAGACAGGAGGGAATCCGTATTACAGGAGAAGATACCGGAGCGAACTATGCAAGAACGATGCTTATGGATTTAAGTAGTGGAGAGGTAAGAATTCGCACAGTTGGGAAGTCGGAGAGGATTATTTAAATTATGTTATCATAGATAGATGTCGATATAATTATATATCGATGAATAAAGTAAAGGAGAGAGCAGTATGGCCGATACAGAGATTTTATTAGAATCCGGAACAAATGAGATTGAAATTATGCAATTTACCATATATGGCGAATTATATGGAATTAATGTGGCAAAAGTGAGAGAGATCATGATGGCGAACAAGGTGAAGCCGATTCCACATTCGCATGAGGCAGTAGAAGGAATTTTCAAGCCAAGAGATATTCTTCTTACAGTCATTGATTTACCCAAATATCTTACGGGAAAAGAAAGTGAGAGAAATGCAAGAGATTTATTTATCATAACAAACTTTAATAAAACACATATTGCATTTAGGGTGCACAGTGTAGTTGGAATTAGCAGAATTTCCTGGGAGCATATTCAAAAGCCAGACAAGACAATTACATATGGTGAAGAGGGTGTGGCAACAGGAATTGCACAATGTGATAATCAATTGGTAACAATACTTGATTTTGAAAAGATTGTTGCAGATATTGCACCAGAGACAGGAATTCAATTGGAAGAGATAGAAAAGCTAGGAAAAAGAAATAGAAAAGAGAGCCGCATTATTCTTGCAGAGGACTCAATTCTGTTAGCTAGAATGATCAAAGAGGCACTTGCAAAAGCCGGATATGATAATATACTTGTATTCAACAATGGAAAAGAGGCGTGGGATTATTTACAGAGTGTCAGAGAGGATCAGGATTTTGAGAAGAAAGTTAGCCTGATTATTACTGATATTGAGATGCCAGAGATGGATGGACACCGCCTGACAAAGCTTGTTAAGGAAGATCAAATTATGAAAGACACTCCACTGATCATTTTTTCATCTTTGATCAATCCGGAAATGAGAATTAAAGGAAAATCACTTGGTGCAGATGAGCAGCTTTCAAAACCGGAGATAGGTCATCTTGTAGAAGTAATGGATACACTGCTTGAAAGAAGGGGGCAATAATATGGACAAATGTATAGTAAGACAGACCATCAAAGATTTGAAAAATGATGTAGTGACAGGATATGAGTTATTAATTCAGTTGGATGCAGACAGTTTATACAATTCAAGCTCGGATAGCGCGGCTGCAAATGCCATCATATCTTTTTTAACAGAGAATTCCAGTCGTATTTTTAATGAAAAGAAGACATTTATGACATTTACACCGGCGCTGTTGTTCCGAAATACACCAAAGATTTTTGACAAAGAAAAAATTGTAATTCAGATTGAGGATAATGTTATTATTCATCCACTGGCAGGTGTGATCATCGAAAAATATCGAGAAGAAGGATATTGTTTTGCAATCAATGATTTCGAATTTACACCGAAGTATTTCAGCATGCTGGAGTATGTAGATTATATAAAGGTGAATATTTCAGACAAGGTAGATAAAAAGCATAGGGCATCTCTTAATAATATTATAGAGATGACACATGGATTCAATAAGAAGTTTGTTGCAACAGGTGTCAATACAACAGAATTGTATGAGTTGGCAAAAGAGTTGAATGCGGACTATGTAGAGGGAAGTTATATTTCAGAAAAGCAGACAGGAAAGATTAATAAATTAGAGTATTTACAGGGGAATTTATATCAGCTGATTGTAGAGATTATGAAAGATGAGCCAGATGTAGAGATGCTTGAGACAATTATCAGCAGAGATGCATCCTTGACCTATGCGCTGTTAAAGATGGCGAACTCAGCATATTTTTCAAGCAGACATGAGACGACATCTATCAGGCAGGCAATCGTAAGAGTTGGGATCAATCAGTTAAAACAATGGGTATATCTTTTAAGTTTTAAGGAAGAAGAGGAAGAGGAGACTTCAGAAGAATTACTGAAGACATCTTTCCTTCGTGCGAATTTTGCATCAAATTTGATCAGACGTGTGAAAAACTTTGCAATCTCACCGGCAGATGCATACCTATTGGGAATGTTCTCAACACTTCCTTATATCATTGATGCTCCGATTGAAGAGATATTGGAAGACATTCCAATTTCAGAAGAGGTGAAAAAGGCGCTTATCAGTAAAGAAGGACAGGCAGGCAGATTATATGAATTACTTCTTTGCTATGAGCGAGCAGAATGGCAGGACATTAAGCAGATAGCCAAAGAGCTTGGAATTCAGACAAATATTATGGCACAGGTCTATATGGAATGTATGGAAGAAGTGAACCATATATGGGATAATTTGGTTGAAAAAAATGAAGAAGAAACAGAGAAACAAGATTAGGAAAGAAATATCTCAGACAGTTTCAGGTATGTTTTATAGAAAGGGAACACAGGCGATTAGAAAAGGCTTGATTTTTATGACACCTTTAGCCATTATTTCATCCTTTGCGCTTGTGCTCTTGAATTTCCCAATTCCATTATATCAGCAGTGGATGCAAAGCGAGAGCACTTTCTTTATTCGAGAAGTGCTTTCACTTGTTTATGGGGCTACTGTAAATTATTTTTCTTTGGTTCTATCGCCTCTTTCCTAATTCTGATTGATGTGACAGGGGAGCATTTTACAAGAACCTATTATGGGACAGCGGGAATCTGTTCGGCTTTTGTTGCTGCTGTTTTTACGACATGGATGTTCAACAGAATCAGTCAGTGGAAGAGTGGGTACAGAAAAGAAGATTTTGAGATCAATGATGTGTATCTTGTACAGCTTGTACAGGATAATATCGATGCGGTAAAATTGGGAAAAGAGCCGGTTGAGATTATTAATAAAGTGTTTTTAGACTCTATTTCAGATATTGGTGGAGCTGGTGCGACATTGGCTCTCGTGATTGCAATTCTTCTTGTAAGTAAAAACAGAAGTACAAAAAAAGTGGCAGGTTACGGTATTATACCATCAATTGCCGGTGCTCAACCTTTTGATTGGTTATGTGGCAACAGTTATAGGAGTTATGCCAGTGGTGATACAGCAATTAGATTGGATTACACCACCAATTCTAAGCGGCTATTTGATGACCAAAAGCATCAATGGAGCGATTATGCAGCTGGTTTTGATTGTAATAGATGTGTTGATTTATATTCCGTTTGTGAAAAGGATGGATAGAAAAGGAAACGTTATAGAAGAACTCTATGAAGATGACATCGAAAAGATAAAGACGATGGAGGAAAAACAGCAGGAGAATCGCCGTTTGATTCATTCTCTGACCAATATTTTTGGAGATGTTTATGAGGCAGATGTGTTACAAAAAACAGTGCATCTGGTACATTCCAAATTCAAAAACAGCTATTTCTCTTATTGAGAAGAGATTCCGTTTGAAAAGTTTGAAGAGCATTTGCAGAGAATCTTGATGATAAAAAGAAGAACACTGGTATCGGTTAAAGTTGATTCTTTCAGAGCAGCAGGATGATGAACCTACAATTATTACGATTACTATAGTTAATATAGACCTTTATAAAAAGGAATGGCAGAAGAAGTGAGAGAAAAATTACTCGAACCGTTTGAACGTGGAGATGTCTCTTATTCGGGAAGAATCGAAGGCAATGGTTTTGGAATGGCTTTAGTAAAGAATATCATCGATATTATGCAGGGAGAGATCTATGTAGACAGCACGATAGGAGAAGGAACAACGATCAGGACCATATTACATTTGAAAAAATCTGTGGAAGTAGAAAAGCAAGACGACAAAGCGAAAAAAATATCTGATCCAACTGGCATGCTCCAAGGAAAACGCATTCTTCTGGCAGAGGACAACGAATTGAACCGAGAGATCGCAATTGCGTTTTTAGAGAGTCTGAAGCCTGAGATTGACGAAGCCCAAGACGGTCAGGAGGCAGTTGACAAATTCAAACAATCACCGGAGGGATATTATACATTCATTCTCATGGATATAAGGATGCCAAAGCTGGATGGCTATGAGGCTACGAAAAGAATTCGAAGCATGGATAGGACGGACAAAGATATTCCGGTTATTGCTCTGACTGCGAATGCATTTTCTGATGATGTGCATAAAGCACAGGATGCAGGAATGAATGCTCATATCGCGAAACCAATTGATGTAGACAAGATGATTGAGGTGATCGCATCACTCAGTGAATAAAAACAGACGAGACTTTAAGAAGTCTCGTCTGTTTTTGTATGTCGTGGATTTTCCTTGATTACCATACATGCTTTTGTAGCTTCTACTGTGATATCAGAAATATATTTGTTCGTATAGAAGCTGATCAAAGGTGCAGCAGCAGCGGGAGATGTGACAATGTATTTTGGTTTGAGACCGTTCAAAGTCAATGCAACTGTATCTGCAATACAACGGTCACAGGTACAGACTTCAAACTGACGCATAAAGTATATAATCTTATCACGTACAATCTGTTCAATTATATTCAATACAATAAATTCAGGCTCTTTTTCAGCAACCGGTGTCTCATCCACTTCTGGTTCTGAAACTTTTTCCGTCTCTACAATTGGTGCTTCAGCTGCAAGCTCGTCAATGGGAGCGACCTCCTCTTCTGGGAGTGGTTCCGGTTCTGGAATCTCCAATATTGGTTCTGGTTCAGGCACTGGCTCTATATCAGGGATTATCTCAACCTCTGGTGTGCTCTCTGCCTCCATAAATTCAGATAAGAGTTGCTGATGAATAATATCAGATACGGCATCTTCCTTGCCGCTAGAGTCCATCTTAATATTGGAAACAACAGGTGAAATTTTTTCTTTTTCCTTTTCTTTTTCTTCCGGAACAGGTTCGTTTTTTGCTGTCTTTTGTCCGGTACTGCCAGATAGTAAATTCAGTACATGAGCAGTCTTATTCGTTTTTTTTGCCATTTTTAATTCCTCCTAGACGCACTATGTCCAATTCGATGCAACACTTCTGTGATAAACTCGCGATAGTCAGCTGCCGGATTGGAGCGTGGTGAATATTCAAAAATACTTTCGCCGTGTGCAGGAGCTTCTGCGGCAGAGACGCTAGGGCGAATCTTTGCATCAAAGACGCAAGTATCCATCTGAGTGGCAATGTTTTCAGCCAGTTCACTGACTTCTTTAGCAAGAAGTGTGCGACGGTTATATTTTGTTAAAAGAATTCCAAGTACGTTAAGATGTGGGTTCACACTTTGCCGTACAGAATCGACAGTTTCCTTTAATTGTGTAAGACCGAGAAGACTCAAGATCTCTGGAGCCATCGGAATAATAAGATGATCTGCTACAGCGTAAGCGTTGACAGTCAAGATATTCAGAGCCGGTGGGGTATCAATAATAATGTAATCATAATCGTTCAAAACAGAATCAAGTGCTGATTTCAATAATAGTTCACGGTTCGCACCTGCAAAGTCAAGTTCCGCACTGCTCAATAAAATATTGGAAGTGACGATATCACAGCCATTCACGGACTGAATGGCATCTTTCATCGAGACAGTACCCTTTAACACATCATGAATTGTGTATCCATCTTCGATATCAAGTCCGAGGCTAAAACCGAGATTCCCTTGTGGATCTAAATCAATTGCTAACACTTTTTTATCATAAAAAGAGGCGAGTCCGGCAGCGAGTGCACCAGAAGTTGTAGTTTTGCCTACACCGCCTTTTTGGTTGGTAAGAGCAATAACAGTAGCCAAAATAAATTCCTCCATTCATTCTCATTTGTAATATTAAAACTATTAACTAAAGTATACTATATGTCGATAGATAAGTACAGAGTAAAATTTTGATAGCGAACAGAATACCTTTGCAAAATAAAAGAGAAAGAGGAGAATGATTATGAATATTGGTGGTTTAAGTGGAACAACGAGTAATACAATCAGGGGATTTGGTGGACTTGCCAGTGGACTTGACAGAGATTCATTAATTGAAGGTATGACATCAGGAACCACTGCAAAGATCAATAAGCAGCAGCAGAAAAAGACACTGTTACAATGGGAACAGACAGCAATTAGAAATATTACAGATAAGTTGACGTCCTTTGCAGATAAGTATACCTCTACATATGCATCTGGAACCAATTTGTTCAGCAGTTCTTTATGGGGACGTAATAAGATTACAGCCCTTGGAGCGAACAGTAAGTATGTCAGTGTATCTGGATCTGCCAATACAGCAGATACATTGGAGATTCAGCGTATTAAGCAGCTGGCGAAAAAGGCACAGCTGACATCTTCTGACAGAGTGTCAGATTCTACTCTGCAGACAGGGAAGATTGATTTAACAGAGCAACAAAAATCTGAGAATCTGGAAGGAAAGACTTTGACATTCAACTATGGAGACAAAGAGTACAGTGTTACACTTCCTACCGGGCAGGATAAAGATGGAAAAGAATATAAGTATGACACATTGGATCATGCAATTGAATCTATGAATCGTGCTTTCAAGGATGTGGAAGTAAGTGGCGGAAAGAAGCTTTCAGATGTTATTACTGTAGAAAAGAATGGTAATAAAATTCAATTTATAGATAAGGAGAAGGCGGGTAATACGTTAGAATTAACAGGTGGAAGTGCTGTTGAATATCTTGGATTTAACAAAAAAGATGCAGATGGAAATTTTGAAAAGGTTGTATTTACCAATACATCAGCTACATCCAATGAGGATGTTACCGAAGATAAGTTGATTACAAAAACACCGTTTATTGATCGCATTGCAGGAAAAAGTCTGACGTTTAATTATAATGGAACATCAAAGACGATTAAGATGCCGACGAAAGAGGAATTGGAAAAAGCTAGTCAGGATGGAAAACTCTCAGAAACGTTGAAAACTAGTATGCAGACACAGCTTGATGAAGCCTTTGGTAAAGGAAGAGTAAAAGTTGATTTTGTGGATGCAAATGGTTTAACTACAACTGGAACTACGGGAAGTTTTACATTCAAAACAACAACGCCGGATGGACAACCAGATAATAGTTCAGTTCTGGCATTGTCCTCGGCAGATATAGGAATGTTGGGAGAAAATGGGGCATTTAAGACTGCCTATGGTGAATCCAATCGCGTGAATTTAAATTCTACACTTGCAGAATCAGGGTTAAAAGGAGCAGATAAGCTTGCAAAATGGTTTAAAGATCATCCGGATCAAAAGTTTGCATTTACAATTAAGGATGGAATCAAAGATGTGAAGATTGAGATTTCCAAAGGTGATACGATGCAGGATGTCATGAATCGGATCAACGAGGAGACAAGTGTTCAGGTAACTTATCAGAGTACAACCGATAAGTTTGTATTTACATCAAAAAATGAAGGGGCAAGTGGAAGTTTTAAGTTTGAGACAAATAGTGCTAACGAAGAGATATTAAAAGGAATTTTTGGAGATAATATTACAGATGAGGCAAAGGGAACAGATGCCAAATTGGAGGTAAAATACGCTGGTTCAGATGAAGTGGTTGAGATTACGCGAGATTCCAATACATTTAAGGTGGATGGAATGACGATCACTTTGAACGGAACTTTCGGATATGATAAAGATGGAAATAAGATAGATGATACCGAGGCGATTACTTTTGATGCAAAGGTTGATAATGAAAAAATTGTAGAGACTGTGAAAGAGATGGTCAAAGAATTCAATGAGATTATCGAGCTTGTGAATAAGGAAGTAAAGACAAAGCCAGACCGTGATTATGCACCTCTTACACATGAACAGAAAAAGGAGCTAAGCGAGAGTGAGATTGAGGCATGGGAAGAAAAAGCGAAAGAAGGACTTTTGTTTAATGATAATGATATAAAAGGATTAAGTAACGGACTTCGTTTTGTTCTCGGATCTGGAGATTTACAAGCATTGGAGAAAATAGGACTTACAGTATCTTCTACAACATCTGACAATGGAAAATTGTCTTTTGACGAATCGAAATTTAAAGCAGCACTCGAATCTGATCCGGAAGGTGTAAAAGAATTATTTACAAAAGAACAGGTGAAAGACGAGGCTGGCAATGTTGTTCAGTCAAGCGGAATTGCAACGAACCTAAAGAATGTTTTGGACAAATATGCGAAGACAATCGGGGAGCCAAAAGGAATTTTGATTAACAGAGCGGGATCAATTAAATCACCTGCAAGTATTACACAGAATGAACTTTATAAACAGATACTAGAAGTTGATAAGAGAATTTCCAGCCTTCAGGATACTTTGAAAATGGAGCAGGATAGATATATTCGTCAGTTTACAACTCTGGAGAGTCTGATTGCACAGATGAACAGTCAAAGTAGTGCATTGAGCCAGTTTGGGGGCGGCTTTTAGTCTTTAAGGAAAGGAAAATATTATGTATCAGAATGGATATCAACAATATAAGGCACAGTCAGTATCGACAATGACAAGAGGAGAGATGCTATTGCTATTGTATGATGAACTCTTAAAAAGACTGACAAGAGCGGATTTAGCGCTTTCAGATGAGAATTACGAAGCTTTTGAACAGTCAGTAACACGTTCGAAAGAGATCGTGCAGTATTTGAATGATACGTTGAATAATGCTTATGAGATTAGTCAGGAGCTTCATCGACTGTATGAATTTTTCTTATATGAGATTAGCAGACTTCAGGCTTCTAGAAATAAACAGATTATCGTTGAGTTAAAGCCACTAGTAGTTGATCTTAGAGATGCGTTTTCAGAGGCTGAGAAAAAAGCGGATGTATAGAGCGGGAGAATTACATATGGTTGAAATTCAGGCAATTATGGAAGAAATTTTGAAAGGAATGCAAAGAAAGTATCGAGGAGTATTAGAGATTGAAAGACTCACAAAAGAGCTGGCAGATATGCTCTCAGTAGGAGATAGAGAGTCGGTACAACTTCTTTTAAATATGAGACAAGGTGAGATAGAGAAGACAAGAGATGAAGATTATGCATTGCACAAATTACTTGATGCGGTTGAGGGACAGAATAGAGAATATCTTGCAGAGCTCATGAATGGGAAGGAGAGTTCCACTCAAAACTCTGCAATGGAGCAAAAGATTTGTCAGTTAGCAGTTCAGACGAAGCATGCACTTGATAAGACAATTGCGGTTGATCGGGTTTTGAGTAAAAAACTTGCTGGAAAAGACTCATACTATCAATAAAAAAAGGGGCTGTCGGTTAATCAATGTCAATAAGTTAAGATAATCTTGTAAGAGTGGGTAATACAAAAATGTATGCTCACTCTTTTTTGTAATAAATATAGAAAAAACGCTTGACAAATCTTCAAAAATTTGCGGCGAAGCCACTTGAATATATTTTTTATTTAAGGAGCTAACTATATAAAAATTATTTAGAAATAAGGTGTGGTAAGAACCTCCTTAAAGTAGTCAAAGCCACAGGATTAAAAGTTACAAATCCACATCACATATTTACATCATACAAATGTACAATACCGTAATTAACCACGGATTAAAAGGTTGATAGAAAGCAATTTGGTAAATAGTCAAGAGTTATTTTGAAAAGATTTTCATATAAAAGGGTAACTTTAATAGACCTACGGCTTTTGGCTTGAAAAAAGACGTAAGCGGCATATTTAGGAGAGTAGGTTATGATCAATCTTTGATGTAACTTTTTGGTTGTAAAGGGCTCATCTTTATAGAAAAGCTGTTCTTTATCGTTTTCTGTTAACTTTGTGATATCGACAACTTTATCATCCGATAATCGTTTGAAACCTTTTTGTTCAAAGCCCATGCCCGATCTTCAGCAGGCAGCTTTTTGATTGACTGAGTGACAATAAATGCCCGTTGCCCCATATGATTGAGTACGCGGTTATCTTCGGAAGCAAGCCCGGCATCACTGCAATAAATAAATTTCTCACAACCGAATTGTTGAAGAATCTTAGTCTCTAAAGGTTTCAAAGATTTCTGCTCATTTTGATTCCCCGGAAAAAGAGAAAATGCCAGAGGAATTCCGTCGCATCTGTGAAAAGTCCCATTTGAATAATTGGGTTGGGACGATGTTCCTTGTTTTTTCCATGTTTCTTATCTCCCTCTTCCTGTTCAATTTCAAAGTAGTAGTTTGTACAGTCATAATAAAGGATCCGGTCATTTCTGTTTCCGAGGAAAAAACTGTTTTTATAAACTTCCGATTGAATAAAATCCATTTCTGATGCAAGAATGGAAAGAGCGCGATATACATCATGAAGTTCATATGTTGGTGGTTCAAGGAATTGTTTTGCAGCACGAAAGGAAGAACTTTTACTGGAAGGTTCCAACACTCTTGTATAGATCAAATCTGATAAAATGGCATTAAGATCATACTCGAATTTATGCCTGCTTTTGGTTTTTCGACAGATAGAATCCATTTTCAGTCCATAATAAATGGATTGAAGAAAAAGATATCCCCCGGAGAAAAGTTTCTGTTTATGATAGTCCAGGAACCGATTTGAATGGAATGGAATCATAACAGTTGCATCTTCTTTTTCACTTTTATATTACAGAGTTTCAAGACGGGCTTGTTCATTTGCCCATGCGAGAACACCTTCGCGATCCGTATGAAGTTGTTCTGATAAATCAGCCAAAGTACCTAATTTACGGATTGTTTTTGAAGTACTTTTTCCCTGAGCATTTGTATAGGATTGTGTAATATAAAATCATTCGGAATTTTTCGATTTTGATGTTGTTACACGCATAATGATCCCCTCTGTCATTATTATAATATATATCGCTAAATGATGTTAGGGTCAAAAGCCCCTCTATAGCACCTTAAAAAGTTCATATATTTTGTGGTAAATACAAGCCTAAATGGTTTACTTGCTGTATAATAGAGATATCTTAGCAGGA
>OGUD01000464.1_pt1 | contig 34579 bp, 38 predicted proteins | sample 1573671 | NCBI WGS metagenome assembly OGUD01 (sample SAMEA2582065, study PRJEB24529) | metagenome | biome: Human gut stool | place: China | collected 2011 | reverse complement strand
AAACTTGATAAAAGAAAAACCCGGACTTCTGTCCGGGACTTTGTCTACAGTCTGAAACCTGACTATATTCAGGTTTATTTTATTTCAAAAAAATAAATACATTTTTATTTAAAACAGGATTTAGATAGGTTTGTTTTGCTCAAAGAGAAAATATATATAAGTCACTATATATTGTCTCTTATTCATAAAATGTATTTGGTATAAAAAGCAGACATTTTCTTCCAGATGTGATAGTATGCTAAATAAGAAGTAAACATACCAATTTTTCTCATTTTTTATTAAAAATAGCTGTGGGAAAAAATGTCTACTATTTTTACCAATTTTTTCCATCTTTTTAAATTTTTACTTTTCAACTACTATTTTTTCCTGTCGCTTAATCCAATTTGAAAACGTATTATGATTTGTATGTAGCTGTCTGGCAGCTTCTCTTTTACTTATTTTTTCATTTTTCCAAAGCTCATAAATTCGATCGAACTCTTCTGGTATTTCTCTTTCAGGTCTTCCAAACCTTACTCCATTTCTTTTTGCGACTCGAATCCCTTCCGCCTGTCTTTGCTTAATATTTTCTCTTTCAATCTGGGCAACATAAGATAAAATCTGCAGAACCAAATCCGCAAGAAACTTTCCGGTAACACCACCAACTTGGTTTGTCGTATTTAAAAGCGGAAAATCTAATACAAAAATATCGGCATTTTTTTCTTTTGTAATCACTTTCCATTGTTCTATAATTTCTTCATAATTTCTTCCAAGTCGATCAATTGATTTGATATAGACAACATCTGTACTTTTTAATCTTCTTAACAATTTTTGGTATTTTTCTCGATTGAAATCCTTTCCTGACTGTTTATCAATAAACATATCCTTTTTTTAATGCCAATCTCCAGCATAGCCTCTACCTGTCTTGCAACGTTTTGCTCTCTACTGGATACACGTATATAGGCATAATTGCACATAGTATCTCTCCTCTCAAAATGATTGTAATGTATGCTTTTTATAATTATAATAGATATAGAATCACACCGTAATTGAAAGGAGAAAATTGATATGACAAAGGATGTGAATATGAAACAACTTCAAAAAGATGCTGTGGATATTTTTAATCAGGGCTTTGCCTGTTCAGAATCTATAATCTATGCAATTAAGAAAAATTTTGAATTGGAAATGTCTGACGATGCTATTGCAATGAGTTCCGGTTTTCCCTGGGGACTTGGTGGGGGAGGCTGTATTTGTGGTGCCCTTGCCGGCGGAACAATGTGTATTGGATACTTTTTTGGAAGAAAAACTCCGGGTGATCCTAGAATTAACAAATGTTTTGAATTAACAAAAGAACTTCATGATTTTTTCAAAGAAACCTGCGGTGCTACATGCTGCCGTATTCTCACAAAAGGAAAAGAAAGAAATTCTCCAGAAAGAAAAGAGCAGTGTACAAAGTTTGTTGCTGCTACCGTCAAGAAAACAGCAGAAATTATCTTGAGAGAATTATAATCACAACCGCAAAAACACCCTGAATCTCAACGATTCAAGGTGTTTTGTTACAAATGTTTTACTATTCTCTTACTATCTTCCCGCAAGCAATCATCGACCCTGAATTTCCGGACGGCTGTGTCCGAAAATCATCTGCATTTTCATGTACTATAACCGTTCTTCCGATTACATCTTCCGGATAAAACCGATCAGTATAAAATGCCCCAAATGCAGTTCCGTGATTTGCCAATAACGGCGGCAAGTCTCCTGCATGATTCGGATGTTGTGTATTTTGGGGATTATAATGCGTTCCTGCATTTTGAAATGGTTCTGCCTCTGTTCCGGTACAATTTTCTCCTTCATGTATATGAAATCCATGAAATGTATTATTTTCTGGCAGTCCTGTCACTTCTGCTACAACAATCGTTCCTCCATGTACTCCATAAAAAGAAACATTTCCCTTTAGATTCGGATATTTCCCATTTCCTTTTATCTTTGCATATGCCTCAGGCATTGTGTTCGTGATAGAAAGCATCCTCTCACCTCCTGTATCAGCATATGCAAACATTATTCTTTTGGTTACTCTGTCTCTCTTACTTTTGCAATACTTGCAACTGTCGCATTGTCATTTAAGTTAATTAATTTTACTCCGGATGTGATACGTCCAAGCACAGATATCGTGCTGCACTCCATACGAATCACAATTCCTTCTGTGTTAATGATCATAACCTCATTGTCTTCATTTACCGCTTTTACTCCAACCACATTTCCAGTCTTTTCTGTAATCTTATAGCATTTCACACCTTTTCCGCCTCGGTTCTGAGGAGTAAATTCTTCCATTGCCGTGCGTTTACCCATACCTTTTTCAGATACGATCAGCAAGTGTGTTCCCTGTGTATGAAGCTGCATACCAACTACCTCATCACGATCTGCAAGATTCATGCCGCGAACGCCCATAGAAGTTCTTCCAGTTGCACGGACATCTTTCTCGTTAAATCGAATACACTGTCCATATTTTGTGACAAGAATGATATCCTGATCCTGATCTGTGAATTTCACTTCAATCAACTCATCCTCTTCTCGAAGTGTAATTGCCGCAAGCCCTGTCTTTCTTACATTTGCATAGTCTGTAATTGGAGTTTTCTTCACGAGACCTTTCTTAGTAGCCATGAACAGATATTGTCCCTCTTTGTACTCATCAATTGGAATCATAGCTGTAATCTTTTCATCCGGCATTAACTGAAGCAGATTGATAATTGCAGTTCCTCTTGCCGTTCTGCTTGCCTCCGGAATCTCGTATCCTTTTAAGCGGTACACGCGTCCCGTATTCGTAAAGAACATGATATAGTGATGTGTCGATGTCATGAACAACTCTTCCACATAGTCTTCATCAATCGTCTGCATTCCTTTGATTCCTTTTCCGCCACGATTCTGACTCTTGAATGTATCTACTGTCATACGTTTAATATATCCAAGTTTTGTCATTGTAATAACAACATCCTGTCTTGGAATTAAATCTTCCATAGAAATATCAAATTCATCAAATCCGATTGAAGTTCTTCTCTCATCACTGTATTTACCGTCAATGATTAAAATCTCTTCCTTGATCACACCTAACAACAGTTTTCTGTCTGCTAAAATGGCTTTCAATTCGCCAATTCGTTTCATTAACTCCGCATATTCTGTCTCCAGTTTTTCACGTTCCAAACCTGTCAGAGCACGAAGTCTCATGTCCACAATCGCCTGTGCCTGCACTTCAGTAAGTTCAAATGCTTCTATCAAGCCTTCTTTTGCAATCTGTGTGTTTTTTGAACCGCGGATAATGCGGATTACTTCGTCAATATTATCAAGGGCAATCAGTAACCCCTGTAAAATATGGGCGCGCTCTTCTGCCTTATTTAACTCGTACTGAGTTCTTCTTATCACAACTTCTTCCTGATGCTTTAAATAATAATTCAGCATATCCAGAATATTCATGACTTTCGGCTCATTATTTACGAGTGCAAGCATGATAACACCAAATGTATCCTGAAGCTGTGTATGTTTATATAACTGATTTAAAATGACATTTGCATTCACGTCACGGCGCAGTTCGATACAGATTCTCATACCTTCTCTGTTTGACTGGTCGCTTAAATCTGTGATACCGTCAATCTTTTTATCTCTTACAAGCTCTGCAATCTTTTCAATCAGACGTGCTTTATTAACCATGTATGGAAGTTCTGTCACTACAATACGGTTCTTTCCGTTCTGCATTGGCTCAATATCTGTCACCGCACGCACTCTGATTTTCCCACGTCCCGTGCGGTATGCTTCCTCAATTCCGCGTGTTCCGAGAATCATTGCTCCGGTTGGAAAATCAGGACCTTTGATAATCTGTAAAATATCTTCAATTGTGGTCTCACCATTTTCGTCAATTTGATCATCAATGATCTTCACCACTGCACTGATTACTTCATGCAAGTTATGAGGTGGAATGTTCGTCGCCATACCCACGGCAATACCAGATGTTCCGTTTACAAGCAGATTCGGAAATCTTGCCGGAAGTACAGACGGTTCTTTTTCCGTTTCATCAAAGTTCGGCGTAAAATCAACTGTATTCTTGTTAATGTCAGCCGTCAGTTCCATCGAAATCTTGCTCAGGCGAGCCTCTGTGTAACGCATCGCCGCAGCGCCATCACCGTCTACAGAACCAAAGTTTCCATGTCCATCGACAAGCGGATATCTTGTAGACCATTCCTGCGCCATATTTACGAGTGCACCATAAATTGAGCTGTCACCATGCGGGTGGTATTTACCCATCGTATCACCGACGATACGAGCACATTTACGATGTGGCTTATCCGGACCGTTGTTCAATTCAATCATTGAGTATAAAATTCTTCGCTGTACTGGCTTCAAACCGTCCCGGACATCCGGAAGGGCACGGGAAGCGATAACACTCATCGCATAATCGATATAAGATTCTTCCATTGTCTTTTTCAGATCAATGTCATGCACTTTGTCAAAAATATTATCTTCCATTTTTTATTCTCCAATCTCTAAATGTCCAGGTTATTTACATATTTTGCGTTCTCTTCGATAAATTCTCGTCTCGGTTCTACTTTGTCTCCCATCAAAGTTGTAAATGTAAGATCTAGCTCTGATGTGGATTCTTCGTCCATTGTCACACGAAGAAGAATTCTGTGCTCCGGATCCATAGTTGTCTCCCAAAGCTGATCTGCATCCATCTCCCCAAGACCTTTGTAACGCTGAATCTTGTTATTTCCATCTCTTCCAACTTCCACAAGAATCTTATTTAGCTCTTCATCACTGTACGCATACCATACTTTTTTGTTCTTTTCCAGCTTATAAAGCGGCGGCTGTGCCAGATACACATACCCTTCTTTGATCAGTTCTGGCATAAAACGATACAGGAATGTTAATAATAACGTACTGATGTGAGCTCCATCGACATCGGCATCGGTCATAATGATGATCTTGTGATAACGAAGCTTTGAAATATCAAAATCATCGTGTATTCCCGTTCCAAATGCAGTGATCATCGCCTTAATCTCTGCATTAGCATAAATTTTATCTAATCTGGCTTTCTCCACGTTCAGGATTTTCCCACGAAGCGGCAAGATAGCCTGTGTTGCTCTGTCTCTGGCTGTCTTTGCAGAACCACCGGCAGAATCACCCTCTACAATGTAAATCTCACAGTTTGCAGGGTCCTTATCTGAACAGTCCGCAAGCTTGCCCGGAAGTGACATTCCTTCTAACGCGGATTTTCTTCTCGTCAGATCTCTCGCTTTTCTGGCTGCCTCTCTTGCTCTTTGAGCCATGACAGACTTCTCCACTGTCATCTTTGCGACATTCGGATTCTGCTCTAAGAAAATCTCTAACTGCGTACTTACGATATTGTCGACCGCACCACGAGCTTCACTGTTTCCTAATTTTTGTTTTGTCTGTCCTTCAAACTGTGGATCTTCAATCTTTACGCTGATGATCGCCGTCAGACCTTCTCGGATATCTTCTCCGGAAAGATTTGGCTCGTTGTCTTTTAATAATTTATTTTTTCTCGCATATTCATTGAATGTCTTTGTCAGAGCATTTCGAAATCCAACGACATGTGTACCGCCTTCCGGTGTTGTAATGTTATTTACAAACCCATATGTGTTATCGCTGTAAGAGTCATTGTGCTGCATTGCAACCTCTACTGCGACACCGTCTTTTTCACCTTCACAGTAAATAATCTGCTCATAAAGAGGTGTCTTGCTTTTATTCAGGTACTGTACAAACTCCTTAATTCCACCTTCGTAGTGGAAAGTCTTCTCAATCGGATCCTCCGGTCTTTCATCTCTCAGGACAATTTTAAGATTTTTTGTTAAAAATGCCATCTCACGAAAACGCTGTTTCAATGTATCATAATCAAATACTGTCTCCTCAAAAATCTCTTTATCTGGAAGAAATGTAACTTTTGTTCCTGTCTTTTGTGCATCACATTCATCTACAACCTTTAGTTTATAGATTACTTTTCCTCTCTCGTATCTCTGCTTATAGACTTTTCCTTCGTTGTAAATCTCAACTTCAAGCCATTCAGAAAGTGCATTTACAACAGACGCACCAACTCCGTGAAGTCCCCCGGACACTTTATATCCGCCACCGCCGAATTTTCCTCCGGCATGCAGTACCGTAAATACAACCTCCACCGCCGGAAGTCCTGCTTTGTGGTTGATTCCTACCGGAATTCCACGTCCATTATCAATAACCGTAATGGAATTATCTTCGTTAATTGATACGAAAATCGTATCACAATATCCCGCCAATGCCTCATCTACTGCGTTATCTACAATCTCATACACCAAATGATGAAGTCCTCTGATTGAGGTACTTCCAATATACATTCCCGGTCTTTTTCTTACTGCTTCTAATCCTTCTAGTATCTGGATTTGATCTGCACCATATTCTGCACTCATATAAATCCTCCTATATTTTCGATTCGTTCAGAACTTTTACTTCGCCTTGTTTTACATATAAAACTTTATTTATAGAAAAACGATGATTCACAAAATCGTCTAATCCTGTACACGTGATTAGAGTCTGCACATCGCGAATGCTGTCTAATAAATAGTTTTGCCTGTGTTTATCCAATTCAGACAAAACATCATCCAATAATAATATTGGCGTATCTTTTATAATCTCTTTTACAAGTTCTATCTCTGATAGTTTCAATGATAACGCCGCCGTCCTCTGCTGACCCTGAGAGCCAAATTTACGAATGTCCAAATCATTCGTCATAAAACAAATATCATCTCTGTGAGGTCCGACGGAAGTACTTTTCATCCGGATATCCCGCTCTCTGTTTTTTAAAAGTGCCTTTTCAAATTCTAAATTTCCGATTCCCGGCTCATAGTAAAGCTTTAGCTCTTCTTTCCCACCAGTCAACTTTTTATGTACTTCTGAAATAATATCATTCACCTGTCCTATAAACTTCTTTCGTCTCTCAATAATCTTATTTCCATACTGAATAAGCTGAAGATCCCATATTTCAAGCGTTTCAAGCAAATCATTCCTGTTATAGACATCTTTTAACAATTTATTTCTCTGGTTAATAATTCGATTATAGTTCGACAGGTCGCTGAGATATAATTTATCAAGCTGTGCAAGTTCCAAATCAATAAATCGTCTTCTCTCTGCCGGACCATTTTTGATAATATTCAAATCTTCCGGCGAGAAAAACACGATATTAATAATTCCAAATAACTCACTTGCTTTGCGAATTGGAATTTTGTTAATTGCAATTCCTTTCGGACTGTTTTTTTTCAAATGCATATCAATCTGAAAAGGAACTCCATTCTTTTCTACTACAGTCTCAATATGAGCCTCGTCATGTCCAAACTGTATCATATCGCGGTCTTTTGTCCCACGATGAGATTTCGTCGTCCCTGATAAATAGATGGATTCGAGAATGTTAGTTTTTCCCTGTGCATTATCTCCACAAAAAATATTGGTAGCTGCATCAAACTCTATGTTTAACAAATTATAATTTCTAAAATTTTTCAATTTTAAAGACTTTACTATCATCCTTACACCAACTATTCATTTTCTATTTTTCAATCTTTATCTCTGTTCCATCAAAAAATACGATGTCTCCATCATAAAGTTTCTTTCCTCTTCTTGTATCGACTTCTCCATTGACTTTTACAAAACCATCCTGAATCACTTCTTTTGCTTCCACTCCGGATTCCACAAGTCCTGCCGCTTTCAAAGCCTGACCAAGTTTAATAAATTCTTCTCTTAATTTTATAATTTCCATTTCTTAAACTCCTGCATTAAAGTTAACCGGCAAAATCAAATACACGTAGCTTTCCTTCTCATCTCTGATAAAGCATGGTGCTTTCGCATTCATAAGATAAATTGTAACTTCCTCATCCTCGATCACACGAAGTGCATCGATTAAGAATTTTGGATTAAATCCAATCAAAAGATCTTTTCCTTCTTTGGAAATCATAATCTCTTCGTTCATAGAACCTAGCTGAGATTGGATTTTCAATTCCATAATTTCGTCCATGATATTGATGATAATTGGTTTTTTATCTCCTTCTTTTACCAGAAGCGTTGCTCTGTCAATACAACTTAAAAGTTCTTTTTTATTGATTTTTACCTTTGTTTCATAGTCGCTGGACAACATCTGATCAATACGGAAATACTCTCCTTCAATCAAACGTGACACAACCACTGTATTGTCAAATTCGAATACAACATGGTTGTCCGTGAACGACAGACATACTGTGCTATCAGCCTCACCTGATAAAATTTTGCTTACTTCCACCAATGTCTTTCCAGGAACGACAACTTTTCTGGTTTGATAATTTTTTATCAATTCTGTCTTTCTGATCGAAATACGGTGTCCGTCAAGCGATACTACTTTCAGAATATTTTCATCAATTTCAAACAATTCACCAGTCATTAACTTGTTGCTATCGTTGTCTGCAATTGAGAAAATTGTCTGACGAATCAATTCTTTTAATGTAAACTGTGATAAAGTGATGGATTCTGCTTTTTCGATATATGGAAGATAAGAAAAATCTTCTCCTGATTTGGCAGAAATACTAAATTTTGCCTTTTCACAGGTAATCATTGTCTGAAGATTGCTGTCTGATTCAATTGTAATCTCATTATCAGGAAGTTTTCTGACAATTTCAGAAAAAATCTTTGCATCTATCGCAATAACACCTTTTTGAATAATGTCTCCTTCAATAATGGTATCAATTCCTAATTCCATATCATTGGCTGTCAACTTAATAATATCTGTTGTTGCATCTATAAGAATACATTCAAGAATAGGCATTGTTGTTTTTGAAGGGACTGCTTTTGATACAATATTAACTCCCTTTACAAGGTTTGATTTTGTACAAATGATTTTCATGTGTATAACTCCTTTCGGGTTGTTTTGTGTATATATTTATTAAAAGTTATCCGCCGTATCCGTCTTAGGGGGTGTGGATATGTTTATAACCCTAGAAAACCCCGATTTTAACGAAATTTAAGGACAGGAAAACTGTGTTGATAAATAAAAAAGTTTACGTTGACAGAAGATGGACAACTTTTTACGAAAAATCGGTTATTTTTTTATCCACATTCTGAGAACAAGTTATCAACAGTTTATTCACGTTCTTTATACGACTTATAAACAAATCTTAAACAGGATTAATTTTCTTTTTAATAATCTCAATCGTATTATTCAATGCTTCATTGGTCTTAATATCTTCAGTAACTTTATCTACTCCATGACTGACGGTAGAATGGTCACGTCCTCCGAGCATAATTCCAATTGATTTTAAAGGAGTATCTGTCATTGTACGACACAAATACATTGCAATCTGCCTTGAGTTTACAATGTTCGCATTACGTTTTCCACTTTTTAAGTCTGCAATAGAGACAGAAAAATGCTCGGAAACAACCTCTAATATCAGTTCCGGAGTGATCTGTCTGTTTTTATTTGGTGATACAATATCTTTTAAAGCCTCTGCAGCAAGCATAATATTAATCTCTTCATTTTTTAATTTATGAAGAGCAATCAATTTATTCAGTGAACCTTCCAACTCACGGATGTTCGATTTGACATTAGTAGCAATATACTGCATAACTTCATTTGAAATATGATATTTTTGAAGTCCGTCTAACTCTTCTTTTTTTCGAAGAATGGCCATCCTTGTCTCATAATCAGGTGAAGAAATGTCGGCAATCAATCCCCATTCAAAACGGGTTCGAAGTCTTGCTTCTAAAGTCTCGATATCCTTTGGAGGCTTATCACTTGAGATAATAATCTGTTTACCTGATACATGTAAATGATTAAAGGTATGGAAAAATTCTTCCTGTGTACTTTCTTTTCCGATAATAAATTGAACGTCATCGATCAGCAAAACGTCAATGTTACGGTACTTTTCACGAAAAGCAGTCATTGCAAGTTCATTGCCACCGCTTGTCTTACCACTTTTCAATGCTTCGATCAATTCATTTGTAAAGGTCTCGCTTGTGACATACAATACTTTTTTTGTCGGATCTTTTTCTAATATAAAATGTGCAATGGAATGCATCAGATGGGTCTTTCCAAGTCCAACACCTCCGTACAAAAAGAGAGGATTATAAATCTCTCCAGGAGATTCTGATACAGCCAAAGAAGCAGCGTGGGCAAAATTGTTGTTTCCACCAACTACAAATGTATCAAAAGTATATTTAGGATTCAGATTCGCCTGCTCAAAAATACTATTTTGAGTTACATTTTTTTTATAAGTATCATCTTGATTTTTCACATTAATATTCTGAGAATCATCAACTGTAATAAATTTTACTTCAAATTCCTGTTCAGTTATTTCTGCAATGCAGACTTGAAAAGGCAAAAGATATTTTTGACTAATATAATCCACACTTGACTTCAAAGGCACAAGAATATAAACCGTAGAATCTGATACATTGTAGACTTCTAAAGGTTCAATCCAGGTTCGGAAAGAAACGTTAGAAAGTCCATATTCGATCTTCAATTTGTGGATAATCTCAGCCCATTTTTCTGCTACAATATTCATTCCGTTAACTCCTAATCTTTACATTTAAGGTATACCTACTCCAGAGTATATCTCTACACTATTCTACATCAAAATAAGTAGATAAGCAATGACTAATCCATGTGGAAAACTTTTTAGACAGCAAAAAATAAAGTAAAATCGTAAAAAAGAAGAAAAATAAATTTTAAATTAACAGTTTATCCACGGGAAATCCACAAGTTATCCACAAAATGTGGAAAACTTGTGGATAACTTTGTAAAACAGTTCAGCCATGAACAAAATACATACAAACCTAAGTTCAAACTGCTTTGAAAACTGAAGGTTTTTATGTATTTTGTATATGGCGTTCTGCCTCAAGCGAGAATTTTAGCTGCGATAGCAGCGAAAAAGGCTGTGCAGCAGCCAATTCGAGCTTAGATGGCTGAACTGTCGTTAAAAATATAAAAAAAATCTCAAAAAAATATATCCAGAATCCCTTGACGTAGAGGGATTTATTGACTATAATTAAGTGCGATGTCTAAAAAAATATGTACTTATATTAATTATATATAGGTTTGAGTCAAGGAGGTGGATATCAATGAAAATGACATTCCAACCAAAAAAGAGATCTAGATCAAAAGTTCATGGATTTAGAGCAAGAATGAGCACAGCTGGTGGAAGAAAAGTTTTAGCAGCTAGAAGAGCAAAAGGAAGAAAACAGTTATCAGCGTAGGCCGCATATATGTGGCCTTTTCTTCTATGTAAAAAGTGGAGAGAGAAGAATGCATTTTTCCGAATCATTGAAAAAAAATAAAGACTTTCAGATTGTTTATAGAAAAGGACAGTCTTATGCTAATAAGTATCTGGTCATGTATATTTATCAGAATCAGAGTGAAAGAAATCGTTTGGGTATTTCAGTGAGCAAAAAGGTTGGCAATAGTGTAGTAAGACACAGGCTAACAAGATTAATTAGAGAAAGCTATAGACTACAAGAAGATAAATTCCAGAATGGATTGGATATTGTTATTATTGCGAGAGCAGGTGCAAAAGGTAGAACATATAAAGAGATAGAGAGTGCACTGATTCATTTGGGAAAACTTCATAATATTATAGATTCACATTTGGAGATGTAAAAATTGAAAAGAATATTTATAGGACTCATTAAGTTTTATAGAAAATATTTATCCGGACTGAAAACAGCAAGTTGCTGCAAATATTTTCCGACTTGTTCCCAGTATGGACTGGAAGCGATTGAAAAATACGGCGCATTAAAGGGTGGACTGCTTACAGTGTGGAGAATTTTACGTTGTAATCCATTTTCAAAAGGCGGGTATGATCCGGTGCCTTAAGAATAACATTTGGAGGAGAAAAATATGGGTATTGTATTGACGCAGTCTAATACTTTTATTATTGGAAGTATTGCAAAACTGCTCGGATTTATCATGAATGGAATTTTCAATGCGTTGAGTTATATTGGTATTGAGAATATTGGTCTCAGTATCATTATATTTACAGTCATTGTCTATACATTGATGATTCCGATGACGATTAAGCAGCAGAAATTTTCAAGAATGTCGGCTGTCATGAATCCGGAGATTCAGAAAATTCAAAAAAAATATAAAAATAAAAAAGATCAGGCATCTATGATGAAGATGCAGGAAGAGACGAAGCTGGTTTATGAAAAATATGGGACATCGCCGACTGGCGGGTGTCTTGGTTCACTGATTCAGTTCCCTATTTTGTTTGCATTATGGCCGGTTATTCAAAATATTCCAGCATATGTAACAAGTATTAAAGATGCATATATGCCTTTGGTTAACCAGATTATGGCGACAGACGGTTACCAGAAAATCATGGAAGGGATCGGAAAAGCAAGTCCGATCATGATCAATCCTGAAACATATGATTATAGCAAAGCAAATACACTCGTTGACGTATTATACAAATTCAGACCGGGAACTTGGGATACACTTGCAGATAAATTTCCGGACTTGACAAATTTAATTGATTCTACAAAAAACAGTTTAACACATTTGAATACATTTCTTGGAATCAATATTGCAGAGACACCGGGATCTATGTTCATGACAGCAACAAAGAACTTTTCTATCGGTCTGATTATTGTTGCACTTGCAATTCCGGTATTATCCGGACTTTCACAGTGGATCAGTGCAAAACTGATGCAGCAGGCGACATCAACAGGAAATGATGATGATAACCCGATGGCGGCGCAGATGAAGACAATGATGAATGTTATGCCGGTATTTTCTGTGATTATGTGTTTCTCAATGCCGGCAGGTCTTGGTATCTACTGGATTGCCAGTGCGGTAGTAAGAACGATTCAGCAGCTTATAATCAATAAATTCTTAAGCAAGAAATCAATGGATGAGCTGATTGAAGAGAATGTGAAAAAAGCAGCTAAGAAACGTGAGAAAAAAGATGCCGTTTCCGGAAGAGAAATCAATGCGATGGCACACAAGAATGTAAAGAACATTGAGGAGCCAAAGAGAAAAACAACAAGCAGCAATAATATTGATTCTTATAAGCAAAATGCAAAACCAGGAAGTTTGGCATCAAAAGCGAATATGGTAAGTGATTTTAATAAAAACAAAAAGTAGGCTAAACCAAAATTCTTATTTTAGGAAGGTAAGAATGTCAAGGAGGGTTTAAGATGAATGAGATTAGAGTATCAGCAAAAAATGTAAGTGATGCAATTACAGAGGCAAGTATTCAGCTTGGGGTTACAAGCAGTGAATTAGAATATGAGGTAATTGAAAAAGGAAGCGCCGGTTTTTTAGGAATCGGAAGTAAGCAGGCGGTTATCAGAGCTTGGAAAAAAGTAAAGGAAGAATCTGTAGAAGAGATAAGAACAGAGGTTCAGCATGAGAAAAAAACTTCATCAGAACAACAGACTGAAAAGATAAAAAGCATTACAGAACCTCATAAAGATGTAAAAAAGACAGAACCTGTTAAAAAAGAACATGTCAAAGAAGTTATAAAAAGAGAAGAAAAACTTTCTGAAGTACAGGAAAATACAAAAGAAGCTTGTGAAAAATTCCTGCATGATGTCTTAAAAACAATGGGAATGGAAGTTGAGATTATTTCAAGTATTGATCAGGATGGCGCTTTGTGTATCGAGATGCAGGGTGAGCATATGGGAATTCTCATCGGAAAACGTGGACAGACTCTGGATTCTCTTCAGTATTTGACAAATCGTGTAGCGAATAAAATGCAGGATGGTTATGTGCGTGTCAAACTAGATACAGAAAATTACCGTCAGAGAAGAAAAGAGACATTAGAAAATCTTGCAAAAAACATTGCTTACAAAGTAAAGAGAACAAAGAAACCTGTTTCATTGGAGCCTATGAATCCTTATGAAAGAAGAATTATTCATTCAGCACTTCAAGCGGATAAATATGTGTCTACACACAGTGAAGGTGAAGAACCTTATAGAAGAGTAGTAGTGACATTGGCAAGAAAATAAATGTGAATTGGGGACGGGGGTGATATCATATCATCCCCGTCCTTAGTTACACTTGGAGGAAAAAATATGAAAACAGATACAATTGCAGCAATTGCGACAGCTATGACGAATTCAGGAATCGGAATTGTCAGAATGAGTGGTGATGAAGCATTTGAAATTATCCAGAAGATTTATAAAGGGAAAAAAGAAAAATATTTTCAGGAAGAAAAAGGTTACACAATACATTATGGATATATTGTAGATGGTGAAGAGACAATTGATGAAGTGCTTGTGATGATCATGCGGGGACCACATAGCTTTACAGGTGAAGATACGGTGGAGATCAATTGTCATGGCGGTGTTTATGTGATGAAACGCATTTTGGAAACTGTGATCAAATATGGAGCGAGACCTGCAGAGCCCGGTGAATTTACAAAGCGTGCATTTTTGAATGGGAGAATGGATTTGTCTCAGGCAGAGGCGGTCATTGATGTCATTCATTCCAAAAACGAGTATGCACTGAAGAGTTCTGTGAGCCAGTTAAAAGGAACGGTTCATCAGAAGATAAAGAAAATAAGAGAGGAAATTTTGTATCACACTGCATTTATTGAGACTGCCTTAGATGATCCGGAGCATATCAGTGTGGATGGATATGGTGGAGAACTGAAGGTGGTTGTGGATAAACTACTGAAAGAACTGAAGGCATTGTTGATAAGTTCTGACAATGGACGTATTATCAAAGAAGGGATTAAGACGGTTATTGTCGGAAAACCAAATGCAGGAAAGTCCTCGCTTTTGAATGTATTGGTCGGTGAAGACCGTGCGATTGTGACAGATATTGAAGGGACAACGAGAGATGTTTTGGAGGAATCCATTCAGCTTCAGGGAATCAGTCTGAATATCATGGATACCGCAGGGATCCGCAATACAGAGGATATAGTGGAAAAAATCGGTGTGGACAAAGCAAAAGAGCATGCGAATGAGGCTGATTTAATTATTTATGTTGTAGATGCATCTAGAAATCTGGATGAGAATGATATGGAGATCATTCAGATGATTCAGGATAAAAAGGCAGTGATTTTATTAAATAAATCAGATCTTGCTACTGTTGTATCAAAAGATATGTTAAAATCATATATTGAAAAGCCGATGATTGAGATATCTGCAAAAGAAGAGAGTGGAATCAAAGAGTTGGAACAGACATTAAAAGATATGTTTTTCCATGGAGATATTTCTTTTAATGATGAGGTTTATATTACAAATATTCGTCATAAGGCGGCAATTCAGGATGCTTATGACAGTTTGGAAAAAGTAAATATAAGTATAGAAAATAATATGCCGGAGGATTTTTATTCCATTGATTTGTTGGATGCGTACGAATCTCTTGGAAGCATTACCGGCGAGACGATAGGAGAAGATTTGGTAAATGAAATATTCAGTAAATTCTGTATGGGAAAATAAAGATGAATATGATGTAGTTGTAATCGGAGCAGGGCATGCAGGCTGTGAAGCGGCGCTTGCCTGTGCACGACTGGGGATAAAAACAATTATTTTTACAGTGAGTGTGGATAGTATTGCTTTGATGCCTTGTAATCCAAATATCGGAGGAAGCTCGAAAGGACATTTGGTAAAGGAAGTAGACGCACTCGGCGGTGAGATGGGGAAAGTGATCGATCAGACATTTATCCAGTCAAAAATGTTAAATAAGTCAAAGGGGCCGGCAGTACATTCGTTGAGAGCACAGGCAGATAAAGCAAATTACAGCAAGACGATGCGCATGGTTTTGGAAAATCAGGAAAATCTTGAAATCAAACAGGCGGAAGTGACAGACATTCTTGCAAAAGACGGAAAAATTGAGGGAGTGCAGACCTACTCCGGAGCAGTTTATAAATGTAAAGCTGTTATTTTGTGTACAGGAACGTATTTGAAAGCGAGATGTATTTATGGAGAAATCAGTCAGGAGACAGGACCAAACGGACTTCAGGCAGCGACTTATCTGACAGATTCCTTGAAAAAACTCGGAATCGAGATGTATCGCTTTAAAACAGGAACACCGGCAAGAATTGATAAAAATTCCATTGATTTTTCAAAGATGGAGGAACAATTCGGTGATGAGAGAGTTGTTCCGTTTTCCTTTACGACAAATCCGGAAGATGTTCAGATTGAGCAGGCCTCTTGTTGGCTGACTTACACAAACGAAAAGACACATGAGATCATTCGGGCAAATCTAGACCGTTCCCCATTATTTTCAGGGATGATAGAAGGAACCGGACCGAGATATTGTCCATCTATTGAAGATAAGGTAGTGAAATTTGCGGATAAAAATAAGCATCAGGTATTTATTGAGCCGGAAGGTCTGGATACAAATGAGATGTATGTGGGAGGAATGTCAAGCTCGCTGCCGGAGGATGTCCAGTATGCTATGTACCGCAGTGTACCGGGGCTTGAACATGCAAAAATCGTGAGAAACGCATATGCGATTGAGTACGACTGTATCGATGCCAGACAGCTCTATCCAACATTGGAGTTTAAGAACGTTGAAGGTTTGTACAGTGGAGGACAATTCAATGGAAGTTCCGGATATGAGGAAGCTGCCGCACAAGGGCTTGTAGCAGGGATAAATGCGGCTTTAAAGATCTTAGGCAGGCAACAGATCGTCTTGGACCGTTCGCAGGCTTATATCGGCGTTTTGATTGATGATTTGGTTACAAAAGAGAGCCATGAGCCTTACCGTATGATGACGTCCCGTGCGGAATATCGTCTGTTGCTCCGTCAGGATAATGCAGACCAGCGTTTGACGAAGATTGGACATGAGATTGGATTGATTTTAGATGAGCGTTATGAGTATCTTTTGGAAAAAGAAAGAATTATTGCATCTGAGGTAGAACGATTAGAACATGCAAATATCGGTGCAGCACAGGAAGTACAGGATTTACTTGTGAAATATGGAAGTACACCTTTGAACTCAGGAACAACACTTGCAGAATTGATTCGCAGACCAGAACTTTCTTATGAAGTATTAGAGCCGATTGATAAGAGAAGAAATATCGTACAAAAATGTGCGGAAAAATATCCTGAAAATGTAGATAAATTGTATCAGGAAGTTGTAGAGCAAGTAAATATCAATATTAAATATGATGGATATATTAAGAGACAGCAAAAGCAAGTAGAGCAGTTTAAAAAGTTGGAAAAGAAAAGAATTCCAGAAGATATTGACTATGATGTGATTAAGAGTCTTCGTATCGAGGCAGTACAAAAATTGAAGCAGTATCGTCCTTTGTCCATTGGGCAGGCATCTAGAATTTCAGGAGTATCACCTGCAGATATTTCTGTATTGTTAGTATATTTGAGTGGAAAGAATGAAACGAGGTAGTTGTGAATGAGTCAGATATTTGAGAATAAGTTAAAAGAGCTTGGCATTGTATTAAATGATGACCAGAAACGTCAATTTGATTTTTTTTATGAACTCTTGGTGGAATGGAATAAGGTCATGAATCTGACTGGTATTACCGAATATGAAGAGGTAAATGAAAAACATTTTGTGGATAGTTTGTCGATAACAAAGGCGATTGACATGAATTGTGTGGATAACTTGATTGATATTGGAACAGGAGCTGGTTTCCCGGGAATTCCGTTAAAGATTGCATTTCCTCATCTGAAAGTAGTATTATTGGATTCATTAAATAAAAGAATTAAATTTTTGAATACAGTAATTGAGGAACTTGGATTGATTGACATAGAAACAATCCACGGAAGAGCAGAAGATTTTGCAAAACAGGGAAAATATCGGGAACAATTTGATCTTTGTGTGTCAAGAGCAGTGGCAAACTTATCCACACTTTCTGAGTATTGCATGCCATATATCCACACTGATGGAAGATTTATCCCCTACAAGTCTGGAGAAATTGAGGAAGAGGTGACTGGGGCAAAGAAAGCAGTGCATGTGCTTGGTGGGAAAATTGAGGATGTGGTGAAGTTTCAACTTCCGGGAACTGAAATTGGGCGTTCTTTTGTAAAGATAAAAAAATATCAAAACACACCAAAAAAATATCCGAGAAAAGCGGGGTTACCTGCAAAGGAGCCAATAGCATAAAAAATCAGCATATCATCTTAGATGATATGCTGATTTTTTATGAATAATTATAATTCAAATAGAATTTTTATCTGTTCAAGCACTTTTTCTGGTACCTCTAATTGTGGCAAATATTTTGCTTTTTTAATTGTTTGCACTTCAATTGCAGGAGTATAAGACTGATATTGTTGCGCATATTCTTTGTAAGTAGGGTTTCCACTTCCAACTAAAATAAAAATACTATTATCAATATGAGTTAAACATTCTGTGATATTTGCAGTTGTATATTTTCCCTTGATACTTGCAAATAGATATTTAGATTGCGTTTTTGAAATCTGAGCGGATTCACAATAAGTCTTAACTATTTCATCATCAACAAATTGAGGAGTGTAGAAGTATTCGGTCATAAAAGTTTGTTCAATACTGTCTTTGCTATGCAAAAGATTGAACAGAAGAGTTCCAATAAAAGGAATGTTAATAATAAATTTTAACATTTTTGTTCGTTTTGTAGGAGCTTTTGAAATAGAGGAAATACTAGGAGGATTAATCAATAGTATTTTATCTATTATTTCGTCATTGTTATGGCAAGCCATTAATACAAAAGAACAAGAGTTTCCAGTAACAATGATATCTGCCTTTTCACCAATAACATTGTTAATAAAGTCTGTGACTAATTGCACATATAAAAAGTTTGTGTAGGTAAAATTAGGTTTATCAGATTTTCCACATCCTAACAAGTCTAATGTATACACGGTATTTGTCTTAGAAAGATCAGAAACAATTCGATTCCACTCGTATTCTGAACTGCACGCTGAAAGATCGTGAATTAATAAAATTGGTTTGCCAGTGCCCTCTTTTGTATAGAAAATTTTTCCAAATCTCCATTCATAATAAAGACCTTCTTTTTTGCCGAGCAAATTATCAATAGTGGACATAAAATAAATAAGTTTATTGATAATGTGGATGATAAAGGTTGCTAAAATACTTAAAGAAGCATAAGTTGCCAGTTTCTTCTTCCAGTTCATAAAGCACCTACCTTTCTTATAAATACTTTTCTTTTATTATACTACACAAAGGAAATCAATACAACAATGGAGTAAATGTTTCACGTGAAACATTTTTAATGTTACAGTTCACAGCAAATTTAATATTTTCCGTTTTTTTGTTTCACGTGAAACATTTTGTGTAGATTATAATTTAAAAAGGTGGTATAATTATCTGAGGACAGAAAGGGGTAGCTGAAAAAATGGGAAGAATAATAGCTGTAGCCAATCAAAAGGGTGGTGTGGGAAAAACAACAACTGCAATTAACCTATCTTCATGTTTGGCTTCATTGGGAAAAAAAGTATTAGCTATAGACATGGATCCGCAGGGGAATATGACAAGTGGTTTAGGGATTGATAAAAATGAGGTGAAATATACTGTTTATGATTTAATTCTTGGACAAGTTGATATTAAAAAAGTTATCTGTAAAAATGCTCTGGAAAATCTTGATATCTTACCGACAAATATAGATTTATCAGCTGCAGAAATTGAATTAATAGGAGTAGAAGAAAAAGAATTTATTATTCGAAAAGAAGTGGATAAAATTAGAGAAAACTATGATTTTATAATAATTGATTGTCCACCTTCATTAAGTATGCTCACAATTAATGCAATGACTACTGCTAATAGTGTATTGGTGCCCATTCAATGTGAATATTATGCATTAGAAGGATTAAGTCAATTGATACATACAATTGATTTGGTAAAGGAACGTTTGAATCCAGAACTAAAAATAGAAGGTGTTGTATTTACAATGTATGATGCCAGAACAAATTTATCTTTGCAAGTAGTGGAAAATGTAAAAGACAATTTACAACAAGCGATTTATAAAACAATTATCCCTAGAAATATCCGTCTTGCTGAAGCACCGAGTCATGGATTACCAATTAATTTGTATGACCCAAAGTCTGCAGGTGCAGAAAGCTATATATTATTGGCAGAAGAGGTAATTAATAAAGGAGAAGAATAATGGCAGTAAAGCGTGGAGGACTAGGAAAAGGACTAGATAGTCTGATTCCAGACCATAAGACCGTAAAAACAACTGAAAGAAAAAAGCAAGAAGTAGAAGAAAAAAAAGAAGGCGAACAGCTTATTAATATCAATAAAATAGAGCCAAACCATGAACAACCAAGAAGAAATTTTGAAGAAGATTCGTTGTTGGAACTTGCTGATTCTATTAAGCAGTTTGGTGTGCTACAGCCTTTGATTGTTCAAAAAAGACATGATTATTATGAAATTATTGCAGGTGAAAGACGTTGGAGAGCTGCAAAAATGGCTGGAATAAAAGAAATTCCGGTAATTATTAAAGAATATACGAAAAGAGAGGCAGTTGAGATTGCTTTAATTGAAAATATTCAAAGAGAAAATTTGAATCCAATCGAAGAGGCAATGGCGTTCAAACGACTTTTGACAGAATTTTCGCTCAAACAAGATGAAGTAGCAGAGCGTGTTTCAAAAAGCAGAACAACAGTTACAAATTCTATGCGTCTTTTAAAGTTGGATGAAAGAGTTCAACAGATGATTGTAGATGATATGATTTCTACAGGACATGCAAGAACATTGCTTGCAATTGAAGATCATGAAGAACAATATAATCTGGCAAATAAAATTTTTGATGAAAAATTAAGTGTGCGAGAGACAGAAAAATTAATTAAGGAGCTAAAAAATCCAAAGAAAGAAAAAGAAAAAAAAGTCATAGAACATGATTTTATTTATAAAGATTTAGAAGAGAGAATGAAAACAGTCATGGGAACAAAAGTTCATGTCAATCCAAAAACAAAGGGAAAAGGAAAAATCGAAATTGAATATTATTCGGATGAAGAGCTCGAACGTATATTCGAGTTGATTATGACTGTTACAAATAATTCATAAGGGTAAAAGAGGAAATTTGTAATATGGAAAGTAAGTTATTAGAAACAATAGGGATTGATCCCGGTATTATTTTAATTGTGATGTGCCTTTTTATAATTGTATTATTTTTTATTGCAATTAGCACTAGTATGAAATATAATCGATTAAAAGCCAGTTACGTAGCGTTTATGCGTGGAAAAGATGGTAAAACTTTAGAAGATAGCATTTTTGAGAAGTTTAGTGAACTAGATAATATGTCAGAGACTGTTGAAAAAAATAATAAAGATATTCGAGAACTTAACAAAAAGGTCAGAGGAAATTATCAAAAAATGGGAATTGTGAAGTATGATGCCTTTAATGAGATGGGGGGAAAGCTAAGCTTTACAATTACATTGTTGGATGGAAAAGATAATGGATTTATTTTAAATTCTATGCATAGCAGAGATGGCTGTTACAATTATGTAAAAGAGATTGTAAACGGACAAAGCTATATCGAACTGTCAGAAGAAGAAGCAGAATCATTGGAAAAAGCAATGTATCAAGAAACATTTGGACTTGATTTAAAAAATATCAAAAAGTAGAGAGTAGAGGAGAAAAAACATGTTAGATATTAAATTTTTAAGAGTAAACCCGGAAATTGTAAAACAAAATATTAAGAATAAATTTCAGGACAGTAAATTACCACTTGTGGATGAAGTGATTGAACTGGATTTGAGAAACAGAGAAATCAAACAGGAAGTAGAAGCGCTGAGAGCAGAAAAAAACAAGGTGTCAAAACAAATTGGTGCGTTGATGGCTCAGGGAAAAAAAGAAGAAGCAGAAGAAGTCAAAAAGCGTATTGCTGAAGATGGACAAAAGATTGAACAGCTTTCTGTAGAAGAAAAAGAAGTGGAAGAAAAGATCAAAACAATTATGATGACAATTCCAAATATTATTGATCCGTCTGTTCCAATCGGAAAAGATGACAGCGAAAATGTGGAATTGCAGAAATATGGAGAACCGGTTGTTCCGGATTTTGAAATCCCATATCATACAGAAATTATGGAAAAATTTAATGGTATTGATCTTGAAGCAGCTGGAAAAGTAGCTGGAAACGGTTTCTACTATTTAATGGGAGATATCGCAAGATTGCATTCAGCAGTGATTTCTTACGCACGTGATTTCATGATTGACAGAGGATTTACGTACTGTATTCCTCCATATATGATCAGAAGTAACGTTGTTACAGGCGTTATGAGCTTTGCAGAAATGGATTCCATGATGTATAAAATTGAAGGAGAAGATTTGTATCTGATTGGAACAAGTGAACATTCTATGATTGGTAAATTTATTGATACAATGTTAGAAGAAGAGACTCTTCCTAAAACATTGACATCATATTCACCATGTTTCCGTAAAGAAAAAGGTGCTCATGGTATTGAAGAACGTGGTGTATATCGTATTCACCAGTTCGAAAAACAAGAAATGATCGTTGTGTGTAAACCAGAAGAGAGCATGGAATGGTATGATAAAATGTGGAAGAATACAGTGGATCTGTTCCGTTCATTAGATATTCCGGTTCGTACTTTAGAGTGCTGTTCAGGAGATTTGGCAGATTTAAAAGTGAAATCTGTCGATGTAGAAGCATGGTCACCAAGACAGCAAAAGTATTTTGAAGTAGGAAGCTGCTCAAATCTTGGAGATGCACAGGCAAGAAGGTTAAATATTCGTGTAAAAGGGAAAGATGGCAAGTATTTTGCTCATACACTTAATAATACAGTAGTTGCTCCACCGAGAATGTTGATTGCATTTTTGGAAAATAATTTACAGGAAGATGGTTCTGTAAAGATTCCAGCTGCATTACAGCCATACATGGGTGGAAAGACAGAGATTAGATAATAGAAAGGTAAAAACGTGCACAAGTATTTAAAAGCAATCGGTTTTACAGAGTTAAAGAAAAAGCAGGGGATTCGAGAGATACTAAAGCAGACCGCAGACGAATTTGATTTGCAACGGGCAGTATCTTTGGATGAAACATCAGAATTTTGTGAGTTAAAAAAACAATATGGTGACAATGTAGGGATTTCTGTGTACGGAGAGATGGATCAGGATAAAATCTTCGAGAGGGAATATTATGTGCCATATTTTGAAGGCTCAGGAATCACAACTTATGCGGATGTGCTTGTGGAGCGACGCATTGAAAAAGAGATGTATGTCGGAATCTGCGAGGATGTAAAGGTGGGAGCAAGTATTATTTTCCATATACAAAATGCAATCGAGTATATGAAAGAAAAGCAGCTTGGCGGACTTGCAAAGAAAACAACATCCGTGACGCTATCCGGACTTGGCTCTTCTGGAATGATTCTTTTCCCGATTTCAAAAGATGAACATTTGGAAAAGACAAGAAAAGAAGAGGAGCGTAATCGCATGATGCTTTTGAGTGCAGCTAGAAATGGCGATCAGGAGGCAATGGAAAGTCTTACGTTGGATGACATTGACACTTATTCCAAAGTATCAAAGCGATTGATTACAGAAGATATTTTTACGATTGTAGAGACATATTTCATGCCGTATGGTGTGGAATGCGACGAGTATTCGATTTTGGGAGAAATCATAGACTTGCGCAAAACACAGAACAAAGTAACGCAGGAAACGCTCTACATAATGACATTGGATGTGAATGAATTACAATTTGATGTGTGTATTCCTGAAAAAGAAGTTATGGGAGTTCCGGAAGTTGGAAGACGATTCAAAGGAAATATCTGGCTTCAAGGAAAAATCAATTTTTAAAAACACTTCACAACATCTCTCATTCGTGGTAGAATGAGAGATGTTGAAAATAAAAATGTTCCCTTAGTTAAATGGATATAACAGGGTCCTCCTAAGAGTTTGTTATAACATTCAACTTTGGGGGCAAGGCGAACGACAATATGTTATTTGACAATTAAATAATCATAGATTTTTTAGAAATGCCGCTTTAGTTAAATGGATATAACAAGCCCCTCCTAAGGGCTAGTTGAGGGTTCGATTCCCCCAAGCGGTGCCACCAACAACGCCGGAAACTCTTGATTTTACAAGGGTTTTCGGCTTTTCTTATTTTTGCCGACAGTTTAACTTCCACCAAAATAGGCTCTCGTGCTTAGCAGAACTTATACGGAAATTAGCAAATTGACTAACACCTTCAAGGTGGAATGTCTGCTAATGAAAATTAGCAAGAAAATCGCTTTTCTGCTAATCAAAATGGCTTCTCTGCTAATCAGAGAAAAAATCGGCTAAAATTCTTGCTAATTGAAAAGGCGATTGTTATTGAAAATTTAGAGTCTTTTGAAGGCTCTTTTTTTCGCATACTTTCCTTATTATGAGAAATTTTTATAATGGAAGTATCAGGAGGTGGTATGATGAGAAACAGAGATTATCACTTATATCTTACCGATACAGAATACAGCAGAGTCGTTGCTGCACTTATCAATTTGAAGAATGAACTAATTGCACAAGGCAGATACACAGACGGAGTTGATGATACTCTTTGTAAAGTGACATCTGCCAAGAAACAGAAAATGAAAATCTTCTATATATAATATGAAAGACCACCTACCGTCATTGGTAAGTGGTCTATATTATTGTATCCGTAATTATAAAACTGAAATTTTCTGTTCCTTACAAATTGAAATTCGTCTATCGGCTCCATACCATAATCAATTCTTTTTCGTTGGTATTATCATCTGTGTTCTCCGACTGAATTACAAACTGCTCTCGCTGATAAAATTTGATTGCACGGATATTCTTATTATAAACACTTAATCTCATATTTGATTTAATGCCTTTTGCATAATTCAATAGTTGTTTTCCAATGCCTTTCGACTGAACACCTTCTTTTACAAATAATCCAGCGATATAATTATCCATTAATCCGATAAATCCTTCTATTTGATTTGTGATATTATCTTCATACACATATATTTCTGCCTGTGGCATAATCTTTTTTACCATATCATAATTGTCCATCCAATAGCATTTTGATATGAAGCTATGTGTTTTAATGTTTGTATCAAGCCATATCTGCATAACGACAGATATATCATTTTCCTTAAATACTCTTATCACAATATTACCTCTAAAAATTCAAATTCTTCTTTGCAAATACACCATATCTACCAGTTGTATTCCACCCTCATATATTGGATGGTCATAATTATCTGTAAAGAAATTTGGTATGATGTGTGAACGCACAAAACCACACTTTTCATAAAACGGTATTGTTAGTGGGCTATCTCCAGTTCCTACTTGTAGAACGATATATTGTTCTCTGTATTTCTTAATAATAAAATCAATCAAGGCTTTTGCATAACCTTCACCTTGGTATTCTGGAACTGTCGCAATGTTCTTGATTTCAAGCACGCCATTTCCTTCATCGGTTACAACACACTCACATTTAATACCATTATCATCAAGTACATACATCCTTCCATTATCAAGATATCTGTCTATCATATCTTCCTGTTCATCTGCTAATAGCAACAACGTAAGATATTCTTTTTTATTTTCTGTTATCTCAATAATATTCATTACTTACACCGCCAACTTCAAGTTTCTGTTTGGTAATAATATATTATAACAGATAAATATGAAAATTTCTACCAGCCACTTATTCCTTGCCGGAGTAGGTGGCTTTTTTGCGTTATAAAAACTTTTTCAAAATTTTTTCAAAAATACCCTTATTTTTTGCTCTCCCATTTCAAACAAGTGAAGGGTTTGAGTTCCGAAGCGAATTTTCCCCCTCACGAACTTTGAAAATTGAATAGTCATTCACTAAGACTTTAGTTTTGATAATTTTAGCTACCGTAGTGGGTACGCCACGACTTTCTTTATGAAACGAGCGAGAACTCCCATTACAAATATCAAGTTGCTCTTGATATGGCGATGACAGTCGGAATGATAATGATACTCCCATACGTGGCTCGGAGAGATACTCGGAGGGGTGAGATTCCCGTGAAGTAGACCAGCAATCTGCTACTTAGTGACTTCCCAATACAAGGGGTGTTGAGAACAAATATTGTAACCAATGAACATTTCCAACCGAAAGCAGTTTTGTTTTCGGTTGTTACATAGCCATCTTATTTCAGGTGGCTATAAATCTCAAAGAAAGGAGGAAGCAGAAATGCCAAACTGCAAAACGATTGCTATATGTAATCAGAAAGGTGGAGTTGGCAAAACCACAAGCACGGTAAACTTGGGTATTGGCTTGGCAATGCAAGGAAAGAAAGTATTGCTCGTAGATGCCGACCCGCAGGGCGACCTTACAACTTGTCTTGGGTGGAATGATGCAGATAATCTTCAGAATACCTTATCAGACAAGATGATGGAAGTTGTGCAAGGAAAAGAAAACAATCCGTTCAATGGTATTCTTCATCATAAAGAAGGTGTCGATTTAATGCCATCAAGCAGCGACTTGTTTGATTTTGAGATTGGTCTTGTAACTGCTATGAACAGAGAGGTTATTTTGAAATCTTACTTAAATGAAGTAAAGGACAAATATGATTATATCTTAATTGATTGTTCTCCTTCGCTTGGTATGATGACACTTAACTCTTTATCAGCAGCAGACAGCGTGATTATTCCCGTACAAGCACATTATCTTCCGGCTAAGTGTATGACTCGGCTTTTAAGAACCGTAAATAAGGTTAAGCGATATATCAATCCGAACTTGAAGATTGACGGTATTCTCTTAACTATCGTGGATAACAGAACCAACCTTGCCGAAAGTACCGTAAGGAGAAATGTGAAATGAAAGGAAGAAGGCATAATGGCAGATCTGGCGAGAACGGAATCTATAATCCAATACACAATGACCGGAGATTTAATTTGGAAAACAGCGAGCATATAGATGCAGAACGCACCAAGCTAAATTTATATTGGGATTGTTATCAGGGATATTCTACGATGGCTGATAGAGAAATAAAAGATAATCTTTCTTTTGAAGAGGTTGAACTTGCTTTCTATAAAGAGCATTATGGAAATTATGTTGAAAAACAAAACGAGAGACATTTGAAAGCGAGACATCCAGATAGATGCAAAGAAGTAATAGATGTTCGGTATAACAAAAAGACTTGTCCGGAAGAAAGTCTCTACCAGCTTGGAACATTGGATAAACATGCTTCGGCAGAAATGCTTGTGGAAATTTTTGAAGAGATGAAAAAAGAGTTTGAAGAGCGGTTTGGTTCACATGTGCATATCATTGACTGGGCACTGCACATGGATGAATCTACTCCACATATCCATGGACGTCATGTGTTTGATGTTACCAATGAGTATGGAGAAATCGAGCCAAAACAGGAAGAGGCATTGAAGCAAGATCTATAAGCCAAAGAAAGAGGAAGAAGAGGATTTTGAAGAGGAAGGACTGGAAACAAGTGACGGATTGGAGATCATCAATGAGGATGAATTTGAAGATCGGGAAGAAGAAAATGAATAAAAAATAAAAAAATGAGTGGAACGCCCTGTATTTTTGGGGCGTTTCCTTTCGTTATATGAAGGAGGTAATAAGTTATGTATTTAGTAATTGCAGAAAAACCAAGCGTGTCCAAAGCGATTGCAGAAGTGATCGGGGCATCCAAAAAAGAAGAAGGGTATCTGGAAGGAAAGGGCTGCATTGTCAGTTGGTGTTTTGGCCATCTTGCAGAATATGTTCCACCGGATTCTTATGATGAAAGGTTCACCAGATGGATGTATGAGGATCTTCCGATCATCCCAGAAGAATGGAAACTGGCAGTATCCAAAGATAAGAAAGAACAGTTCTATATTTTGAAAAGGCTGCTGAACCGCCCGGATATCGAGTTTGTGGTAAATGCCTGTGACGCCGGACGGGAAGGAGAACTGATCTTTAAGCATGTATATGATCTGTCTGGAAGTAAAAAGCCGGTCAAGAGATTATGGATCAGTTCTTTGGAAAGCTCTTCGATCTTAGAAGGGATGGGACATCTGAAAGCCGGAGAAACCTATCATAATCTGGCAGAAGCAGCGGTTTGCCGGGCACGGGCAGACTGGCTTGTCGGTATGAATGCGACAAGAGCTTACACAACAAAATATTTTAAAAAGCTGGCAGTTGGACGTGTGCAGACACCGATACTTTCCATGCTTGTCGAAAGACAGAAGCAGATCTCAGATTTCAAAAAAGAAAAATATTTTAATGTGGTTTTGGATTGTGATGGATTGATCGCAGAGAAGAAGAAAATCTTCGATGTGGAAGAAGCAGAAAGAGTGTGGAAAACCTGTCAGGGCAGTGATGCGATTGTGGAAAAGGTGGAGTCAAAGGAAAAGACGGTAAAACCGCCGAAACTGTATGACCTGACAACTCTACAAAAGAGGCAAACCGTATTTATGGAATGACTGCTCAGCAGACATTAAATGCGGCACAGAGCCTATATGAACAGAAGCTGATCACTTATCCGCGAACAGACAGCCAGTATTTGACAAGTGATATGGAAGAAACAGCGAAACAAGTGATCCGTAAAATCCATGAGAAATATCAATTGATGGGACCGTTTGACCAGCCCAAATCACCGGAGGTAAAGAAGGTGCTGAATGACAAGAAAGTATCGGATCATCATGCAATCATTCCTACAGTAGAACTTGTAGAATTTAACCTTTCTAAATTAAGAGACCAGGAACGGAAGATTTTATTCCTGATCGCAGTACATACCGTAGAAGCAATGGAAGAAGATCATGTATTCATGGAGACAGAGGTGGAAGTACGATGTCAGGATGAAATATTTAAAGCAAAAGGAAAAGTGGTCAAACAGATCGGTTGGAAATTGTATGAGGAATGTTTTAAGAATGAGGATGGGCTTGCCATAGAAAATCCGGCGGATGTAGGGAAGGACAGTATTCCCAAAGTAGAAGTAAACCAGAAATTTTATAACGTGTCAGCAGCGAAAACGGAGCATTTCACAGCACCGCCGAAGCCGTATAGTGATGTGATATTTTGTGAGCGTAAGGAGTGGATAGGAATTGAAGAAAGGAGTTCAGCATGAGAAGAAAAAAAGATAAAAGCAATGGCATTACTGCTTTGTATGAAAGACTGTCTCGTGATGATGATAATGCTGGAGAGAGTAACAGTATCGTTCATCAAAAGCAAATGCTTGAAGATTATGCTATAAAACATGGCTTTACGAATCTTGTTCATTTTACCGATGATGGTTGGAGTGGAGCGACCTTTGACAGACCTTCATGGAACAGACTTGTTGAAGGTGTTAAAAACGGAGAAATCACTGCCTGTATCTGCAAGGATATGTCCAGAATCGGCAGAGATCATCTGCAAGTAGGTTTTTTCACTGACATTCTGTTTAGAGAAAAGGAAGTTCGATTTATAGCAATCAATAATGGTATTGACAGTGACCGTCAAGAAACCAGTGAGTTTGCCCCTTTTCTGAATATCATGAATGAGTGGTTTGTCAGGGACACAAGTAAGAAAATTAAAGCTGTACTGAAATCCAGAGGTTCTTCCGGCAACGCTCATACAAGTAATATCCCACCATACGGCTATTTGAAAGACCCCGAAAACCCCGACCATTGGATTATTGATGAAGAAGCTGCTGAAGTAGTCCGCAGAATTTATCGCATGACTATTGAGGGAAAAGGACCTTATCAGATAGCAAGAGAACTTTCAGAAGAAAAAATAGAAAGACCGTCTTATTATCTTGGAAAAAAGGGACTTGGAAATCATGCAAGCAACTATGACAAAGAAAATCCGTATATGTGGCGAGGAAATCAGGTTACTACTCTGATTGCCCGACCAGAGTATATCGGAAAGACTGTCAACTTCAGGACATTCAAAAATTCCTATAAGGACAAAAAGACGAAAAGGGCAGACAAGGAAGATTGGGTGGTTTTTGATGATACACAAGAGCCTATTGTCGATGAAGAAACATGGCTGCTTGCTCAAAAGTTAAGACAGAATGTAAGAAAAGCAGATCCTATGGGCGAGCCTAATGTTCTGACCGGAAAGATTTACTGTGCTGATTGTGGTGCGCCGATGTATAATCACAGGCAGCGGAAAGGGCGAGAAAGAATATACTATACTGCCAAAGGCGAAAAAAGGACAAGTTATTCCAATCCGGCAGATTGTTATGAATGTTCCACTTATAATCTTGCTTATCAGAAGTATGATCGTCACTGTACTTGCCACCATATTTCAACAAAAGCACTTAAAAGCATCATTCTGAAAACCATACAGGAGACTTGCCATTATGTTTCTTTGAATGAGCAGGAGTTTGTCTATTCTCTGCAAGAAGAATCGGCGATGAAAGATATTGCTGTTTCTGAAACTGTAAAAAACCGCATTGAAAGAAATCAGAAGCGAGTTCACGAACTGGATATGCTTATCAGGAAAATCTATGAAGATAATGTGATTGGAAGATTGCCGGACAGACTTTTTCAGAGTATGCTTACTGATTATGAAAATGAGCAGAACGAGCTGAACAAGATTATTGAGACTGACACCGCTGATATGCAACGGATTATAGGCGGTCAAAATAATGTGGAGCGTTTTCTAAAGCTGGTCAAAAAGTATGAGAACATTACAGAACTTACTCCTGCCATGATAAATGAATTTATCGACAAAATTCTGGTTCACGAGCCACAAGGAAAAGGTGCAGACCGCACCACAGAGGTGGAGATATATCTTAACTATGTCGGGCAATTTCAAGTACCTGTGGAGCAGCATGAACCAACCGAGGAAGAAAGGATTGCTGCTGAAAAAGAGGCGGAACGACTTCGCAGAAAACGAGAATCCAATCGTAAGTATATGAAAAAGATTCGTGAGAAATCAAAAGAATTTGCGGAGCATGAGCGTATAGCAGAAGAAAAAAGCTCTGATAGCAATGTGTGTGTTGAACAGAACGCCACAAGCAAATCAAATCGGCAAAAAGTGAAAGGAGAAAAAATAGCATGACAGAATTGAAACCACGAATCCATGATGAAAGCAATGGTCTGGACTATGTTCTTGTGGGCGATTACTATGTGCCGGACTTGAAGCTGCCGGAGGAACACCGCCCTATCGGTATGTGGGGCAGACTGCACAGGACATATTTGGAGCAGTACCGCCCTGCAAGGTTATCTGCCCTCTGTTTATCCGGCGAACTGCATACTTACCTTGCTGACCTGAACGAACAGGCAGCGGAAAGGTGCAGCCTTATCATTGAGCAGATGAAACAAGCCGAGGGTGTGACCGAAACCATGAAAGCAGACAATCAGATGTTGTGGGTACAGTCCATGAACTCTATCCGTAACCGAGCCGAAGAAATCATCAGACAGGAAATGATTTACTGCTGATTTTATCAAGTCCAAAACCAACAATTTTATATCGTCAACGAAGCGACAGGTATTTCCTTATGAAGTGTCTGTCGCTTTTCATTTATCAAACTTTAAGGAGGAAAACACAATGAAGATGAACCGGAATGAAATGGAAGCCCTTTATGCCTTTGGCTGTCCGAACCTGAAAGCAACTGTCGAGCGTTTGCGTATGGTGGCTGCCCTTGCACCCGATCCGGTGGCGAAGAAGCTGTTTTATATGCTTTCCGTCAAGCTGAGTGCTGAGGGTGTTGAAAGGTGGTATCGTTGCTTTTACCGCAGGCTGAGGGTGTTGAAAAACCGTAGGGAGGGCTGCTATGACGAGACTGACGAAGATTGAGAAAGAAACAATCGTTCTCTTTAATGAGGGCGAGGACAAGGCAAATATCTACACCCACAACGCCGGATTGAAAAAGAGGTTGGCTGCTTTTGCTAAGAAGTACCCTGACCTTTGCCGACTGGAAAAATCCAATGTTCAAGGCGGTGTTTCTTATGTGCTGGCAAAGTCCCGTCTGTCTATCCGCTTCCTGCCGCCTTACAGCGAGGAACGCAGACAGAAAGCCAGTGAATATGCGAAAAAGCATGGGCTGAACAGCCAGCAGGGATACTGTGATAATCAGGGCTGATATGCGGTTAAAATGTCAGGTGCAAACCTGATGTTTTGACCGTTGCCTATCGCCTGTGAGGAAAGTATCGGAGACTATAAATTTTACGGAAATGTGCGTTACAAGGTTTGAACAGGAACTCTGTACACAAAATTTTTTCTTCTATTCTTTAGGCTGATGAAGTATAATAGACAAAAGATAATTTTAGAAGTGAGCTTTTCGGGAGGCAGTATATATGGAAAAAAGTAAGGTAGAATTTGTATATAAAAATATTTCTTCATTAAACAAGATAAGTATAGTGAATAAAAAAATATTTCGTATTTTGCCATATATTTGTGTGCCATCACTTGCTATAGGGGGGATTGCGGTTTTCCTAAAAGAAATGTTGCCTATAAAAGGAGTGTTGCCTAATTATATTAGACTTGTTTGCTTAGTCATATTTTTCTTAACCTTTTTGATGTGGTTGGTGTCTTTCTTTTTTGAATACATTTTCCTGTTTTTATGGAAATGCCCTGTATGTAAAGGAAAATTTCCATGGTATAAGACTACTTTGGGATATTTAGGAGAAGAAGGAGGTAGTCTTGTAAATAAAGAAGTTAAAGATATTTGTGACCGCAAGAATAAGAAAATATCTTTAATTCAATATGAAAATAGCAATTTAATCATTCCCAAAAAGTGTCCGCATTGTGGTGAAGTTATATGGAAAAAATAATTTTTGTAGATTACCTGTAATCTGCCACAACTGAATATGACCGTTAAGGTCAGATGAAGAAACTGATGTATTGAGCGTAAAGCGATCATGCGTCGGTTTTTCTTATTTCATGAGCTGACAGAATTCCGACTGTATATCACCCGTGAGGAAAGTATCGGGGACTATGGATTTTGCAGAAATGTGCGTTACAAGGCTTGAACAGGAACTCTGCACACAAAATTTTTTCTTCCATTCTTTAAGTTGATGAAGTATAATAAAATATGAAAAATTGAGGTTTTTAATGCTCGATTTCAAACAATCATTTTTATATATCTGGAACTATGGAGGGCAAAATGAATGATTTTTTACGAATGTGTTTTAATATAATTACACAAATAGGTCCCTATTTAGTTGTACTTCTTCTTTTGAAATATCTTGTAAATCTTCAACAAAAGAGAGCTAAAGAACGAGAGGAAGAACAGAAAAAGGGAATAATTAGGACGCATTATATAATAAAAACCGAAAAAGTACTTACTATGTTTTTTGTATTGGCGGTGTTTCTTTTTGGGGGAGCTACGGTAGCCAGTGCTATTCAACAAGATGATTTATTGCCACCAATTGGTTTTAGTATTTTCTTTATTGTTTCTTTAATCGGCTCATTGAACATGATTATGTGGAAACTGGAAGTGAACGGAGATGAAATCACATGGCGTTCAACTTTTGGAAGAAAGAGAACTTTTCGCTTTGAAGATATTACATATTGCGAGATGAAGGGAAATTCTATTCGTGTATATGTCAATGGCAAAAAATTATTCACTATTGACAGCGGTGTTGATGATAGTGAATTTATGGAGGATATAGAGAGAAGAAGAATCCCTGTAAAATCTTACTGGGCAAATCAGCATAAGAAAAATCGTAAATGACATAGATTTTATAACAGTACGATGTTAGACAACTGAATATGACCGTCAAGGTCAGATGAAGAAACCGATGTATTGAGCGTAAAGCGATCATGCGTCGGTTTTTCTTATTTCATGAGCTGACAGAATTCCGACTGTATATCACCCGTGAGGAAAGTATCGGTGACTATGGATTTTGCATAAATGCGCGTTACGGGTAAGTAAAAAACTACTTGATAGAGTGTGAATTGAATTGTTCATGTCGGTATGATATAATTTACTGAAATGAAGCAAGAAGGTGGACTTTTGTATGAAAAAATTTTTGAAAATATTGCTAATCATTATAGGAATAGTTTTTTTAATTTTTGCAGCGCTGATATGTATTGGACTGTTTGTTGATTATGATGACCATATTGAAAATGGTCGTTATACTTATGTTCCGGAAGATGACAATAAAGACAATGCATATGTCGAATTCAATTTGAGTGATTACGATAAAAAGGATTCTGAACTCATATATTATAGTTCTGTCGAAGAAGCTATTTTGAATTCTCCTTTGAATGCTGAAAATGAAGAATTTTCTGTTCCAGAAGATTTTCTTAATCATGTTGATGAAATATTGCATATATGGAATGGCAAACAGTATGATACGGTTTTCTATCGGGCAGGAAGTGATAACGATCCCGTTCAAGGTTTTGTGATTGTACGCTGCAAAAAAAAGATAGAAAATGAAAGTACACAATATGCGTTTGTAAATGCTACACCAGCTACCACTACACCAGATACCACTTATGGGGGAGACTTCAAAAAATTTATCCATTTATCTTTAACAATAAGTGATATTCAACAAGACTTAAATCCAAATTATCCGGATACCAGATTCGTTTTTGGCTATGCACATGATAAAGAAATTTACTCATTAGAAGTAGAAGGTCAAAAGCCAGATGGGATTATAGAATATGAAGAATATGGTAGAACGATGTATATGTGGTATTATAACGATTTGAAAAGCAATAAAAGAGGCGATTGTCTGAGCTACTCAGTAGATGTGCCAGAGTAATTTTTCAAATTGGCTAATCTGCCACAACTGAATATGACCGTCAAGGTCAGATGAAGAAACCGATGTATTGAGCGTAAA
>OGUD01000459.1_pt1 | contig 34881 bp, 54 predicted proteins | sample 1573671 | NCBI WGS metagenome assembly OGUD01 (sample SAMEA2582065, study PRJEB24529) | metagenome | biome: Human gut stool | place: China | collected 2011 | reverse complement strand
AAAATATTTATTTTTTCTTATTTTATTAAACTTCTAATAGAAATATTAACTAATTTCTTATTTTTCTCTTAAAAAGTCAAATTATAATTTCCTTATATATAAAAAAAGCAGCTTTTTAGGGCTGCTTTTCTATTATACGGCCATTTTGCGGCCAATTTCTTATTTTCACTATCTGGAAGTAGCTATTTTAACTAGTTTCAGCTATTCTAGCTCCTATTCCCACTCGCTACACCTAAATATATATCAGTTCACAACCTCTTATTTTTTCTATATTCTATTTTATCTATTTTATTTATTTTCAATCATTTTATAAGTTTTTTATGATTTTCATTGTCAAAATATTGTCAATTATTCTAAATAAAGAAAAGATTGAGGAGCTTTTTTTACTCCGACTTCTTCCAATAGTTTAGGTGTTTTATATTTTTTTATTCTACCTATTTCTATTGCATATCCTTCTTCTTTCATAAAGAAATATTCTTTAAATTTTATTTTATCAATCCCTGTATTTTCTGGAGATAATTCCCATAATTTTTCTGGTAAATCTTTAATTATATTTTTTATTTTAAATTCTCCAACTATTCTCTTTACAGGAGAACTTGAATAAATAACAATGGTATCTATTTCTTTATTTTTAAATATACTTCTTCAATTCTTGAATTTTTTTTATTCTTTCTTCTTTAGCTTTTGGAAGATTATCAATTATAATTGCTAAAAAATTATCTTGTTTTAATATATATATATCCTTATTTTCTTTTGGAGATTGATGGTACATTTCATATATTAAAAATTTCATAAAACCACCTTACTTTAAAAATTAATAGCTCAATTTATATTTATTTTTATAAAACTTACTTTATATATCTTAAAAAAGTAATTGCTTAACTCTGATAGATAAATATATAAATAAATTTATTTATTTTTTATTAAAATATTATATAGATTTTATAATTTAAAAAAATTATTTTAAATTTTCATATTAACTCTTTAAAAAATTCTCACACAGAGAAAAAAATCTCTTTCCTTCACTATTTAAAATTATTGTACTCCATACTTTTCCAGCGGTATTTTTGACATCACATAATTCATAACTAGCTAATTTTGCAGCAATATTATAGTAGATATATACTGTAATTGGACTCGATAACCCATTATTTGAAACACCAGCTGCTATTTTATCCTTACATTTTAAACTTAATTCTAAAAGATTTGTTTCTACTTTATCCTTATTATTAAGTTTACCTTCTGGAACTGTAATTTTTTTATTTTTTAGATTATCTAAAAGTTCGTTAAATGTTAATCCACATTTAAAAATAATTTCTTTATTTTTTTTTAAATTTAAAATTTCTTCCTTTAAATTATTAATTTTCTCTTTTAATTTATTATTTTCTTTAATTAATCTATTATTTTCTCTTAAAGCAATAATAGAATTTTCTATATCATCTCCTTTGGTCCATCCTATTAAATTTTTATTATCAGCAATTTCAATAATGTTATTTGAAATTGCCAATTTTATATCTTTTTCATCATCAACAAATTCTACTATTTTTGATAAAACAAATTTTTTAAAAGATTCATATTTTTCTTTATTTTCTGACTCATAAATTTCTAATTTTTTATCTTTTTTATTTTTTTCTTTTTTTACTAAAAAGTTATCAGTTAATACTAAAGCAAAAACAGGAATTCCTTTTGAAAGGGCATATTCATACTCTAATTGAGTATAACTTTTATCCTCAATTTTATTTAAAGTTCCATATCTTCCTCCTAATATTAAAAGATATATATCAGATTCATCAATCCATCTAGTTATTGTTTGCCATTGTGAAGCTCCAGCCTTAAATAATTCCATTCCAGCTGGTATATGCCCTAATTTTAAAATGGCTTGTACCGCAGCTTGTCTTTCATCAACTAAATCTAAATATGTTGAGGAAATAAAAATTTGAAATTTTTTCTTTAATTGCATACTTCTCCCTCATTATTTAATTCAAAAACTCTTCTATAAATTTTAAAACCTTTTCTTTTTTTTCATCACTTAATTTTGCAAATATTTCTGGTAATTTATATTCATAAACTGAATTTTGATATTTTAAAATTTCTTCCTCATATTTCTTTATCCTCTCCAAGACTCTTTTTGGAAGAGTTTCTTCATCGAGCATTTTATAAAACTTTTCTTGTTCATCTTCAGAAAATTTTAGAATTTTACATAACTTAGAAATTACTTCTTCTGAAGGTGGATTTTTCAATTTATTATTTTCTATCATTGAGATATAAGAACCTGATACTCCAACTAAAGCTCCTAAATCTCTTGTTGAATATCCTGATTCTTCTCTTTTATTTTTTATAAAATTATAATATTTCATAGTGCCTCCTTATGTAATTATATTATATTTTTTATTATTTGTTAAGCATTTATTAAACAAAAAAGTATTACGATAAATATTTACTTGACAAAAATAAATTCTAATGTTATAAATTATTTAATGATAAATAATCATTTATCAAATTTAAGAAAGGGGAATTATGAATAATAATATTAAATTATATGATGAAATTATAAATTTATTAAAGGAAAAAAATATTACTCAAAGTGATTTAGCAAGAAAAATAGGTGTTAGTAGAGTTGATATTAGTTTGACTTTAAAAAATTTAAAAGCAGGAAAAAGTATAACAACTTTAAAATTATTTTCTATATTAGATACATTAGATAAAACTTTCACAATAAATGATAAATAAATATTTATTTTTAGATACGATAGTAGTTTTTTTTAATATAACATAATCATTGTTATTTGTATCAATAATTATATCAGGAGGACAAGTTAGCAGAACTTTAAAACTGTTTGTAGGCGAGAGATAGTTGAGCTGTGGAACTGTAAAAAAGATAGCATATTAAATAAAACTAGGAGGGAAAATGTTAATTTTAAAAGAAGATGAATTTTACCAAGTAGAAGAATTTTGTTCTTTCTTTGAAGATTATAAAAAAGCTCTATCTACTATAGAGATACTTGTTAAAGAAGGTTACTTAGAAAAAACACACCTTAAAAGAAAAAGAAAGGGATTTACTCTTTATTTTCGCTTCGAAAATTGTGAAAAAGTTGATGATCCTATCCCTGTAATGTTTTATGTAGTGTGTAAAGAAATAGGTATAGTTATTTAATTTTAAGAAAGGAGAATTTATGGCAAAACAAAGCATTCCTAGTATGGAGTTAGAAAGAAGTATGAATTTAATGTGTCGTGTAATGACTATTGAAGAGGTACTTAGAAATAGTGAGGTAATTGATTCATTAGATGATAAAAGAAGAGAGGAGCATGATGAGGTATTAGAAAATCTATTTGAAATAATTTTTAGACATGAAAATGAGTTAGAAAAAATCATAAAACCATCTATAGTAGATTCTCAGGAAGTCATTAATTTAAAAAATAAAATTAATGAATTACAAGTTAAATATATAAAATTATTAAACTTATATTTAAAAAAATCTTTATCTTTAAGATTAAAAGAGAAAGAACTAGAAAAGATAGATGATGAAAATAGATACTATTTAATTCATTATACAAAAGAATGTAGAGAAAAACTTGGGAATGAAAATAGCAAAATAGAAGCTGAAATTATTGCTAGAAGGATAGCTAAATGATTAGATGTCCAGAATGTAATAAAAAATTAAAATCATATTGTACCAAGAATAAAAAGAATAAAACAATAAGATATTATAAATGTAATATTTGTGGAACATCTTTTAAGACAAGGGTATTTAAATATGAAGTAGAAAAAATAATAAGTGAGGAAATATGAAAAGAATAAAAAAAGAGGTTACTGGGAATAACCTCTCGAAAGAATTTGAAATGTCCATTTTCCAATTCCAATTTTATTTTATCATATTTCTCCAGATAATACAAGGAGGAATATTATGTCATATACAAGACTTACACAATTAATAGAAAAATATGGAAAACAAGCTAAAGCACAAGAAGTAATGGAGAAAGAGAGGGTGAATAATGAATAAAAAATATTATTGGTTAAAATTAGATGTTACCTTTTATGATAGAGAAGAAATACAATTAATCGAAAGTATGCCTAATGGATATAAATATATAAATTTCTACATGAAATTACTATTAAAAAGTGCAAATTCTGAAGGAAGATTGATGTTTAAAGATGTCATACCATATACAGATGAAATGTTAGCAACAATAACAAGGATGGATATTGATGCAGTAAGAAGTGCAATTAAAATTTTTTTGGAATTAGGGCTTATGCAAAGATTAGATGATGGAGCTTTATTTATGCTTGAAACAGAAAAAATGGTTGGTTGTGAAACTGAATGGGCTAGAAAAAAAAGAGAATACAGAGAAAAAAAGAAAATTGAAATTTTAGAGGACAAATCAAAGACAAAAAAAGACATTGTCCGACAAGAGATAGAGATAGAGAAAGATATAGAGATAGATAAAGAGAAAGATATAGAGATAGAGAGAGAAAAGAAAAATCATCTCCTATCTCTCTCTTATAAAGAAAAACTTACTGAACTTAAAAAAATCATAATGAAAGCTACAAATAGTAATGAACATCAAGTAAATTTAGTTTTTCAGCCTAGTAGATATCAAAATATAATAGATGACTTACTCCTTAATATATATAACTCTGATTATCTACAAGGAGAAACAGATAAAATCCCACCTTTATCTACTTATACAACGGAATCTCAAATTAATAAAATAATGGCTGGATTTTATAAAACTCATAATAAAGCTAAAGATAAAATAGGAATAGAAACACTTCAATATAAAACTAGTAATAGTTTAGATGACATCCTATAAAGGAGAGTGATGAAATGAAATGTAAATATTGTGGAAAAGAGTATATTAAAAATCCTGCTGCATTACCAGATTGGATGCCTCTCTCAATGAAAGAGCAAATTAAATTTATTCCAGCTTGTGATTGTTTAGAAAAGCAAAAAATCATTGAAATGGAACAAGCTGAAAAAGAAAGACAACATCAATGTATTTTGAATAAAGTTAAAAAATATAGAGATATTTCAGTAATAGACAATAAATTCTTAAAGAGTAAATTTGAGATAGCTGATATGAACTCTAGTATCATGTCTTTAGCTAATAAATACAGTAAATCATTTCTAAAGGAAAATATTAAGACTGGATTATTTTTATTTGGTAATGTCGGAACAGGAAAAACTTTTGCAAGTGCCTGTATTGCTAATAGACTTATGGAAAATGGAAAGACAGTATTAGTAATGAATTTAGGACTATATATAAATAAGCTCCAAAGAGAATGGGCAGAGGCAGAAAAAGATGTATTAGAATATGTGAAAAATTGTGATTTACTCATCATAGATGATATGGGAGTAGAAAATGTAAAAGAATGGACACAAGATAAGGTATTCTCATTAATTGATACTAGATACAGAGCTGAAAAACCTTTAATTATTACTACTAACTTAGTTTTATTTAATAAAGGATTACCTAAAGAACAGATAGAAGCTAAACTCTCTATTGAAAGTAGATTTAGTTCAAGAATAGCTGATAGGATTAATGAAATGTGTTACCAACATGCTGTCATTGGAGAAAGTAAGAGAAACTTTGATATAGATAATTTTAAAGAGATTTTGAAGAGAGCATAGGAGAATAATGGAAAGAGAAATATTTGATTTATTATTTTGCCTAATTGTATTAGGATTTGTATTTTGGATGTTAGATAGATAGGAGAACTTATGAGTAAAGTTATATTAGTAAAAGCAAATAAAGGGGGAGTAGGCAAAAGCTGGCTCACTCTCCAATTAGCTCATGCAACAGCTTTAAAAGATAAACAGGTATTAATCATCACTTCAGATTCTCAAAATAATATACCTCGTTTTGCTGGAATAAAAGAAAATAATTTTGAAAATGGTTTAGAGTACTGGATAACAAAGAAAAATGGAACATATTTAGAATTAAGAGATAATCTATACTACATACCATTAACTACTATGAATATTCCAGATAAAGATATAGATAATTTTAGAGATTTTATAAAAGTTATCAAAAAGTTATTTGACTACATCTACATAGATGCTACACCAGTTTTAAGCCTAGATGATATTTTCTTAGAAGTAGCAGACCAGATAGTAATACCTACATTCCTAGATTCAGTAACTACTTCAAGTATAACAAATATGTTGAGAAAAGCTGAATATAGTAAGATAAAAGCTATCATACCAAATAGAGCCACTAGATGCAAAGTGGAAAAGGAATATTACAAAAAATTAGTTGAAACTTTAGTAGATACAAGTATCTTTGTATCATGTCCTATATCTCAATCAGCTATTATATCTCGATTGATAGAAGAAGGAAATACACTATTTGATAAAACAAAGTATAATAGTTCAAAATTTAGAGCTATTATAGAGAGAGCTTTGGAGGTATTACTATAATGGCAGATATAGAAATATTTAAGCAATTAAAAAATCAATTAACTGAAAACCAAAATGAAGAAGAATACCATAGTGATTTTAAGTTTGGAGCTTATGTCATCACTGAAGAAGAAAAAAATTATATCATTGAAAGAGAAAAAATCTTATTTAAAGGATTTAAAGCTTATTCAGAAAATTTATATGAAATATGTAAAGCTTTGTATGATGTAAGACAAAAGTTAAAAAAATATGGAGATTATGGAGAAATGACATTTACTGATTGGTATAAGTTCAATGGACTTAATAAAGATAAAGTATCTGAATTGACTAAAAGATTTGAACTGTATATGTTAGCTCCAGATAAAAAAGTCCATATATCATCTTTATCTATTCCAGCAGTTAAATTATTAACTAAAAAAGCAGTTGATGTAGAAGTTAGAGAAAAAATATTAGAATTAGAGTTAAAAAAAGTAGAAGATATGGTTGAGATAATTGGAACTCCTGAAATAGTTGAAAAACCAAAAGAACTACAACCTCATATAAAAAAGACTTGTAATTTTTTTAAAAAAAGAATAGAAAAAGCTACTTCCTTAAAAGAACTAGTAAAAGAAAAAGAGAATATTTCAGTCTTAATAAAAGAGTTAAAGGAATTACAAAAAGAAATAGAACAGGAAGAGAAAGCAAGAGAGAATGAAAATAATTTACAATTACCTACAGATGCTGAGATTATAGAGGAGAAACCTATATCTCATTTTTATAAAGATGAGGATGGGAGTATCTATCTTATAGATTCATGTGATTATGAAGAAGGTTTTTGTATAGTTAGATATCCTAATTTAAAATCTTATTGGAATACCTCAGCTGGAGAGATAACAACTCTTATTCCTATTCAAAAAACATATGATGAAGCACATCAACTATTAATAAAATTGGCGAATGTATTAAATTATACCCCAGTTGATATAAAGGAGAAAACAAATGGGTTTTAATTATATTGTTAAAAGTACCTCTGGAATTGAAATAAATTCCAGAGGGGAGATATTTGAAAAAGTAGAAAAAGCTAGTTTAACCTATCCTCAAGATGCTGTTATTATTTATAATGAACATTTACAAAAAAATCTTTCTCCTATTATCTTAAAAAGAATAGATAAACATTGGGTTGAAATTACATTAGAACAGGCAAAAGCTGATTATAGACCTGTAGGAGTTAAAAAAGCTTATAAAGTGAAGGTGGTTTAATGAAAGTATTTATAGAAATAACTATTCATAAAGGTATTTTTACAAAAGCAATAGATACTATGTTTGAGCTAATAGAGGTGGAAGAATGAAATACAATTTTAAATATGATGTTTTTGAAATAACTATAAACGGAAAAGATATTCAAATAACACCAACAGATGTTTTGATTGCTGTAAATGAGTACTTACGAAATCATTCTAATGAAATAGGAGTGGAAGAAGATTTCTTACATATTGCAACTATCAAACGTGAAGTTATAGAACTAGATAGATGGGATAACAATGAAGTTAAAAATTGTTATGGATGTTTAAGCTGTAATAGCATTGGGAATGATGAAGTTCTAATTTGCTGTAATAAAAAAAGTGAGATGTATAATAAAGAAATTTCAAAATTCGGAACTTGCGAATTTTATAAAAAACAATTTTTAGGGGATGATACTAATGGATAAAATAATATACTATTTTAACCAATTAAATATAAAACTATCATTTAAAGAAAAAATGGAGAAACTTGGAATAAAAAAGGACAATTCATCAAGTAGTTCTATAATAAAGATGAGTTTTTATCAAATAGAAAACCATGATTATCTCCTTGGAATAAAAAGAAGTGGTAGACCACAATATATCTTATTTAATAAAAGTATGGAAGTCTTAGTAAATAAATCTAGTCAAACTTCTTTCATCCAAGAGTTAGAAAAGTTCTTTCCTAAGACTGAAGATAACAAAAATATTATAATTGGGCAAGTATTAAGAAAATTAAGACAAAAATTAAAAATACCACAAATAGAATTAAGCAAAAGAATCAATAAAAAATCTACAACTTTAAGAAAATATGAAAATGGGCAGCTTAATATTTATCCAGAAAATTTAAAAAATATTTTAAAAAATTTAAATGTAACTCTTGATGAATATAAGAAATTCTTTTGTACATATCTAAAAAAAGAAAATTTGGGGTATAACTTTAATGAGTTTATAGTAAATAAAGAAATTTTTTTCTCTAAAGAAAGTACTCCTAACAATAATAAATTGCTTGGGATTCATCAAGTAATAACTAAATATAAAATCAATATGACTTTAGCATACAGATATATGAAAATAGCTAATGAAGAATTAAGAGAAAATGGAGAAAATATTATTCCTGGAAAAGTAGATGAGAAAAAATTTGAAGAAATATATTGGAGGTTTAACAATGAAAGATAAAGATTTTTTAAGAGTAGAGGATGTTCAAGAAATACTTCAAGTAAAAGAAAATACAGCTTATGCTGTTATAAGAAAATTGAATAAACAATTAAAAGAAAAAGGATTTGAAACATTAAGAGGAAGAGTTAATAAAAAATACTTCTTTGAAAAGTATAATCTAGCATAAGGGGGATAATTATGCCAGCATTTAAAGATGGTAAAACTTGGAGAGCTGTATTTTATTATAGAGATTATACTGGAACTAATATTCAAACTACCAAAAGAGGATTTGCAACTAAAAGAGAAGCTTTAGATTATGAGAGAGAATTTATAATGAAAGCTACTTTCAATAATAGAATGACTTTCCAGAGCTTGTATGAATTATATATGGAAGATATGACACATAGATTAAGAAAACATACTATGATGACTAAGAAAAAAATTATTGAAGATAAAATTTTACCATTCTTTTCTAAACTAAAGCTAGATAGCATTACACCAGTAAAAGTAAGGCAATGGCAAAATACTTTAATAAGTGGGGTATCTATTAAAAATACCCCATACTCTCCTACATATTTAAAAACAATAAATAACCAACTAACAGCTATATTTAATTATGCTGTAAAATATCACAATATGAAAGAAAATCCATGTCATAAAGCAGGGAGCATGGGAAAGAAAAAAGCCGAAGAAATGATAATATGGACACCTGAAGAGTTTGAAAAATTTACTCAATTTATAAAAAATAAGATGCCTAACTATGTTGGTTTTAATATTTTATTCTGGACTGGTATTAGAATAGGAGAACTACTAGCTTTAACTTTTAAAGATATAGATTTAAAAAACAAAACTATCTCTATATCTAAAAGTTATCAAAGATTAGAGGGGGAAGATGTAATAACAGCTCCTAAAACTACAAAATCAAAAAGAGTAGTAACTATTCCAGATAATGTAGTAGAACTATTAGAAAGATATTTGAAAATGTTATATAAACCAAGTAAAACTATGAGATTATTCCCATATACTAAGCATCTATTTGAGAATGATTTAAGAATATATAGTGAAAAAGCTGGATTAAAAAAAATAAGAATCCATGATTTAAGACATAGTCATGCTTCTTATCTATTTAATAATGGAGTAGATATTCTAACTATTGCTAAAAGATTAGGACATGAGAATATAGAAACAACTTTAGGAATATATGCTCATACATATACTTCAGCTGATGAGAAATTATTAAAGATATTGAATAAATAAAAAGGTAAGCCTAATTAACTTACCTTTTTATTTATTCAAAACAAAAGAACTGAATAAAATAATCCTATTTTATAACAGTTCTTCTGTTTTACAATCTCCTTAAAGTTTACTATTCGTAGCCGTAAACAAGCTTTGCTAATTTATTAATTATTATTAATATCTTTGATTATATTTTAATGATATTTTATAAAAAAGTCAAGTTTTTTATTGCAAATTAAATTTTTTTCTTAATCCTAAATGAATTACTAATCTTTCCTCTAAATTTATTTCAATATTATCCTCTCTATATGCCCATTTATAATATTTCCTTCCATTTTTATCATATCTAACATTTCCTAAAGCTCCAAATTTAAAAAGCAAAGAAATACATTCTTGTAAATTTATTTCACCTATAGTATTTTTGCGAGCTAAATAATATTTCTCTAAATCTTGATATCTAAAAGAACGTCTTGAAAATCTATTTAATAATAAAAATATTCTGTCTATTTCATCATCACTTAAATGACCTTTCAATTCATTCTTGATTTCATTAAACAAATAATCAGAATATAATTTTTCTACTTCTGCAATATATTCACCTGAAATGACCTCTTTTTCTGGATACTTTTCAGCAATCTTATTTAAATATGTAACAATATCTCTTGGTCTTAAAAGAGTTCTTGTTAGCATATAATCAAAAGCTTTAAAGGTTTGCTGTCCTTTTGTAGTATAAAATTTAACATCACTAAATAATACATTTAATATAGCCGCTTTGTCTAAAACCTCAAATTTAGAATGAGATTTTTTTATTTTATTTATAATCATCTCAACAAGCGGAGAATTATCACTAACATTTGTTCCCCAATCAATAGTAATACTACAATCTTCCTTTATCTTATTCAAATCATAATCATTTAATAATTTAAAAATATCTTGTCTTAAAAAAATCATAACCTTTATAGGAACTTTATTCTTTAAAAATAATTCATTTAAATCATTTGATGCTTTAACTAATGAAATAATTGAATTTTTATATTCTTCTTCATTTTTAAATTTAGAATCTAATTCATCATACATAAGCGTAAATTTTATATTCGGAATCTGTAAAAATAACTTTAATATAATTTCCTTTAAAGAATATAAATAATCTAAATAATCTCCTTTTGTTATTTTAGAAATAATCTTAGCCTCTCCACCCGCTTTCAGACTACTAACTCCTAACTCTCCTTTTATTTTTCGTTCTGAAGTAGTTTCTAATACTTTATTAGCATTTAAAGTTAATCCAAAATTATTCTCCATATAGAAATTTTCTAAAATTTTGTACTCTATTACATCCTTATTTGGAAATACCCCCAATAAAAGCTTTCCTAATTCAATTAGAATAAGCCATTCCCAAATTGGAATATATTCATCTGCTTTCATATCTGTCTCAGATTTCAAAGTTTTTAATTTTTCTAAACTAAATTTTTTATAGTTCTCCAAACTACAAATCCAATTATCAACTCCATCTGCTCTTTTTTTTATAAGTTCAGCTAATAATGTTTTTCCTGTTCCCTTTCTTCCTAATACCAAAAAATTAGTAGAATCTATTGCTCTATAATAAAGACTATCAAAGTCATAAAATAAATTTTCAAAATCATCTAACTGAGCTTCACGCTTTCCATCATTTTTTCCAAAAATTAATTTATTTAATTTAAAATCATTCATAATTACTCCTCATAATTTTTTATTCTATATAAGTATAACATTTATTTTTTTTTTATTCAACTCTTTTGCTATTTCTTTATGATATAAAAATACTTCTTGACATGTTAGACACAAACGTATTATAATTATATGTGTCTAACAGGAGGAGAATATGGAAAAAAGAGAGTTGAATATTTCCTTTGCAAAAGCTGGAAATGGTAAAAATGCTAGACTGATACTTCCTATACCTTGGTTAAGAAAATTAAATATTACAGAAGATGAAAGGGAAGTTGAATTGATACTTGATGAAGAAAACCAACAGCTTATTGTAAAAAAAAGGAAATAAAAAGAACTCCCTTACCACCTGAAAGGCAATAAAGGAGTTAGTACAGTATAATACTGACGTGACAATCATATTATACCGTATATACTTCTAAAAAACAATAAAAATTTGGAGGTACAGTATGGAAAATGAAAAACAAAATCTTTTATTTACATTTGTTGAAACCTATGAAACAACCCAAGAAAGTGGAATTTTATTTGAAAAAATTTTAGAAGGATTTAGTAACTTATTAGAGAATAAAGATAAGCTTTCTTCAAAGGAAATTTTAAATTTGGAACGGTCTTTCATAAAATACTCAAATCTACTAAAAGAAAAATATTTTAATTATGGGATATGTGCCAATTATACAGTTGGTGGAGATATCTTAGAAAAATAATTTATAAAAAATACTTGTAAAAAAGGAAAAAGTGTATTATACTTCTTCCTTGTATCAAAAAATAGGGAAAATTTTGGAGGTATAAAAATGGTAAATAATGGATTAGTAACAATCAAAAATGTAAGAGGATATATTGGAGAAAATGGAGTAGCTTTTTTAAATTTAGAAGATGTAGCAAGAGGACTTGGATTTGAAAAAAAGGAAATTAAAAATGGTAAAGAATATAAAAGATGGAATAAACAAATAGTTAAAAATTGGTTAATTGACTTCGGAATTTTAAATTCCGAAAGTATTTTGCCTGAATTTATCCCAGAAAATATATTCTATAAGCTATGTATGAAAGCTAATAATGAAGTAGCTAGAAAATTTCAAGACTTAGTTTGTGATGAGATACTACCAAGTATTAGAAAAAATGGTGGTTATATTGTTAGCTCTGAAAATGATAGTGATGAGGAGATAATAGCCAGAGCTTTAATAATTGCCCAAAAGACTATTGAGAAGAAAAATAAAGAACTTAAAAAACTAGAGACTGTAAACACTCACTTACAGGCAGAAAATGAAACTCAAAAGCAAGTGATAGAAGAATTAAAACCAGCTAAAGAGTATCTTGATGTTATTCTTGCCTCTCCAGATGTACTTGCCATATCTCAAATAGCTGCTGATTATGGAATGAGTGGTATAGAATTAAATAGGATATTAAATAAACAAGGTTTAATTAGAAAAATCAATGGACAATGGCTATTGTACAAAGAGCATATGAATAAAGGATATACTGAAAGTAATACTTATACTTATATGACTTTTTTAGGAATTGAGAGAACAGCAATAACTACTTATTGGACACAAAAAGGTAGATTAAAAATCCATGAGATTTTGACTAATTTGGGTATTAAAGCTAATATGGATAAAGAGAAGTAAAACAATATAAAAAAGCCTTTAGATTCATTCTAAGGCTTTTTTTATATTATTTATTAATTTCACTTACAGGAACTAAATTTTTAAGTGGTACCCAAAATTCTTCTGTAGATTTTTTATTATTACAATTTATACAAAGTGGAACAATATACCATTTACCATCATTTGTATCAGCACGTTGAACATGAGCTCCAACTACATTTTTCAAACTATCACAACCATACTTGGAACAAAGAAAAGATTTCCTTCCACTTACTCTTTCCCACCCTTCAATCCAAGAATTATTATGGTTAGGTTTATATTTAGCTGTTCCATTTAAGTTTTTTACTCTTACATACATAATAAAATAGCCTCCTTTAAATATATTTTGCTTGGTAAGGAAATAGGGGCATTAACCCCTAGGGCTTATATCTGAAGCTTATCTCTTTATGGATTTTATTTAAAATTGGTTTTCCTCATATAGCCCCCCACACTCATACACAAACCCATGTAATATTATAAGTAAAAATAGAGTCATAGTATCACTTCCTTTTGTTAGAAAATCTACTAGTTGTATTAAGTCTATATGTATATCCATAGTTATTGAGATAAGAATTTCCAGCTAATTATCTTTTAATTTTTACACTTAAACCAGAATTATATCCATTAGGGAGTCCTAAATGACTATCAATTCCTTTTGTTTCTCTTAAATCTTGTAGTAAATCCTTTGGTTTTACAATCATTCCAATTTTTTCTTCTGAATCTGGTCTTGGTGTTCTCACTTCTTTAGCTCTATATACCTCTAAATCCATGTTCTCTCTTATCGCTTTTAAACAAAGAGCTCTTATATAAAATTTATTAAACTCTCCTTCAGCTATCAACTGAGCAGCATTTTTAGGAACTTTTACTAGACTACCCTTTCTTAATTCTGTCAACTTTAAAATACCAGTTTCTGATAATAAAGAAATAAATAAATTTAAATCCAATGCTTCTAAAGAAGTTTTTAAAATCTCAGGATATTTACTTACTCCAAATTCTGTTAATCTAGGACTAAAATATAGTGTTCCTTCAGCTAAATCAGCATCAACTTCGTTAACCATATCATTTACTAATTCTTCATTTAAATCAACAAATTTCATTAAACCACTCCTTTTTTGTTAGCACTCAATTTAAAAGAGTGCTAATTATTATATTGTGAATCTATCATTTTTTTTTGAAAATGTCAAGCTTTTTTTAAAAAAAATTCTGTACTTCTACAAGTACACTTTTTTATCATAACCCCTTGAAAAAATATTTTTTTATGATAAACTATAGTTATCAAGACAAAAGGGAGGAAAGCATATAAAAAAGTGGTTGCTTTTTGTTCTGATATATGCTAATATTTGAATGATAAATATACATGAACCACTTAAAAGTGGGAAAGCACTATATTGTAAAAAATGTAACTCCTTTCTAGTTAAAGCCAATAAAGATAATTGGTTAGAATTTCCTAAAAATTTAAAAATATCTAGTAATGGAGAATTATTTAAAATTAAGTGTTCTTGTGGAGAGGAAACTCTTTTAAAAATAAAATAGACTTTAAGACTTTAGCAACAAAGAGTCGGGATTGCAGTAATGCGTTCTCGGCTCTTTTATTTTTTGTAAAAATTTCAGGAGGTGGTTTAATGCAAGCTTTACTTCATGGAGCAGTTGGATTTGTAGTAGGAGTAGCAGCTACTATTATTGTTACAGCCTATTTTAAATTCAAAAATAATAAATAAAATTTGTAGCTAGTCATTTGGTTGAACTTATATGTGAACATGGGTAGGTTCGGGAAAGGGGATGGCAGACTAGCTCAAATAAAGGAGATGGTTATGAATATTGATTCTAGTAAGCTAGGAGTTATTGGAATAGATAGGATAGTTTTAAGTAATTTCAATATCAAAAACTTCGAGCAACTGGAAAGAAAAGAGATAACAAATAAATTTGAGTACATTGAAAGATTTGAAATCAAAGAGAAGGCATTTCATCTAGTATTTTCCAAAAATTTAAAAGATAGTGGAGAAATATATAGTTATGCCACTCTTGAATTTAATGCTAATAAAATTGTAAATGAACACAATATTTATAATTCCAGCCAAGCTGAAGTTTATAATTGTTTGAATCAAATATTAAAAGTATTAAAAAATGCTGGAGTAGATATAGATATATCAGAAGCAAAAATTAGAGAACTAGAAATTAATATAACTCTTGATAAGTCTTATTCAGAATTGAATGAAGTAATCCTATTACTATTAAGAGCTAATTATAAAAAAGCTTTAGGTTTATATAGTGCAACTGATTCCAATATTCCAGATAAGATAAAAAGAGATAGAAGTATTTATATTAATTCTAAATTAGATACCAAGAAAGATATCACAGGGAAAGTTATTAAGATATATGATAAAACTTTTGAGATGTTATATAGGAATAATCTTTTTTTAGATAGAGAACTAACTAGAGTAGAAGTTCTCTTTGGAAGAGATTATTATAGAAACATCATGGAAAAAATAAATTGTGATAACTCTCTTAAAACTTTTTTAGAAGTTGATATATTAAAAAAAATATTCTATGAAGCATTGGAGCAAGAATTAAAAGTAAAACCTATCAAGCAACTTGAAATAATTAAAGCTAATTTAACTAAAGATTTCAATAATTTTAGAAGAAATGAAAAAAATAAGAGAATTGAAAGAATGAAGCTGAAAAAACTCTCCAAAAATATTCCAGAGTATTTAAAAGAGGAAAGAGGAGTATTTGAATACTTAAAAAGAGAGAGTTGGGTATTTGATTATTCCTTCCTACTAGACATAGTAAAGAATAATGTTATATCTAAACATCAGAAAGACTATGAAAATCAAATAAAAAAGAAATACTTATCAATTAAAAATAAACAAATTTATGAGAATTTTTTAAATTCTATTTTTTTTACTGATTAATCTGATATAGTCGGCTATTTTAAAAAGCTCTAAAGCATAAAATTATTAATACTTAAAAATAATTTTATATTAGTTTAAATCAAAGAATATTTCTAATACAGTTAATTACCTAGTTTTCACTCTTTATTATTCTTATCTTTTTTATATCTTTTTAAGAGGTGGTACAAATAGCAGCAATAACTAAGAGAAAAGAATTTGAAATAAGAATGAGATATGAGTTAGGGGAAGATTTAAAAACACTAGCATTTATTTATAAAGTATCATATAACACTTTGAAAAAAATAAAAAAAAGAAGTGAGATAAAAGGAGATGCTTGGATAAAAGGTAGTAGAACTAAAGTAGGATATGAGAGATTTACTGAAGAATCTGAAAAAGCAAAAAAAGAAATTGAAGAAAAAATAAATGAGATAGCTAGAAAAGAGATAAATCAAATTCAAGATTTAACTGATGATAGATATGCTGATGGAGAAGAAATTATAGATGTTGACTTTGAAATAGCAGCTGATACAAGATTAAATAGAATCCAAAAGATGATGACTATTAGAAAAGAGATAGAAAAAATATATCCAGATAAAGAAAAAGCTGAGATAGAAAAGATTAAAGTAGACACAGAATTGAAAAAAGTAGATTTGGAATTTAAAAAAATAGAGCTTGAATTGAAAAAGAAAGAAGCTGAGGAGTATTTGAAATGATAATGAAGTTTTGTCCTAGATGTAGGAGATTGCATCCAGTAGGACAAAAATGTCCAAATGGTTGCGATTCAAGGAAAGAAGAGAATAAGTTATATGATAAATATTTTAGAAAAAACAAAACATTCTATAACTCATCCCACTGGGATAAAGTAAGAAAAGAATGTATGAATAAATTCGATAATATTTGTGTATATACTTTATTTAAATATACTAAAGCTATTCCAGCTACTCAAGTACATCACATTATAGAGATAGAAGAGGATGAATCGCAAGCTTACGAATTATCTAATCTTATTCCTGTAAGTGATATAGCTCATAGAGAGATACATAAGAGATACAGAGATGAAGATATTAAGCAAGTACAAGCAGAGTTAAGAGAGTATTTAAAACTATATACAACTCAATTCCTAGAGGGGTAGGGGGGTATAAAAAAGTTTTAGGAGAGAGGCTGGAGACCGCATCTTCCCCTTTCTTTTCACGAAATTCCCAATAGAAAATTTTTATAAAAAATTATGAAAGTAGGTGGAAATATGGGAGCTAGAAAATCATTAAGAGATACAACCAAGCATCTTACTGTTGTAGAAAGACAAGTAAAAGAGCTTGAGGAAGAGAGAGCGAAAACCTTTGTAGGAAGAGAACAGCTAAAACATCCTCCAGATTGGTTAGTAGATGATGTTGCAATAGCTGAATGGAAAAGACTAGTAAAAGAACTAGAATCAACTCCTATTTTTAATAATTTAGATTATAACAACTTAGGAGCTTACTGTAATGCTGTAGCTAGGTATAGTGAGATAGTTAAACAAGTAGGAACTAAATTCAGAATAGGAAAAGAACTAAATAACTTGGTACAGCTTGAATTGAGATATTCAGATGAGATTAAAAAATATGCAAGTCTATTAGGCTTAACACTAGATGGGAAGCTTAAACTAATAACTGGAGATATTAAGATTGAATCAAATCAGACTAATGAAGAGTTTGGAGATATATGACTATATTAGAAGAACTTATAGATTATTCTAATAAATGTATCTCTGGAGAAATAGTAAGTGGTAAAAAGCATAAATGGGCTTGTATGAGATTTTTAAAGGACATTGAAAATGCTAAATATATTTGGAATGAGTTAGAAGCTGAAAAAATAGTGAAATGGTTTACTTATTTGAGGCACTCCAAGGGAGAGTTAGCTGGGCAACCTATTATTTTAACTTCTTGGCAAAAGTTTATCCTATGTCAAGTATATGGATGGAAAACTCAAGAAGGAAAGAGAAGATTTAGAAAAGCTTTTGTTGAAGTTGCTAGAAAAAATGCTAAAACTCAAATGCAAGCTGGTTCAGTTCTCTATGAGATTTCAGTTATGTCTACTAAAAATCAAGAAACTTTGGAAACCTATTGTGCAGCAACTAAAAAAGACCAGTCAAAACTACTATTTGTAGAGGCTCAAAATATGCTAAGGGGAAGTGTTTTAGCTCCAAAATTCAAAATAATAAGAGATAAAATTATTCATATCAAATCTAATTCCTTTTTAAATCCTCTCAGTAAACAAGATGGGAAAAATGGAGATGGAACTAACCCAGCTGTTCTCATATTAGATGAATATCATCAACACCCTACTACAGAGTTTTATGACTTAGGATTAGGAGCAGCATCAAAAGAACCTTTATTATTTATTATTACCACAGCTGGAATGGATTTAAATGCTCCATGCTTTACTCAAGAATATGCTTATTGCTCTGATTTACTTAATCCAGATGTAGATTTAGATAATGATGAGTACTTTGTAGATATATGTGAAGCTGATGAAGGAGATGATAAAGGAAGTTTAGAAACTTGGAAAAAAGCTAATCCAATAAGAGCCTATTATCAAGAAGGAATAAATAAATTAGCATCTGATTATGAAGTAGCTAAGATGATTCCAGAAAAGATGATAGCCTTTATGACTAAGTGCTTAAATATTTGGGTACAAGCTACTGAGAATGGATATATGGACATAGCTAAATGGAAAGCTTGTGAAGTAAAAAAATTACCCTTTGAAATATCTAATAAAGATGTTTTTGTAGGTTTTGACATGTCAGCTAAGATTGACTTAACATCAGTAGGCTTTGTTATTCCAGCTAAAGATGAAAATGGAGTTACAAAGTATATTGTATTTAGCCATTCTTTTGTACCTAATGTTGAAAAACTTAGAGAAAGAGAAATAGTTGATAAAATGCCATATCTTAGCTGGGCTAAGCAAGGATATATCACTATAACTAATTCTCAAGTAGTAGACCAAGGTGTAGTGTGGGAATATGTAACAAAGTTCTGTATTGATAATCAATTAAATATAGATACTCTTTGTTTTGACCCAGCAAACTCTTCAAAAATGATGATGGACTTATCTAATCAAGGACATAAATGTGTAGAAGTATATCAATCACATAAATCATTAAATGAGAGTACAGCTGGATTCAGAGAACAGGTATATGAGGGTAATATCATATATCTTCCTAATCCTGTATTAAACTTTGCCATGAAAAATGCAGTAGTAAGACAAAGTAATGGATTAATTAAAATTGATAAAGATGCCACTAGAAAGAGAATTGACCCAGTTGACTCTCTATTAGCAGCATTTAAACTAGCTCAATACTATGAATTTGTATTTGATTATAATAAATATTCAGATTTAATAGAAAGCATCTATGAATAGGAGGTGTTTGAGATTATAAAAAAAATATTAGCTAAGCTTTCAGGAGCTTCAAAGAGTGGTACACCTATAAATACAGATTCAAACTCTCTTTTTGACATCTTAGGACAACTTAATGAAGATACAGAGGTACAACAAGATATATCTGAAACTATATATTTTATTTGCTTAAAGCATCTATCTGAAAGTTTAGGGAAAATGCAATGGGAGAAAAGAGAGATTACTAAGAAAAAAGGAAGAGAAACCATATTTGATAATGATTTAGATTTACTATTAAATATAAGACCTAATCCATATATGAGTGCTATAACATTTTGGCAAACAGTAGAATTAAATCGTAATCATTATGGGAACTCTTATGTCTATATCGAAAGAGATGGGAAAAAAATTAAAAATCTCTGGCAATTACCCAGTAATGAAGTTGAAATTTGGATTGATAACAAAGGCTATTTTGGACTAAAAGATAGTATTTGGTATGTGTGGAATGACAGTAGAAGTGGAAAAAGATATTCATTTTTACAAGATGATATATTACATTTCAAAACTCATATGAGTTGGAATGGACTATCTGGAACAGCAGTTCGTGATATTTTAAAAACTCAACTAAATACTCAAAAGTCAGCTTTGAACTTTTTAAAGAGAATATATTCCAGTTCTACATTAGGAACTAAAGTAGTAGTTCATTATACTGGAGAATTAAATGATGCTAAAGCTAAAAATATGGTGGATAAGATAGCAAATTTTGCTAAAGCTAAAGAGAGTGGAGCTTTTATTCCTTTACCTATGGGATATCAAGCTCAGTTATTAGAAATGAAACTAGCTGATTCTCAGTTCTTTGAAAATAATAAGAATACAGCTCTTCAAATAGCTGCTGCCTTTGGAATAAAACCTAATGTCATAAATGATTATACCAAAAGTTCATATAGTAATAGCGAAACTCAACAGTTAGATTTTTATGTAAATACATTGCAACCTTTATTTTTAATCTACGAACAGGAATTGAGTTATAAGCTACTTCATCCAAGAGATTTAGAAAGAGGGCAAAGGTTAGTTATAAATGAAGATATTCTATTTAAAATGGATAACCAAACTAAAGCTAATGTATATTCAAACTATGTTCAAAACTTCATTATGACACCTAATGAAGTTCGAGAAGCACTAAATTTACCATATGTAAAGGGAGGGGATAAACTTATAGGAAATGGAAATGCTATCAGCCTAGATAAAGCTGGAGAACAATATACGAAAGGAGGAGATGAAAATAAAAATACAATTACAGAATAATGGTAAAAACACTGGATACTTTGAAATAAAAGCTCAAGATAATATAGCAGAATTATCTATTTATGGAGAAATTAGTTCTGATAAATGGTGGGGAGATGAAGTAACCCCAACAGAAATAAAAGAACTCCTAGACACAGTAAAAAATAAAGATTTAAATATCTTTATTAACTCATCTGGTGGGAATGTATTTGCTGGATTAGCTATTTATCATATGTTAAAAAGACATGAAGGTAAAAAGAAAGTATATGTAGATGGAGTAGCTGCTAGTATTGCTTCAATAATAGCAATGGCTGGAGATGAAATCCATATTCCTAAAAATGCTTACCTTATGATTCATCGTTCTTGGATATGTACAGCTGGAAATAAAAATGATTTATTAGAAACAATTTCTATGTTAGAAAAAATGGATATAAATATGGCTGATATTTATAAGACAAAAGCATTAACTGATATAAGTAATGAAAAAATATTAGAATTAATGGATAATGAAACTTGGTTGACTGGGATAGAGGCTCAAAATTATTTTGATATAGTTGTAGATGGAGAAAATAGAACAGCTGCTTGTCTTGATGGATTAACTCCAAATGATAAGATGCCAGAAATATTTAAAGCAAAGTTAAATAAAGTTGAAGAAATTCAAAATAAAGAAGAGGAAGAAAGAATCAAATTAGAAAAAGCAAAATTAAAATTAAGATTAAAAATGGAGGATTGATTAAATGAAAAGGTCAGATTTAATAAAAGAAGAATTAAGAGCAGCTAAAGAAAATGCAAGAAAAATAGTAGCTAGTGGAACATCAACAATAGAGGAAATCAATGCAGCAACTTTAAATATTGATACTTTAGAAGCAAAATTAAACCTAGCTTTAAAAGAAGAAGGAGAAATTCAAGCTAATTTAAAAGGAACTGTATTAGATAATAAAAATATATCTAATGGGATAGATTCGCAAGCTTACGAAAATGCCTTTGTTAGCTTTTTAAAAGGGAATGCTTCATTAGATGAAAAAATGACAATACAAGCAGCTCTATCATCTACTGCAGATGCTGATGGTGGACTATTAATTCCAAAAGACCAAGAAACACAAGTAATAGAATTAGCTAGAGATTATAGTTCTCTTAGAGATTTAGTATATGTAGAACCTGTATCTACTCTTACTGGAACAAGAGTTATAGAAGTTGATGGAGAATATACTCCTTTTGCTGAAGTCACTGAAGGTTCAAAAATTTCAGATATTGAAAATGGAGATTTTAAAGCAATTCCTTACTCTTGTAAAACTTATGGTGGTATTTTACCTATTCCTAATAATTTATTAAAAGATAATAAAGGAAATTTACTATATCATGTAAGTAAATGGTTTGCTAAGAAAAAAGTAGCTACTGAAAATAAATTAATAGGGGATTCATTAAGTACCTTTAGTAAAACAGCAATGAAAGGAATTGATGATATAAAAACAGTTCTTAATAAGACATTAGACCCAGCTATCTCAGCTAATGCTATTGTAGTTACTAACCAAACAGGATTTAATGAATTAGATAAGATGAAAGATACAGATGGGAACTATTTATTACAACCAGACCCTACTAAACCTACTCAAAAATTATTGAAAGGTAGACCAGTAAAAGTATATCCAGATAAAGTATTAGCAAATGATACTACTAAAGCTCCTGTAATAATTGGAGATTTCAAAAGAGCAATTACTCTATTTGATAGACAACTTTTAACTGTTGATTCTACAAATATAGGAGCTGGAGCTTTTGAAACTAATTCAACAAAAGTAAGAGGTTTATTAAGAATGGATGTTCAAAAATTTGATGAAAAAGCTATTGTATTTTTACAATATGATACAGCACCTATTGAATAATTAAAAGGAGTAATATGAGAGTATTAACTTTAGAGAATATAAAAGAATATTTGAGAGTTGATTCTGATGAAGATGATACTCTCATCAATCTCTTTACAGAATATGCTAAAGAGGAGATTGAAGATTCTACTGGAGTAAAATTTAATGAAGAAGGAAATTCTGAAACATATAATATGGCTATGCTTATAGTCATAGCTGATAGATATGAAAATAGAGCCTCTACCGATACAGAGTTCAAAGTAAATAATATATTAAGTAGTATCTATACTAGATTAAAGGCAGGGGTAATAGATGAGTGAGAAGGTATTAGCTAGTAGATTAAATAATAGAGTTGAGATTCATAGAGAGCAGATAGTAGAAGGGAACTTAGGAGATAAGAGGGAATATAAGCTATATAAAAAAGTATGGGCTGATATTATACCTCTATCAGCTAATTCTATAACTACTTCAGAAGATTTTGAATATACAGATATAAAATTTAAAATTATTATGAGAAAAACTGATATTACTCAAGCTGATATTATCTATTATAAAGGAACTAAATATGAAATATCTCATATTATTCCAGCTTTTAATAAAAATAATTATATTGAAGTACATTGTACTTTAAAAAAGGAGTTCTATGGGGAGCTTTGATGATGTATGTAAAGAACTTAGTAAATTAGCTAGTAGTGCTGATGGAGAAACTAAAAAATTTGTAAAAAAACAAGCTAAAATTTTAAAGAAAAAAACTTTAGAAGTAGCTAAGAAAAGAGTAAAAAAAGATTCTGGATATTATCATAGAAGCATCAAAGATGGGAAACCTTATGAATTTAAAGAAGATTTTGCTTGTAGAGTGTATTCAGCTGCTCCACATGCTCATCTCATTGAAGAGGGGCATAGAATTGTTAGAGGTAAAAATGGAACAGAATTAGGAAGAGTAAAAGGGAAGTTTGTATTTAGAGATACAGCTAATGAATTTACAGAGGAATTTGAAGAAAATTCTCAAAAGATGTTAGAGGATTTATTTGAAAAAAATGGATTTTGAGGTATGAAATGATTAGTTCAAAAGATATTTTAACCATATTAGTAGCTAAATTAAGAAAGGAACTGAAAGATACTCCTATAGAGTGTAGAGATGTTAAAGAAGGATATAGGAGAGGCTCTATTCATATATATTTTGAAAATTTAAAAGCATCTGATTATATGAAAAAATTTAGGGAAACAACTTTAAATGTAAGAATAATCTATCATCCTAAAAAGGATGATGATATTGGAGAACTTTTAGGCATACAAGAAAAACTAATTGAAATATTCTCTGATAATCCAGTAATAGAGTTACTAGATGGACTAGTTACAGAAGTTTTAGAAGTTGATTCAACTGAATCAGATGGAGATTTACTATTCAATTTTGATTTATATGTATTTGAAGAGTATGAAGAAAAAGTATCGGAAATGATGGAAAATTTATATATAGGAGGGGTAGAAGAGTATGTCAACGACTAATACTATGCCACAATTAGATATTATATTTAAGGGGCTAGGAGTTACAGCTGTAAAAAGAGCTGAAAGAGGAGATGCTGTATTAATATTAAATGATACAACACCAGGAGAACCTAAAAAATATTATAAAACTATTGAAGATTTCACAAGTGAAGAGCAAGCAAAATTTACTAAAGATAATGTTAAATTAGTAAAGGATGCACTAGAAGGGATTCCTTTGAAATTATATGTATTTAAAGTAGGAGAAGAGGAGCTAATTACAGATAAGTTGAAAGTTATTGGAGGAGTTATCCCAAGAAACTGTTGGATAGGAACTCCAGATAATTCTTATGCTACTGAATTAGTTACTTGGGTAAAAGCAAAAAGAAAAAATGATAAAAAAAGATATAAGATGGTAGGACATAAACTAACAGCTCCAGATGATATGGGAATAGTAAACTTCACTAATGAAAAAGTTACTTTCTCTGATGATAGAGGAGAGGTTACAGGAAATCAAGCTGTTCCATACTTACTTGGATTCTTAGCTGGTATTTCATTAAATATGTCTGCCATTGCCTTTGAACTTGGAAAATTCTCAAATGTAATTGAACCTGAAGAGTTAGATACAGCTATTGGGAATGGAGAGTTTGTATTATTCAATGATGAAGGAATAGTAAAAGTAGCTAGAGCTGTAAATAGTTTAAGTACTATTGGACAAGATGTAACAATAGAAATGACTCATATAAATACTGTTGAAAAGATGGATTTAATCTATTGTGATATTTATACAGCTTGGGATAAATCATACAAAGGAAAATATCCTAATATAACTAATAATCAAATGTTACTAATAAGTGCAATTAATAGCTATTTTAAAGGTTTAGCAATAGACTATATCTTAGACCCTAATTTTGAGAATATATCTTTTATTGATTTAGACCAGCAAAGACTTGCTAACTATGCTAAATATGGGCAAGAAGAAGTTGAAAGTTGGGATGATGAAAAAGTAAGACAAATGACAGTAGGAACTAATGTATTCTTAAAAGCTAATATAAAAGTTAGTGGAATTATGGAAGATTTCTTATTCAATATATACATGTAGGAGGAAGTAAATGGCACATAAAAGAAGTGGTTATCATAATGGTAATGCTGGAGAAGTATGGGTAGCTGGAGTTAAAATTGGTACTTGTAATAAGGGAGAAGTAAAAACTAAGTATAATTATGAAGAAGTAGATAATCCAGATGTTCCTGGTGGTAAAATAAGAGTTCTAGTCGGAGAAACTCATGAAATATCATTTACATATAAAAGTACTGGAACTGAAGAAGAAATAGATATGTTTAACCTAGATGAAGATATCACAGTTATTATGAATGATGCTAATATCAATGGTACTAAGAAACAAAGAACTAAATGTGATGGAGTAACTTTTGATGAAAGAACTAGAGCATCTTTTGAAAAAGGAAAAGTAAAGGAGATTCAACTAACTGGACAAGCTGAAACAGTAACAGAATTAAAATAAAAGAGAGGGATTAATTCCCTCTCAAATAACAGGAGGAAAAATGGTAACATTCCAAGATTTTTTAAATAAAGTAAGAGAAAAAGAGGCTAAAAAAGTAAAAATAGCAAAAATAGAAGTAGAGGGGATAGGAGAAATAGAATTTCAAAGACCTGATGAATCAGAATTACTAAGATACAATAATGAAATGTTGAAATGCTATAAAGGAACTCTTAAAGAGAAAGACAATATTTCTATGGAAAATATGGATATGGAAGGAATGGCTCTAAATGCTTCAGAATTAATATATCATAGTTGTTCTTTCTTTAAAGAAAAAGAACTTAGAGATATGTATAAAGAGTATGAATTTATAGAAATTCCTTTAATAATATTAGGAACAACAGAAGTATTAAGAATAGCTAATAGTATAAATGCTATTTTTAAAGGTTTAGAAGTAAAAAAAGAAACTGAGGAAGAAATAAAAAACTCATAGGAGATAATGAGAATCCAGGAGAATTATATTGGATATCTTATTATCTCCAAAAAGGACATAGTTTACAATATTTACTTAATTTAACAGAGGAAGAGAAATTATTCTTTATTGAAAGTATGATAGTAAATAGGAAAGAACAAATTGAGTATGACATTAAAAAAATTAAAGCTTCTATAGGAGTTGGAGGGGAATAATGAGTAAAACAATAGGTGTAATACTTAGCTTGAAAAATGCTCTTAGTGAGCAAATAAAACCAGCTATTGCCTCTCTAAAAGAGGCTGAAAAGCAAAGTGAACAAGCAAAAGAGCAATTAGAAGTGTATAAACAAGCAGTAGAACAAGCTAAAGCTAATATAGCTCAGTATGTAACAGAGTTAGAAAACTTGAAAAAAAGTGTTGTTGAGCAAAATAGAGAATACCAAAGAGCTAAAGCTAATATTGATTCTCTTAAAAATTCTAATATAGAATTGCAAAATGAAATTACTAAGCAAGCTATGGAACTTGATAGACTTGGGCAAGAGTATGGAAGTAATTCTAAAGAATATAAAAATGCTGCCAAACAACTCCAAGATTTGAGGCAGCAACATAGAAATAATAATACTTCTATTAAAGAACAAACCGAAAATCTTAATAGATTAGAAGAAACTATTATTCAAAATAGTGATGCTGTAAATGATATGAAAGCTCAGGAAAAAGCCTTAAAAGAAGCTTTAGAACAAGCTGAAAACTCTGTATCAGAACAGCGAAAAGAGATATTGAAACTCGGAAATAGTTTTAGACAGATTGAAAAAGAAGTAGAAGAATCAAAGAAAACTTTTAAAGAATGGGGTAAAACAGTAGGCTCATCTATTGATGGAGCTATTAAATCAGCTCTTAAATGGGGAGCTGCTACAACTACTTTAGTTGGAGGAGCTGCTTTCACAACTGGATTACAAACTTCTATTAACTTAGAAGCTTACAGAACTATGTTAGAAACAGCTACTAAGGACTTTGAAAAAACAAATAAGCTGATGAAAAATGCTGAACAACTTTCTATATCTACTCCATTCAGTCCTGAAGAAGTTATCCAAGCTACCGCCACTCTTGAAAGTTATGGAATAGATAGTGAAAGATGGTTAGCAAGGATAGCTGATGCCGCTGGGGCTACCAATACAACTATGGAACAAGCAACAGAAGCTGTAAAAGATATACTTTCAAAAAATGAATTTGAAACTATGGAAAGTTTAGGAATTTCAAAAGAGATGATTATTGCTGCCGCTGAACAAAAGTATGGAAAAAATAAAGTATTTAATAAACAAGGACAGGTAAAAGATAAACAAGAGGAAAAATTAAAAATTGTATTAGAAGAAATCATGGTATCAAAGTTTGATGGAGGAGCTGAAAAGCTTTCTCAAACTGTAAAAGGATTATGGAGTACAATTACAGGTTCTATTAATATGGGATTAGCTAAGATATTAGGTATGGAGAATGGACTTATCAAAACAGGTTCTATACTTGATATCATTAAACAAAAAATGGCTTTATTAAGAGATATACTAATAAAATGGGAAGAAGATGGAACATTAGATAATTTAGCTAAAGAATTTACAATAGTTTTTACTGAAATAGCTAATTCAGTTATGAATGCTTATAACTTTATTAAAGAAAACCATGAAGTAATTATAGATTTAACTAAATTTTTAGGAATAATTTATATACTCACAAAAGGAGTTTTTGCTCTAAAAGCAGCTTTTGAAGCTTACCAAATAGCTGTAACAGCTTTGTCAAATATAGGATTTTTGGTAGGAATTTTTAGTAAATTAAAATTAGCTATTGTAGGAGTAAATTTAGCTTTAACAGCTACTCCAATAGGCTTTATACTAAAAGTTATAGCTTTAGCTGTTTTAGGAATAGGATTTCTTATTCAAAACTTTGAAACAGTAAAAAAAGTAGCCACTAATTTTTTTAATAACTTTGATAGTTGGTTTGAGAAAATGCCATTTCTAATAAAAATATTGGCTTCTCCTTTTAAAATACTTATTGAAAGTATTAAGTTAGTAGTAAAAACTTTAGAAGGAGCTGGAAAAGTTTTTAATTTCTTTAAAGATACAATTTCATTTTTATTTGGAAGTGAAGAAGGGAAAAAAGAAATAGAAGTTATAGAAAATACTGAGAAGGATTTAAAAGAAAATATTGAACAAAATATATCAGCTAATATAAAGAAAAAATCTCAAAATCCATATAATTTTAATGAAAAATTTGAGAAGGAGATAGAAAAAGAAAATATTCCTATCAGTTTAAATAAAAATAAAGCTAATGCTATTAATAATGCAAATGTAACTAATGCTATTCAACCTACTTTACGTCCTATTCAAGTTTATATTCAAGGGGATATATATGGATATGATGAATTTGATGAGAAGGTAGCTGGTGTACTTGTAAATATAATTAAAAATAAAATGGCTAATGTAACTTAGGAGGATATTATGACTAGAAGGGAAGTATTAAGAGGAGAAATTAAATATTTAAAGAATTTTCTTGGCATTGATACAAATACTGGGAAACTTGACAGTATTGAAGAATGTCGTGGAGCTATTATTAATATTATTAATGAAAAGGCAAGAGTTATCTCAGCTAATGAAAAAGCAGCAACAGATGATATAAAAGGAAAATATTATACATTACTTGCAGAACACAAAATATTACAACAAAACTATACTGATTTATTAGCTATCTTAAAAAACATCCAAGTTCAATCTAAAAAGAAAAGTTTTTTTAAAAGATTATTTGGAGGAAAATAAAATGGAGATATATTTATCTACACTTGATAGGAAAAATATCTTTAAATTTCCCTTTATTGAAAGTAAAAATGTATCTTTTGGTAGCTCTTTAAACACTGAAACTTTTGAAAATAGTTTAGGGAAAGAACTGACACTTATAGGAGAAGAGAAACTAAAAACAATCTCTATCAACAGTTTTTTCCCTCATAAAAGATACAGATGGCTGCCATTTTTATCATTTTTAGCTCCAGAGTGCTTAGCTTTTCTTAGTAAATATAGAAAATCTATTTTAAAAGTTACTGTAATTTTATCAGAAACTTCATTCTCATATCCTTGTATAATTAAAGATTTTACCTGGAAGAAAAAATCTAATCAGGACATTGACTATTCCATCACTATTGAAGAGTATGTGAACAGGTGATTTTATGAATTTATATGTTATAAAAGGAGAAAGGGCAGTTGATATAACTGATATAAGTGGAGCTATTAGTTTAAGTACTTCTATGGATACTTTAGGAGCATCTTTAGCTTTTAACATAGCTAGAAATTATAATGATACTAGTTTTATTTTCTCTGACGAAATAGAAACTGGAGATATAATTATTTTAAATAATACCAAGGAATTATTTAGAGGAGTGATAGTAAATATAACAACTACTAAATTTAATAGGACTATTGAATGTTTAGATTACAGTTTTTATTTAAATAAAAATAAAGTAATTAAACAATTTGAAGATATTAGTGCTAGTGTAGCTATTAAACAACTATTACAGGAAATAGATGCTCCTATTGGAGATATTAGTAATATTTCAACTTCTATCAGTAAATTATATTACTCTAATACTATTGCTGAAATTATTAATGATATTCTCAAACAAGTTAATGAAGAGCTTGGAATTAAATATAAACTTGAATTTATAGATAGTAAATTTAATGTTAATCCTTTTAAAAAGGTAAATGTATCTTTTAGATATAGACAAACTGAGAATGAAAGTATAAGTGAAAGTATCTTAGAAATGAAAAATAGAATACTTGTAACTTCAAATGAACAAGAATCAACTGAAATATTAGCAGTAGCTGAAGATAATACTAATATTGAAAAATATGGGAGCTTACAAGAAATTATCAATGTAGAACCTGATAAAGATGAAGCTAAAGTTCGGAATGTTGCGAAAATGAAATTAAAAGAGTTGAATAAAGTTTTTAAAACTGTATCACTTGAAGGTTTTGGAGATGATGAGTTCAGAGCTGGAAGAGTTGTCTACCTTAATAATCCTAAATTAAAACTTTACGGGGAATACTTAATTAATTCTTGTGTCCATACCTGGAGAAAGGGAGAACATATTGTGAACTTGGAGGTAGAATTATTTGAAGAATAGTGAAATAGCAGCTAAATTTTTAAAAGGATTAGAAACTCCTGAAAATTTTCAAGTCTGTATAGGAAAAGTAATTGAAGCTCCTCCAGAACTTACTATATCCATTTTAGATGGAAGGTTTATTTTATACCCTCATATGTTATATATGAATGATAGATTATTTGATGATTATACTAGAACTTATAAACTAGAAGGAACATTAGACAAAATAACTATTAATGCTACCTCATCAAATAAGCCATGTGGATTAGGAGCAACAAATCAACATGGAACTATTGAAGGAAGTGGAGAGTACAAAGCTAATGGAATTTTTATTAATACAGATACATTAGTAACTGGGGATTTAGTAAGAGTAACTCCTACTGAAAATGGGCAAAAATGGATAGTTGATTTTAAAATAAGAAAGATTAAATAAGGGGGAGATATATGAGCATCTTTCCAAAAAGTTTTAATACTATTAGTTCTGTTACAGTTACTAATAGTAAAACTTTAATTAATAAATATAAAGATTTATTATTTGATACCACTACTAAAAAAGTTATAGTAAAAGATGGAAAAACAGAATTTACAGATAAAAAAAAGCAAGTACAGCAATGGATATTTCTTTTACTTCATACAGAAATGGAGAAATATAAAGTATATCAAGATACTGAGTTTGGAATAAGATTTCTCTATGAAATGAGAGGGAATGAATTTTATAGTTCTGGATTTACTATTGCTCAAATAAAAGATGAGCTAGAAGAAAAATTATTACTTAACAAAAATATTCAAAGTGTTGAATCTATCAATATTACTAAAAATTTTAATTCTCTAGTATTTGATATTGTTGTAATTGTTAATGATGAATTAATTAAAAGCGAGGTGGAATTAAATGTCTAGTTACTATACAGCCAAAAGTGCTGATGAAATACTAGAAGAAATGTTAAATAATATTCCAGATGACTATATTAAATCAGTTGGAACATTTACACATGATTTAATTAAAACATATGCTTTAGAAGGAGCTGAATTAGAAAAAAAATTATCAGATATTTGGGATTTCTTTGATATACATAGGCTAACTGGAGAAGAGTTGGATAAAAGGGTATTTCAGCTTCAGGGATTAACTAGAAAACCAGCTACATATTCAATAGGAGAATTAACAGTTAATGGAACAGGAACTATAACAAAAGGAGATATATTTGAAACTATCAATGGAGTTCAATTTAAATCATTAGAAACTAAAAGTATAGTAAATACTGGAGTTATAAAAATTCAAGCTGTTATTCCTGGAGATATTAGCAATGTTGGAGCTAAAACTATTACTCAAATGCCTGTTACTATTCAAGGTATAAAAAGTTGTAATAATGAAAAAGCTACCTATGATGGTTTTAATGCTGAAACTGATGAATCGTTATTAAGTAGATATGACATAAAAGTTCAGATGCCAGCAACCTCTGGAAATGTATATCACTATATGCAATGGGCTAGAGAAGTAGCTGGAGTTGGAGATAGTAAAATCTTTCCACTATGGAATGGGAAAAACACTGTAAAAACAGTTATTATAAATGATTTAAAGCAAGTAGCATCTAGTGAATTAGTCAAAAAAGTACAAGAATATATTGACCCAAAAGGAGAAGATGAATCTACTTGGGGCTGTGGTTATGGAGAAGCACCTATAGGAGCTTATTGTACTGTGATATCAGCTAGTGCTAAAACTATTAATATTGAAGTTACTTTAACTAAAGAAGAGGGGGTAAATAGTGAAGTATTAAGTGAAAGAATAAAACAGAGCTTAACATCATTTTTACAATCAATAGCATTTAAGAAAAATTATGTATCTTATTCACTTATTTCTAATTCTATATTAGAAACACCTGGAGTAATAGAATGGAGTTCTTTAACAATAAATAATGGAACTAGTAATATTCAAATAGGAGATGAAGAAGTAGCTATATTAGGAGAGGTAACTATCCATGAAAACTAAAGATATCTTAATTAATAATTTACATAAAATAATTAGAAAAGATGAGTTTATTAATGCTATTCTGAATCCAGTCGGATTACACTTAGAGGAAGTAAAAGATAAGATGACTTTACTTGAAAAAGAGTTCTTATTCTCTACTATGTCATTAGAGAGGATTCAAGAACTTGAAAAAGAATTAGATTATAAAACTAAAGCTACTACTATTGAAGGAAAAAGAATCGAAATAGAAGCAAGATGGAAAACAACAGGTAAATGTGATTTAGAGTTACTCCAAACTATTGCTAATAGCTGGAGAAATGGAGAAATTGATGTTAAATTTATCAATGGAACTATTGAAATAGTTTTTATTTCTTTAATTGGTATTCCAGATGATATTGAAGTTTTAAAAGCATCACTAGGAGAAGCTAAGCCAGCTCATTTAGGAATAAATTTTCAATATAGATATAGATTATGGGGAGATTTACCCCCTAAAACTTGGGAATATTATAGCCAATTTACCTGGGAAGAAGTTATGAAAAAGGAGGGAATTTAATGCCAGAATTAACACCTAATCTTAATTTAAAAAAACCAAATTGGGATACTGAGGTAGCAGATATAAGAGTATTTAATGATAACATGGATATTCTTGATGAAGAGTTGATAAAAAAAGCAACTAAGACAGAATTAGGAAGAATAAAAATAGGAGAAACTATTTCTATTGATGAAAATGGTGTAATTAATATAAATCCTAAAATAACTACTCCTCAAGAAATGACAGCTTTAGTGGAAAAGTATAAGGTTAAGGAGGAGTGATATCTTGAAAGAAATGATTGTATATTGGGATATACTTAGAATTGCAAATTTTTCTCCCATATTTTTCCTCCAAGGCGACTACGGAATAGGAAATATAAAAATAGTTTTAAAAAATTTAAAAGATTTTCAAGGTAATATTAGAGCTGTATTTTGTAGTTCTAATAATCCTACTGAGCCTTATGTAGTTGAAAAGGAAATAGATAGTACAATAACTACTAATATAAATATTGCTATTCCTAATGAAGTTTTACAAGGCTTCGGAAAAGTATTTTGTAGATTAGTTCTTAGAAGTTCTGATAGAGGAAAAATAGTAGGAAGTATTCAAGAAGTATATTTCCATGTTGTTGAAAAAAAAGATTGGGAATTTCTAGAGCCTTTATTACCTAGTAATGAAAAAAAATATGTAAAAGATATAGTAGATGAGTTATATGAGATTTTAAAAAATTCTAAAAATGAATTAAAAGAGTATGCGGACCAACTTAAAGATGATATGCAAAAGGATATTATTACTTTAGAAGAAGCACAAGCAATAATAGACAAATATAAAAATCAAAACAAGGAGTGATATAAATGGAAAATTTAGATACAAGAGTAGCTGAAATTTTAGCAAGTGGAAAGAAAATAATAGATGAGGTTGCTTATGATTTATTAGCTAAAGAAGTTATAACACTAATAAAAACAAAAGCTGAATCCTCTCATACACATAGTGCTGACCAAGTAACAGAGACAGATAGCAAAAAGTTTGTAAGTCCTCAAGAGAAAAAAACTTGGGGTGATAAAGTATCACAAGAACAATTAACGGCAGCAATAAATACCTTTGCTAGTGGTTTAGCTTTTAAAGGGGTATATGAAACATTAGAAGCTCTTAATACAAAAATAACTCAACCTCAAGAGGGATATATGGTAATTATTACTAAAGAACCTACATATAGTGGCAAAAATACAATATTAATTTATGAGGGTGACCCTACAAATAAGTGGCAAACTGTTGGAGAATTATTTGTTCCTGGATTAGCTACCCAATCTCAAGATGGATTGATGAGTAAAGAGGATAAGAAAAAACTAGATGGTCTTAATAACTATACTTTACCAGTAGCAAATACAACAACTCTAGGAGGAGTTAAAGCTAAAAATGGTGGACCTATTACAATAGGTGGAGATGGAACTATTGATATAGCTAGCGAAAAGTTAGTAGGGACTGGAGAAAGAGATAAATGGAATAAAGCAGCTAATGATAGCACTTCAGCTTTACAAAAGGCAACAACAAATGAGAGAAATATAACAACTTTAGGTGGAAAAGTAACAGGAGTAGAAACAGCCTTAAATAATACAATGACGGAAGAAGAAGCTCAAGCCATTATTGATAAATATAAAGGAGCAGGAGCTTAAGGAGTTGATAAATAATGAGTTTAAAAGAAAGAATAAACTTAGTTAAACAACAATTTGGTATAAGTGAAGCGGATACTCTAAATATTGAAAAAGCTTTAGGAAAAAAATTAGTAGACTATGAGAGCATTGAGGCTCTTGTAGCTGCTCTAATGGGATATTATAATGGAGAACTAAAGAAAAAAGCTAATACTTCTCATACACATGATTATGCACCAAGTAGTCATAAACATAAAAAAGCAGATATTTCAGATTTTCCAACAAGTATGAAAAATCCTTATGCCTTATCTATTCAATTAAATAGTGGAACTGCTTATACATATGATGGAGCAGC
>OGUD01000450.1_pt1 | contig 35641 bp, 35 predicted proteins | sample 1573671 | NCBI WGS metagenome assembly OGUD01 (sample SAMEA2582065, study PRJEB24529) | metagenome | biome: Human gut stool | place: China | collected 2011 | reverse complement strand
TCACATATTTTTAGTACCAATCCAGTACCATTGCATTTTTTCATTATTGTGTGTAATTCAGGTGGCTTGCAGGTTTCTTTTACTACTCACAGAATAATTTTCTGCTGGCTTGCTTGTCCACCTATGGAAATTATAATCTCCAGGCAATATTTCTGCAAGAAAAAGTTTTGTGGTACTAATCATTAGTACCACGATTGTTTTCTATGTACTGAGCAAAATCAATTACCTTTGCTGGCTTTCTCTTAGTAACAATCCCTAATCGTTCCATGTCTAATTTAAAAAGTTCACTCGGATATCCATATGCATCAAATCCCTCTGGCTGGCAGATATCTCTGTTCAGATACTCACTAAGTTCCCATTGATACTTTGCTTCTTTCTCCAGCTTTTTACCAAAATACTGTGCATCCATTACCATTCTGTTAATGCCACCAACCGATTTTCTACCATGAGTTTTCGTTACAGTTGTATCACCTGACATTTTAAAATACAGCCCTATCTGCTCCTCGGAATATCCCATTTCCTGCATCATGCCATGAATCACACGGATAACATACATTGCATAGTAATTCCAGTTTCTTGGTTCAATATCTGTCATTGCTATTGTATAACGATTACTGGCATTTACAATAAACAAAACATTTCTTCCTTTTATTTTCGTCAAATGTGTGTCCAGCAGAACACAAGTGAAGCACCTTTGCTTTCTTCAATCTTTGTTGTTTTTAGTCGATCTTGAACTGCTTTTGTTGCGCCAATCTCCATATTTATCACCTGCTCATCTCAAGTATTCTCTTCACTTCCAGCTGTAATTCATCACTGAAGTCTGATAAATCGTCATATGTAATTACTTTCAATCTAATAAGACAAACGATATCCCATATCACCTCTGACTTATTCACCTCCATGATAACTCCCGGATGACGCTTATCTTCTTTTATCCGTTTTTCAAGTTCCCAGAATTTCTCTGATGCAAGCTTTTTATCATCATTCAGAAAATCTGCATATGCTTTAACAAGACCTTCCATATAATTTTCCTGCCAGCCTGATAATCTTTCTCGAAATAATTTCCAATCCTTTTTGCTTATGTCCATGATTTTGAACCTCCTCAGTCTCATGTTAGTCTCAACAAACAATTTCAAAAATGAGACTGACTTGAGACTACGACTTTATAATTCACCTGAAAATCCTGGTTTTATCGCATTTTGCTATATCATATAGTCTCACTCAGTCTCAAATCTCGTGAGACTTCGTTGAGACTAACTCTGGAATATTCGTTTTTTCTCTATTTCATCATACTCCTTAAGAATATTTGCCTTCAAAGTTTCATTATATCTCTGTTGCTCAATCGCCGACTTTATCCTATCAACCGCCGGTTTTTTATCGTCAATCGCCGACTTTTGGGAATCAATCAACGACTTATTGACTGCAAGAGCCAATTTTTTAATGAATAAACGTTTTTTTCAACAATAGTTTTTCCATCTTTTGAATTATAAATAACCGCCTGCAACATAAAAGCATTTGTATGATATAGCTTGCAGTTTTCTTATTCTGGCTTTGCCATGCCAAAAACACTTTATATGTCATTATCTCACATCCTTTTATTCTGATATTTGTAACTTCTTTATAGACATATCATCCTCCAAAATCCTTCTTATTATTAATACTCTGCCTATTTTAATTCCTATAAAATTAATCTTACTCTTCTTCCTCTTCTATCCATTCCTTCAATTTTTGCTGTAACAGTTTCTTATCAGGCAAATACAATTTATACTCTGATGCATAAATATTAGCATCTTGTGGCAAAGTGATTTCAACTAAAGCATCATTCTTTTCTTTGCATAGAAGAATACCTATTGTGGGGTTTTCATCTTCTAATCTTTCATATCTATCATAATAATTAACATACATCTGCATCTGACCAATATCCTGATGCGTTAGTTTATCCACTTTAAGGTCTATCAATACATAACAACGTAACAGACGATTATAGAACACTAAATCCACATAAAAGTTTTCTTCGTCATATGTAAACCTTTTCTGCCTTGCCTCAAACAAATAACCTTTTCCCAACTCCAGCAAGAATTTCTGCAATTTATTTATAAGAGTTGTTTCCAAATCTGTTTCTGAATACTTTGCCTTTTCCTCCATGCCTAAAAATTCTAAAACTGTAGGTTATTTTATTATATCTTCCGGTTTTTCAATCACATTTCCCTCTTTTGCAAGACGCAGAACGCCATTTTTATCCCGGCTCAACGCTAAACGCTCATACAAGCTTGAATTATATTGTCTTTGTAAAGTACGAACTGACCATCCTGATTTTGCGGATTCAATTTCATAAAAGCTACGCTCATCCTCATTTTCTATTCGCATTAATTGCAAATAATGCGACCAAGGAACAATGAATGGAGGTTCTTTTTCAAAAAGGCTAAACACTGTTTCACTTATTCGTTCCTTATAAGTCAAATAAAATTTCCTGGCATTTTTCAAGGTATCTTCTAAAAATCCTTTTCCAAACTCTTCCTGTAATTTTTCAGATAATATCTTGATAACCTTACTTCCATATTTTGCACGTTTCTGCCCCATCTGTTGAGTCTCTACTATCCACCTTCCCAATGAATAATAAGTCATGATCTGCACAATATTTACATGTTTAACAATTGCATTTCTCGCATAATGTATTAATTCTACTGAATCAGTACATAATTTTTCAAGTTCAATGTCTTTGTCATTTGGTTCAATATTTAATTCATTGATCATATTGCCTTGTACCCCTTTCTAAAGTGCATCTTATTCTCTGTCAATATTGCTCTATAAAACATTTTCCGCGATTCTTTTCAAAAATCAGAAATGGTATCTCTGCTTTAGCAAACATACTATTATTTACCGGCACATGTCGATAATCCCTTATACCCTGTATCATCGCCATCTTCATCAAAAATACGGTATGAATCTTAATATATTTTTATAATTTGCACCTTGATTCCGTAAAAATATAGAATTAATAATTGACAATATCATTGCATTTCCACCACTTACCGCATCACAATCATAATCTCATTCTCAGGAAATGTTTCCTGCTTTCTACATCCAATATGTATTTCTCTTGGCAAAACAAAATCTTTTATTATTCCTAATTTTCCCATATATCGTCTTTAAACACACTAATTCTTTATGCGAGACCTAATATTTTTTGTCGTGTTTCGATTTGTTGTCTTATGACTGAGTCCTTTCTCATATATTGTAATGAATCTGGACGATTTTCAATCATTTCAATTATTTCTCCAACTGCTGGTGAAGTATTTTTATCTTTAATTATTGAAATCATCTCTAATTACTTTTTCGAACAAGATTTTAACTGCAGCATACTTTAAATGTGTTCATCCATTATAGTAAAAACTGCAATTGTAATTTGTTCCTGATTAAAACCTTCAATCAATTCTGTATAAATTCCTTCAGCATCCCAACACGTTCCATAGCCATTTCCAATATAACAATCTATTAATACAAGAATATATTTCTTATTTATTTGGCTAGGGATTTCTTTTTTTCCTGCTATGCGTTTCAACTGTAATGCAAATGTAGGTTCACGATAAAAATTGTTAAGCCCGTTATGTGCCTAATTTAACTGATCAATCGCATTTCCAAGTTCAGTAACTCGGATTTCCTCAGGAAAATATGCCTGTCCATCCACCATTTCTAAAAGTTCTCTTGCATTCTGAGCTTCTGTGACATCACCATTAACAGCAAAACGAGCATACTTAATTCCAAATTCATTCTTTGTATCTTCACTACTCCGCTCCCAAATTAAAGGAAATACTTGTTTCACATTATCCCGAACATATATCTCTGTTTCACTACGATAATATATGCCAAACAAACCTGCTGCAAGATTATTAACTTTCTCTGTAGTCAGGTTTCCAACAAATGATGTAAAGGCTTGAACTTCTTCGTTTGAAAATGATTTTTCTTTAAGATTTTTCAAAAGTCGTCCCGTCTCTATAGTCACCGTAGAATTCGGCAAATTAATAACTTCCTTTATGCAGGTTTCTAACCAAGAAATAAGCTGCAATCCTGTCAACTCTGTTTGGTTTGGATGTGCCGCCGATGCCCAATTTCTCATATACTTAATATAATCTAAATGGTTATATCCCACATCTGATATCATATCAATTTCTTTTGCACCTTGAATTAATTCACTATCATCTAATTTGCATAGATCCTCAACGCCAGCGAGTTTTTTTCTTTTTCCAGTTGAAACAGCAACATCATAAAAATATTCAATGTCATAATTTGCAATTCTTTTACGCAATTGATATACCGTTTCATCCCATAAATAATTTAATGCCGCATCAAATAATCCAGCTGTTGCTGCTGCCAAAAATTTGGATATGTATCTTGCTTCTCCTATATCCTCAGTCCTTAATTAATAAACAACGTCTTCAAAATTTTTTATTGTTTTTTTGCGCTCATTAATCGGAACAAGTATCCCATCTACGGGCAAGCCCATTTGCGCCATATATCCAAGCATTTGGTTTTCATATACAGCCAAAGAATTATTTACATCTGATGCCTTCACTACAGAAAACTCACTATTATTATCTAACATATACATTCTTCCTTCTGATTATTCTAAGATTCTTTCAACGTAAAGGATACTTCTCCACCAAACCCAGTCATAATATATCTATCTTCATTACATCAAACTGTAATTCAAATTCTATCCTTGTTTCATATTAACATCTGACACCTTCGAATAAAAATTGTTAATATAATTATTAATTACTGGTGTATCTATTGCTATCTGTTTTTCTACATCAGTAAAAGTCATTCCAATCCCAACTATTCCATTTTCTTCAAGAAGTAATGCCCAATCCAATATTTTGTTTCTAACAGTACTCATAATTCTATATAGCTCACTTTTTGAAACGAAAAATGCATACTTTGTTGGCATGAAATCTGTACTGTTATTAAAAAATTCTGTCATTGCTCCATTTAACGAAAATGCAATTCCCTCTTCATTAGAATTATATACATCTAAAATAGACGATATTGAGTTTGGAATTGGCATTTTTGATGCTATATCTGCTACTTTTGCGGGTAATATCATTGGAATCCAGCCATGGTATGGATTCCATGCTTTGATTTCTCCTGCAATATTTCGATATCCTGGAACCTTCTTTTTGTAACCATTCTGCTCTAGATTAAGCCATTCTTCAAATTTTTTTAATTTCAATTTTTTTGCGACAAGATATGCTTTTCGTATCAATACTTCAATGGAAATATTTTCATCTAATGCTTCTCTTTGAAGCTCAATTACTATACCATCCATATATACCGCCTACACTTTACTCAAAAGATTAACAATACCCGAAGCAATCAAACTCCCTGCCACACCCATCGACAAATTTTTAATATCACTTAACAAAGCCTTGATTCTACTAGGATTTTCTTTTTTTTGCACCAAATCCTCTATTTCATCAACTTTATTTCGTATTTCCAAGGCGTTTTCTCCATATTCATCATCCAAAAAAGAATCATATTTTTTTATCTTTTGAATGATTTCAGTCACTTCACCATAATCAAATCCTTGATTAACTGATTGAAATTGTGAAGAATTAACCGTGCCTTGTTGAATTTGTACACCAGTAACTTCTCCATAAAAATTATTACTATTATTAGTAATTCTTTGATTTTTCATAATTTAAATCTCCTTCTCCTAAAATACTCAATTCCATCTATAATCAATATAACATGTACTTTGTACTGTACTATTACTGACAATACAATTTAGTAATTTAAAATCATACATGCTATATTTTCTTCTTATAATCAAACTCAACTACATGCGATTGGTTTTGAGAGCATTCCCAAAAGTACTTTTTTTCATAATTAGAATAGTTTAAAAACATCTTTCCAATGGGCTGCGTCTCACAATGCGGACACTCTTTTCCTTTTATCCTATAAATTTCTCCATCTATATTCTTGTAGCATCTCCCAGTTGTTCTTACATCTTTTTTCAGTAACTCATCTGACCTTTGAAAAATGCTGGAAATCTTATGTATCCACTCAATCTTAGATTCTAATTCTACAAAAGCACCTTTTTTTAACAAAGATAACACATTTATTATGTCAAAAACGCAGATAATCAGCAAACCTACTCCCAACATAAAAGAAATTCCCACAATAACCAGCAAAAATATTTTTACATTGTTCTGTACTTTCTCAATCCCCCCTTTTTTCAGTATATTATAAAATATTGATGCAACTGTAAATAATACAAACCCTACTACTGCTTCACATATTTTATCTTTCATAATTTTACTAATAGATGTTTTTTCCTTTATAATTTCAGTGTCTTTTATCTTATTTGTTACTTTGCTAACTTCTTGCACTGAATTATGGGTACCCTGTTGAATTTGTATATTTCTAGTATCTCCATAAAAAATATTTATATTTGTTCTATTTTGCATTATTGTCCTAAAAAATATAACTGTTTCATCACAATATTCCATAATATCACATGCTTCTCGTAATTTTATATGTAAATTTTCGAACTCATAAAACTCTTCCGTAAATCTTTCACTAACTCTTTTATATGTATCTTCTAATTTTTTATATTCATTTGCACACCTATCAAATAATCCTTCTAATCTTATACATATATTTTCATCAACTGCATTATTATAAATTGCTTCTATAGCATCATTCAAAATTTTAACCGCATCCTCGCAAAAAAGAAGATGCTCTTTAAGAAATATACCAATATTCTGTCTTTTTATGTATGCAGTTCCCATCATGTTTCTTAATTCTTTAATAATGCTATTATAATTATTAATATGTTTGCGATATATTTCTATTATATCTTCTGTCGAATACTGGTGAGCAATCTTTCCCATTTACTTTATCCTTTCATTTATATCTAAAATTTTTCTAATTATGTTGCAATGAATCTACATTCCCCTATTGGATTTGCATTATCTTTTTTCTTCCAATTTTGATATAAATTATATAACTCCGAAGCTAAATTTAGTCATTTGAGGTTCGCAAGAGTTTCTTCTACTATGGCAATAGTCGCACTCACTACTGTCTTCTGAAAATATTTCTTTTATAAACTTCTTAGCATTTTCTATTATCTTTTCTCCCAATCAGCTCGTCAAAGCACTTCATATTCTGAATTCACATTAACATCTTTCCAGCCTTATAATTCATATACTCCTCGATTATAAATTGACCTCCCCGCATTTATTTTACTTCATTATTATAATTTTATCATATTATCCAAAAGTTGTAACCTGACAGAGTTGGCAAATTTTATTATTTTTACTAAATTATACACCACTTTACAACTTTTCATAAAAAAAATATCGTACAGGGCTTTTTGATGTATAATGGATTTGCAAAACATTACAAAGGAAAGTGACCCTGTACGACAAAAACATTATACAACGAAAAGACTCTGATTGGTAGACTTCATCAATATTTTTTGGTTTATTTTGAAACTTTTTCTGTTCCGACAGCAGATACCCTTTTTCTGCTGATACTATCCATACTGGCATTGGAATCGGCACGTTCCATCCGGTTCCTGTATGAGCATTTCTTATCCGAAATAACAGAAAAATCATTGACCGCATTTTATTATGCATGTTCCCATGCAAAGATTGATTATTCCGGATTTATGAATACCACTGCCAGAATTGCTTTGAAGCTGATACCGGATTCATTGCAGACACATCCGGTATTTCTGTGTGTTGATGATACAATAGTATCCAAATTCGGCACAAAATTTGAAGATGTTTCAAAACTGTTTGACCATGCCGCACATAACGGTTCCAATTATCTGAATGGACACTGCTTTGTGAGTGTCATGCTCTGCGTGCCCGTCCGGAATGGGGATAAGGTATCCTATCTTTCAGTTCCCCTTGGTTATCGCATGTGGAAGAAAAAAGAATCCAAACTGGAACTTGCAGCATCCATGATCCGGCAGGTTATGCCTGAATTTCGCAGCAAAGAACATGTCATCATTCTTTGCGACGGCTGGTATACAAAACAGAACCTTGTATCCATTGTTGATGAATACCCAAACCTGGATCTGATTGGTAATGCAAGGATTGATTCTGTCGTGTATGATTCTGCACCTGTGCGCACCGGTCGGCGGGGACGTCCTGCAAAACACGGAAAACGTCTTTCGGTTGATGCAGATTTTACTTTTTCAAACGAAAAGATCGGTGACTATTATACCAGCGTCCGCCGGGTTCTCACCAGGATCTTCGGAGGCATGGAAGTCCTTGCATATGTCACTTCCACTGAAAAAGAGCATGGTACAAAGCGGCTGTTCTTCAGCACTGTTTTTCCAGAAAAGCTTCAAATTTTCTGCGCCTGTCAGGAAAAAGCACAACTGAACCGGGCTGGCAGTGACCGTATGGAATACATCCCGCTGCTTTTGTATTCATTTCGATGGAATATTGAAATAAGTTACTATGAGCAGAAAACGTTCTGGTCTTTCTGCAGTTATATGGTGCGGAGCTGCAAAGGAATTGAAACGCTGGTCAACCTGATCAATATCAGTTACTGTGCCATGAATATTCTGCCTTATCAGAATGAACATTTCTCTGGATACCAAACAAAGAGTGTACAGGAATTTCGTTTTGAATTGAGTCAGGGCATCCGCAGCCAGATATTTTTTGCCAATTTCGTAAAAAATATCGAAACGCATATAAAATCAACTGCTGTGATAAGGACTTTAAAACAGCTAATTAATCGGCAAGTCTATCATTTATAAAGTTGTAAACTGGTGTAAATTATATATAAAAAATCGAATGACAAAAGTATCAGCTAACAGCTACGCTAACATCAAATTAACATCATAGAAACACAAAAAGTCCGCAAACCATCAATTTTACTAAATTAGCAGACTTTAATTTTTTATTCAAACTCCCCGCAGAAAAACTTATTGTCCCTGTGAAAGCTTGATTTCTAAAACCTTTAATAGCAATTATTTCATCTTTTATCACAATTATTTAGGTTTTCAAAAATTTAGGTATTACATTTACCAAGTACAAAATAATTAAAATATAATTTATATAATCAGACAATCACTCTATATCATTTTTAATTGATATGAATGGAATTACCTTATCTTCCTGATTTAATGTACCCTCTCTTAAATACATCAAGTTTTCAATATCCTTCTGCGAAAGAAAAATTCCATATCTGCCAAATTCCTTAAGCAGACCCTTTACCGTTAGATAACCGCCCTCAAAAAGCATATCTAACGCAGCCTGAAAAATAGTATCTCCAATTTTACCAGGTTTATCACCTGGCTCATGAATACGTTTTCCATTCTTTGACATTTAGGTTAATGAATGTCCTTAAGGACACCGCCTATCCTGTGGATCAGACAGGATAGGCATTTTTATTTTTGCCTGCTCTTCCTCGAAGAGCTTTTCTCTTTATCGAGAAAAGCAAGCAACGCTACAATCAAGCTACCAAAGGACATCAGCAATGCTAATATCCCAATAAAAATCAAAATGATCTCATAAGCCGTCATCAGCGCCACCTCTACACTCCGTTTCGGTCGGTGCTAAACAAGCGTCCCCGGACGCTTAACGCCCTGTCATGGGTACTTTCCTTAAATGGTATCCCAACACAGGAACTTATGTTAATGCAAGGATAAATGTTATATCTTTCAAAATCTTATTATTTTCTCCCAATTATAATAACATGATTACTTGCTCCTAAAACCGACTGTTCACGGCATACACTATAATGATAGTCGCACCAAGTTTTGAACTGATTTTCATCCCATTTGTCAACCTTTTGTGATAAAAGAGGAGCTAAACCATCTTGGGCGAAATGGTCTACAATTTTTAATCTATATCTTTGGTAAATTGATTCCATTTCTTCTTTTGATGAGTAATAAGTATCTGTCCAAAAGCATTTCTCATCATCATGCTTAAGCACACCAGTTTCAATAAGTTGTTTCGCCAAGTGTTCATCCAAATATTTTTCATTGCTCGTAGCAATATATTGAAAAACATAGTATCTTGGAATGTACGCAGTAACCAAAAGCCCGCCTTTCCTTAACACTCTTAGACATTCCTTCATGCATTTTTCTCTCTGCTCTTCTGTAATCAAATGATAAAATGGTCCCATATTGAGAACAATATCAAACGAATCATCTGCGAAACAGGACATATCTGTAGCATCCAAAACAGAAGTATTCATATGATAATTTTTATTGGTAAGAGTTCGATTAATAATGTCTATATGCCTTGGCGTAATATCTGTAGCAGTTACATCATGCCCCTTATCTGCAAACCAGAAAGCATAAATTCCTGTTCCTGCTGCACAATCTAATATTTTACTCTTGGTGCCGATAATCTCATCCAAAACTCTTGTAGTTGTTACAAATTCAATTCTTCTTGCATTATTTGTAGTCAAACGATTTTCCTCTTTGTAATTCTCGTAACTGTCAACAACATAATTCATCACTAATTCCTCCGATTCTATTATTTTTATGTATTAAAAAAGCTACCCTCCTTAAATTTACTTTAAGGACGATAGCTGATAGCTTCGTGTTACCACCTTAATTCATCTATATCTCGCAATATAGACCTTAGCAAGTACGGAAATCTCTTTCGATACTCTGACGCTATAATGGGCGTTCCCAGTGTAGCCTAATAAATATCTCACTCGGTACACAGCTCCAAGACTGGTTCAATATTTCTTCAATAGAGTTTTCCACCAAGCAACTCCTCTCTGTAATTTCCAAAATATTTACTATCTCTCTTCATCGCTTTTTAACATAGTAGATTCATAATTATTTTTTGTCAAGACATACAAAATAAAAATTATTAATTATTGAGAATAATATCTATTATATCTTTCTTTCCTTTAGTGTACAATCCCCTATTATCAGCATACTTACTTTCCAGTTCTTCCTTTACCTTCTGATACTGCAAAGCCATATTCTCATTATCATTTAGATAATCTCTGAAATGAATATAATTTTCCCACTCAGTTCCGTTCCATTTCAAAATATGAATATGGTGCGTTCTTGTATCATTTTCCATATCGCCCATTACATAAAGAAGCTGACGTTCCACATCTGAACCGCGATAAAATATTCCCACTTGTCGTAATTGCTCATTATGTAACATTACTTTATCAAAATCAGTTACCCCAACGACAATATCAATAATCGGTTTTGCTTTAATTGCTGGTATTGCTGTACTTCCAATATGTTGTATATCAACAGCATCATCACCTAATATAGATTTAAGTTTTTTGATTGTTTGAATGGCAGCCTCATCCCACTGTTTATCATGTGGTTCAAGCTGCACTGTTCCTCTTTTTAATCCTAATGACATAGCAATCTCCTTAATATTACATCACAATTTCACTATCAAAATATTGCTCCTGAAAATAAATCTGCTGCCTAATCTCATCTTTTGAAAACATCATTCCGTCAGGCACAACTACCCACTTTTCTTCTATATCATCTTTTCTCCGAACAATAGCAATAATTTTACCTGTAAACTTCTTTACTGGTTCATTTACACCTAATATATAAGCGTCCTGCTCTTCTCCATCTGGTGCCATAACTCCTTCAATGTAACCATAATTTATTGGATAATACATATCCTTATATTCAGGATGATAACTTCCTAATGGTCTATCGACTGTGACAGTTACTGTTGCTCCAATTATAGAATTATTTTTACCTGTAAATACTTCTCTATCAATTTCGGCTGTATCAACGGATATGTCCAGTTCTCAGGCAACTCATCCATAAGCACAACTTTCTCCATTTCGCTATGTAATTCTTTCGCAAACTCTGTTATCTCTGCAAAGCAAAGCAGTCCAAATGTTTCTTCACCAGTATCATTTACTCTAGTCTTACCTGTCACCGAATATACGCATATTGGTTTTATCTCAAATTTGATAGCTCCTGTTTCTTCCTGCAACTCTCTTTTAGCAGTTTCAAGAATATTTTCCCCAGCTTCTCTGTGCCCTCCCGGCACTTCATATGTATCTCTTTCTTTATGCTTGCAAAATACCCACTTGCCGTTACTCTGTGAGATAATTACTGCAAATTTCAATAGTTTGTCATTAACTGTATCATAAAATCTTACTTCCAACATATTTCTTCTCCATCGACACCTATAATCTCATCTTCTAAATTTGCTTTGAAACAAAATGTACAATTTCCTTCTTTGGTTCAAGAATATAAGGTACCAACTCCTGCGGATATACCTTTACATCATTCTTTAAATCCTCAAGTGGAACCCAGCAAAAATCTAAATCAATCCTTTTGTCATCCAGACCATCATAACCATGAAATACTCCATCTAAAGGAATATCATAATTAACGAGATGTACATTATAATATAAACATATCTGATGACATGGTCTTTTACCCCATGGAAAATATATTTCACCAATCGCCAGCAGATTATCTACCTCTATTTTAGTGTGAAGTTCTTCTTCAAATTCCCGCTTCAAAGTTTCTATACTTGTTTCCATTGCTGCTACATGTCCACCTATAATGGAATAATCATCATTCTTAGGACGCTGTAATAGAATTTTTCCATTGCGTATCAATATTCCACCAACTCTGTATGAAAATACAAAATCATCATTCTTAAATAAAATATCCACTTCAAACTCCTTTGCATTTATTTAAACTATTTCAACTCTTCTATCCATTTTCCATTTTCTTCAAAAAAGAAATATTCACTAATCTTGTCATTTAAAAATACTTCCAACATCTTATCCATTCCATAAGCAAGTTTTCTCTGCTCCATTTCATCTAATGTCAGCCAGAATACATCCCCTTCTTCAGACGAAGTAACTATTCCTTCAAACTTATCTGTCTTATATAATAACACTATATATCTTGTTTCTTCATCCTTCATCCAGTCTTTTATCCCACAAAGTTTTGGTTCTGAAATTTTCAATCCAGTTTCTTCCCACACTTCGCGTATCACAGCATCTGTAAATGATTCTCCTCTTTCCACATGTCCTCCCGGAAATGTTATTCCAGAGTAATCGTCATCAGTCTTATCTTGGACAAGTACCCTATTTTCACTAAACACCATACACATATTTGTCATTATCACTTTTTCTGTTCTTGCCATTCGTAATACCCTTATCCTTCATTTGCTGAATCCATATATATCATTTCAACAATACTGTCTGCATCAATATCAGATGTAATAATTTTTTCATTAAAAACTGATGAAAAATCCTTTTCTCTCCACCATCTACGCATATCTTCTTCACCAAATTCCTGTTTTTTATCTCTTGTATTATGCCGCCTGACCGTCTCTTCAAATGGTATATCAAAATAGTACGCATATATATCCATTCCATACAATTCATTTGCCGTTTTGAACAAAGGACTATACCACTCATCATACATGATGCCCTCTAAAATAACCACATCACAATGCTCATACCCATATTTCATAAGTTCTATCATAAGTGGTAATGCCTTAGTATCAACGCCATCTTTAACCCACAAGATATTTCTCCTAATCTCATCTTGTGAAATCATCATTGTATTGTATCCAAATTTCTTTTGCAACGCTCTAGCTACTGTTGTTTTTCCACTTCCAGAGTTACCTCTTAATATGATTATCTTTTTCATAATTTCTCCTTAATCTTGCTATTACTCTCCCCACGAATAGAGCCTAACTAGAGCCATTTGATAAAACAAATGCCGGAAACCCGCATAAATACAGGCTTTCGGCATTTTAGTCCGTTATTCAAACTCAATCGTCCCAGGCGGTTTGCTCGTCAAATCATAGAATACTCGATTAACTCCTCTGACTTCATTTATAATTCTGCTCATTACAGTCTGAAGCACTTCAAATGGAATCTGTGATGACTCGGCAGTCATGAAATCTATTGTGTTCACTGCGCGAAGTGCAACAGCATAATCATAGGTACGCTCATCACCCATAACACCGACTGAACGCATGTTAGTAAGCGCTGCAAAGTACTGATTAGGCATCCATGCCGGAGCTGTGCCATGCTCACTCTTGTAAGCTTCGACAGCTTTGTCAACTTCCTCGCGGTAGATTGCATCAGCATCCTGAACGATGCGGACTTTTTCGGCATTGACTTCACCGATAATTCTGATTCCAAGTCCGGGACCTGGGAATGGCTGACGGAATACAAGGCGCTCAGGAATGCCAAGTTCAAGACCGGCTTTGCGGACTTCATCCTTGAAAAGGTCACGGAGCGGTTCAATAATTTCCTTGAAATCAACAAAATCAGGAAGACCACCGACATTGTGGTGCGATTTGATTACTGCTGACTCGCCGCCAAGACCTGACTCAACAACATCAGGATAGATTGTTCCCTGTGCAAGGAAGTCAACAGCACCGATTTTCTTCGCTTCCTCTTCGAATACTCGTATGAACTCTTCACCTATAATTTTACGCTTGCGCTCAGGTTCTGTCACGCCTGCAAGCTTATTGTAATAGCGCTCCTGTGCATTAACTCTGATAAAGTTAAGATCGAACTGTCCGTTAGAACCGAATACAGCTTCAACTTCATCGCCCTCATTTTTGCGTAAAAGACCATGGTCTACGAATACGCAGGTGAGCTGCTTGCCGATTGCTCTTGAAAGAAGACCGGCTGCAACCGAGGAATCAACACCGCCTGAGAGTGCAAGCAATACTTTGCCATCACCTACTTTTTGGCGGATGTCTTTGATAGTATTCTCAACGAAGGAATCCATCTTCCAGTCACCGGCACAACCACATACACCCTTAACGTAGTTTTCAAGCATCTTGGTTCCTTCAAGAGTATGAAGTACTTCCGGGTGGAACTGGATTGCATAGAGATTCTTAGACTCATTCTGAGCTGCTGCGACAGGACAGTCTGCTGTATGTGCGACAATTCTGAAGCCCGGAGCTATTTTGGATATATAATCAAAATGGCTCATCCAACAGGATGTTACATTAGTATTACTCTTGTGGTCGTCACATGTAATTCCGGCTACATTGTCTGCCTGACTTCCGACTCCCTTGAATAAAGGTGATGTTGTATCGACAAAAACCTCTGTCTTGCCATATTCGCGCACAGGCGCTTTTTCAACCTTGCCACCGAGAACATGCATCATAAGCTGTGCGCCGTAGCACAGACCAAGCACCGGAACACCGAGATTAAAGAGCTCTTCGGTGCATGTCGGAGCGCCGGGTTCGTAGCAGCTGTTAGGACCACCTGTAAGAATAATGCCCTTCGGATTCATGGCCTTAATCTTCTCGATATCCGTCTTGTATGAGTATATCTCACAGTATACATTACATTCTCTGACACGTCTTGCAACCAACTGGTTGTATTGACCGCCAAAGTCAATAACGACTACCATTTCTCTGCTCATGGTATTTCCTCCTGTATTTTTTATGACTCTATTAATGCTTATTTAAAAGCTTATATAGCTTAGCATTATTCTTATCATACAATAAAAGGTGTGGATTAGCAAGGGGCTTTTAAATTTGGTGGTTACTCTTAGATATAATTCAGATATAAAATAAAGCAGGAAAGAAGGAGCTTTGACAACTCTGGCAGATTACAAAGCGGTGGGTGCGGCAGAATTAAGTTTTAGTTAGAAAATGAGAATTTATGCAAATTCAGCCGGCTGCAGAAAATATACTCTCTCATACATTTTTGCAGGATTATTAAGAGACATATAGCCGCAGTTTATGTAAATCCTAACGGTATTACAAATTGTTTCAATATACTTAAATACAAGCCTATAAGCATGTTTGATGTCACATTAACTTCGGGCATTATGCTTAAGAATTCCTCTATTTAGGAAAAAATCAGTTTTGGGCACCAATTAAAATCTACACTATATCCTTGACAAATGGCACATTTTTATAAGCCTGAACACCTGCTCAGCTGTCAAAATCATATTTTTCCCCGCATTTTCCGAGTTCATTGCCTCGTCAAGTGCAGTCACCGTCCTCAGTATCGGAAAGAATGCATCTATGCCATGTTCATTGCAGATCACCGCATCATCGGTAACACACCCTGAAAATGCTATAACAGGTTTGTCATATTTTTTTGCAATGGCAGCCACTCCTATCGGTGCCTTTCCCATAACCGTCTGACTGTCTAATCTTCCCTCACCTGTGACAACAATATCCGCATTTTTTATATAATCCTCCAGTCTTGTCTCATCAAGAATAATTTTTACTCCCGGCTCTAATACCGCATCAGTGTATGAAAGAAAAGCAAAACCAAGTCCTCCCGCTGCACCTGTTCCGGTCTGATTCATATCTGCCTTCGGATACTTTTCGCCGGTAAGCTTCGCATAGTGTGCAAGCCACTCATCCATCTGTGCAATCATATCCGGCGTTGCACCCTTTTGAGGTCCGAAAACCGCACTGCAGCCTTGTTCACCACATAAAGTGTTCGTCACATCACATGCTACTTTAAAGTGGCATTCCTTAAGCACAGGTATAACGTGCTCATCGGATATCTTTTCAAGCAAAGCCAATCCTTTCGCACCAAATGGAACCTGCCTGCCATCGGCATCTAGAAATTCATAACCTAAAGCATTTAACATTCCTATACCACCGTCATTTGTCGCACTCCCTCCAATGCCTACGATAAAATTACGACATCCTTTTGCTATGGCATCACATATCAGCTCACCAACCCCAAAGGTAGTCGTGTCTAACGGATTTCTTTCCTTTTCATCCAACAATGTAATTCCGGCTGCTGCCGACATTTCTATGATTGCTGTCTTTGCCGCATCTACGATTCCGTAAGCAGCTTCCACCTTAGCTCCAAGCGGTCCTGTAACCATAACCTTCTCAATCCGTCCATTCATTCCAAGTGCCAGCGCCTCCACTGTACCTTCTCCACCGTCAGCCAGAGGCCGGACAACTACATTCGCATCCTTCATCGCCCTGTGAATGCCTTCCGATACAGCCGCACCTGCTTCTAATGAACTCAGGCTGCCCTTTAACGAATCGATTGCTACTACAATATTCATATTAATCCCCATTCCGCAGGCACAATGTGCCGAAGGAATTTCGAGCCAAATATCAGATTTGGCTCTCAATAGATGCTATTTGTGATGCCTGCGGCACAAATAGCTATGTGAAAAATCAGATATCAATCTGTATTTTTCACATTGCCTCCATTTTGAATATACGAATAGATTTAAAGTGTCCGGTAAAAATTGCGTTTTGAAATCAAATAAAATATACATATAATTCCGAACAGCTAATTTTCAAGTATGCTAATAAGTTCAAGTATCGTCCCATTAAGGCTGTCATCAAGCCTTTCAACGCATTCTACAACTAAAATGTCCGCCTGCCTTATATCATCGCACACATCATTAACATTGTCACGATGTGCTATACTCACATGTGCAAAATCACGTTCAAGATATGGCATCATATAGAGTCTGAATGAATCTCCAATCATCACAAATCTGCTGTCATCCGCCGCTGTCGAATCTGTCCTGTAGACTGCGCTCTTTTCCGTGTGGATAAAATCAATCTCACCTTCCGTGTTAAAAAGCTCAACCTCAGGCTTGTAATCAGGAATGTGGTCATAATCCCTCTCGTAATCCTGCCAGCTAAGCCCCGCTGTAATGACAAGCCCCCATATGCAGCTTCCATCCGTATAGCTTACGCTGTCGGGCGAAACATATGCCAGTCCCATAGCTTTGTAAAGTGCCTGTGTCGCAATGAAGCTTCCATAGTGATTCCAATGTGTATCATATTTATAATATGTGCTCATTATATTTTTTGCCGCACGAAGTTCCTCCAATGGATAAATGATTTTTATTGATGAATTTTGTCTTGCATAGTCCACAAATCTTTGAACTTTTTTATAGCTGTTTTCAATAGTGTACGTTGGCATGAACTCCGAATAGACCTGCTCCTTGTTCGGTGCAATCATGAACTGTAATTTTATACCACGGCTGTCACAAATCTGCTGTAGTCTCTGCATAAGGCTTAATCTGTCCGCCATCTGATGTTCACTCATCAGATTGCTTCCGCAGTAATATCCGATGCTGTTATCATAATTGCAGAACATCCAGTCATCTCTGCCAAATATTGTTCCGTTCATCTCTCTCGCCGGAAAATATGGCTGATTCAATGCTGCGTCATCACTTTCTCCGGTCTTATTTTCTGTGTCAATATTATCCTTACTCACGTCAACGGTAGTCATATTTTCTAATGTATCCTCAGCAGTCTTAATTTCTGAAGCATTATCCGAATCTTTTTCACCGCTGCCACTACCTGAAACACTATCTGATACGTTTTCGCTTCCCATATTTTCCTGTGTATTGCCTGATACTATTTCGCTGCCATTATTATTCTGCTTATCATCCAACGCATTTCCGCCATTCATATTGCCCGGTATATTCTCACTGTTTATATTCTCCTGCGTACTGCCCGGCATATCTCCACTTTCCACATTTCCCTGTGAACCGTCCGGTATACCTTCGCTGCCCTTATTCCCTTGCGTGCTGCCTGATGCACTCCCCATCCCTGTGTTTTCAGGCTTTTTCATACCCTCATTTGATTTTTCAGCCTCACCGTATTTTCCACCTGATGACACACTTTTTTTATCCGCAAGCGCAACAAGAACGGGCTGTACATTTAAGGTGTACGCCCGTTCAAGCTTAGAATTAATCTGTCTGTTAATCGAAATAAGAATACTTCTATATGGTGCATGGTCATTATAATAGGCTTCAAGTTCAGATGTTATATTTCCGATACCTGCTCCACTTGGAAAAGCTGTAAGCTCTCTGTTCTCACCAAGGTCATAATCGAGCTGCTCCATAACACCGGTATTGTTTTTATATACCAATTTGAGTATCAGCCATGAAGCCTGCGGCAGAATGAGCACACAGAGAAATAAAATCATGGAAATGCACCTTATAATTTTTCTCACTTTATTTCCTGAACTTTTTTCCCTCTTCATGTGCCCTCCAAATTAATTTTTATAGACAATCAAGCTGCCTACTGATGATAAGTCTCAAGGAAATCTCCGAGCTTTCCAAATGCCTCCTCAAGCACCTCAACTCTCGGAAGATATACTATACGGAAGTGGTCAGGCTCCTTCCAGTTGAAACCGCCTCCGTGAACTATGAGAACTCTCTTCTCCTTTAAGAAATCATATGCAAACTTCTCGTCGTTCGTGATATTGAACTTCTTTGTATCAATCTTCGGGAATGAGTAAAATGCAGCCTTAGGCTTCACAACGCTGAGTCCCGGAATATCATTTATAGCCTTATACATGAACTCTCTCTGTTCATAGATACGTCCACCCGGAACAATATAATTCTTGACACTCTGGTAGCCGCCGAGTGCTGTCTGAACTATTGACTGTGCCGGAACATTTGAACAAAGACGCATATTGGAAAGCATATTGATGCCTTCAATATAATCCTTTGCAATCGCTTTGTTACCGCTTAATATCATCCAGCCTACTCTGAAGCCGGCTATCATGTGGGACTTTGAAAGTCCACTGAAAGTTACGCAGAATACATCAGGTGCAAGTGACGCTATTGAAATATGCTCTCCGTCATCCATGACAAGCCTGTCATATATCTCATCCGAAAAAATAATGAGCTGGTTTTCTCTGGCAATCTGTACTATCTGCTCTAAAACCTCCTTCGGATAGAGCGCACCGGTAGGATTGTTAGGATTTATTATTACAATGGCTTTTGTCTTTGAATTAACTTTCTTCTTAATATCATCGATATCCGGGTTCCAGTCAGACTGCTCATCACACAGATAATGGACAACCCTGCCTCCTGCAAGCGTTGCCGTTGCTGTCCAGAGCGGATAATCCGGTGAAGGAATCAAAATCTCATCGCCGTCATCTAAGAGTGCCTGCATACTGAGATTGATAAGCTCACTGACTCCGTTTCCTGTATAAATATCATTGATTTCAACATTCGGAATATTCTTAAGCTGCGCATACTGCATGATAGCTTTTCTTGCAGAAAATAGTCCCTTCGAGTCGGAATATCCCTCGCAGTCTGTGAGCTGCTGTCTCATATCGTAGACAACCTCCTCCGGTGCCCTGAAACCAAACGGTGCCGGATTTCCGATATTGAGCTTTAAAATATGCATTCCTGCGTCTGCCATACGATTAGCTTCCTCGACAACAGGACCTCTCACATCATATAATACATTGTCAAGCTTCGATGATTTTGAAAACTGTCTCATAATATTATCTCCCATTTTATCTGAACTTTTTATATCGCACACTGATTTTCCGGTATCAGCCTTAGCACCCTTCACCTCAGGCTCAGTTCCCGCAAGCCACTTCTCATCCACGCCGAGTGTTTTTGCAAGAACACTTAAAATATCCTTCCTCGGCTCGCTCTTTCCGCTGAGGTACTGGCTCATATGGCTCTTCCCGATGTGCACACCACATTCACGGCCAATAGGTTGTGCAAGCCTGATCACATCAACCTGCTTTAACCCCTTGGCCTCCATCGCCTCTTTTAGTCTCTGTGCAATTCCTGACATATAAAACCTCCACATCTAAGTAAGCTGCCGATAAAGGGCATTATGCCCTGTCTGTTTTCGCTCAATAACAAACACCACAAAACATCTCTAATCAAATACTATGTTATAAGGATTAAAAGGTATTCTGCCACTCATCTGATATCTGCGAATTGCTCCACTTTAAAACAGCTTCCACAATTCTAAAACATTCGGAATCAGCATTATTATTTTCTCATAATGCTGTAACCTTTTCCACTATACCACCAAACATTGAACTTTTCAATATCTACGTTGAACTTTATATAAATCTTATTTGCAAGTTCAATTTACTTCAATATTTCCTTCAGCATATAAGTCCTGTTAAACGGAAACTCAAAGTAATATCCGTCAGCAAAATCCTGTGTCATGGCAATCATCTGCCTTGCAAGTTCAATTCCTACAGCCTCGCCTTCACGCCTGCCTGCATTTTCCGGATAACGCTCCACAAGCTCATCCGGAACATTCACACCGGCAATCTCATTTTTCATAAAGAGGGCATTTTTCCGGCTGATAAGAGGCATTATACCACAGAGTATCCTTGCGCCTGTCTCCTTTTTTATATATCTTAGGCGCAGCACGTCCTCCTCACAGAATACAGGCTGCGTTAGAAAGAACTGCGCTCCTGCCGCCATCTTCTTTCTTACACGTCCAAGTTCAACATCTATATTCTTTCTTCCCTGGTTAATCGCTCCTCCGTAGCATAGAGGACTGTCTGCAAATACTTCCTCATTCATCTCCTGAGCTATCTTCATAAGCCCTACAGAGTCAAAATTGAACACTGACTTTACAGTCTCTCGCACCATGGACGGAAGAGGATCACCTGTTATAATAAGCATATTATAGATGTCATTGATTCTTGAACCCATGAATAGTGAGCGCATCGCAACCGCATTCTTATCACGGCAGCATATATGCGGCATAACATCCATTCCTGTCTCACGTCTTACTTTGCCCGCCATCAGGACTGAATCAACTCTTGTACGCCCGGAAGGAGAATCTGGAAATGTCAGCACATCCACACCCATTCCAACAAGTGCATGCGCCGATTCAAGCAGCTTCTCGTCATTGGCATTAAAAGGCGGTGCAAGTTCAACAGCTATGAACTTCTTTTTCTTTATCTCACCGTTATCGTCATACAGAAAGCCTCTTCTTTTTGCCTGCTTCGGCTCATCTGTATGCTCATCAGGTGTCTTTTTCTCATATCTTGGAAGCTTTTCAAGCTCTGTACACATTTTTTCTATAGATTCAGGTCTTGTTCCACAGCAGCCGCCTACAATATCCACACCTTTTTTGGCAATCTGCGCCATCTTTCCGGCAAAATATGCTGGTGCGCCGCCAAAATGCATATGATTTCTTGTAAAATTCGGATAGCCGGCATTAGGAAGTGCCAAAAAGAACTTATTCTTAGGAAGCCCCAGTTCATCGATAAGCTGTGACATATGCCCTGAACCAACGCCGCAGTTAAGTCCGACAGCATCCACAGCAAGCTTTGCAGCATCCTCAATAAGCCTTTTAGCGCTGAGTCCCGCTGCACTGTAGCCATACTGATTCACACTAAAGCAGATACTTATAAAAATATCACTTGAACTTTCCCTAAGATACTTGATTGCAGGCAGAATATCCTCATAATCCGCAAATGTCTCAAAGTGAACCGCATCAACTCCCTGCTCAAGCATAATGGAAGCAAGACGCACATATTCCTTATCTTTACCGTTTTTTACAAATCCCATCCCATCAGGTATAGGGCCTATATCACCTGCTATATAGATTTGCCTGGCACCACTGCTTTTTACTGCTTCCTGTGCAAGCTGCACGGCTGCTGTTATATTTTCTTTAACCTTATTTTCATCATCGGACAACAGGTTGCTGTTAGATGCATATGTATTAGTCCTTATGTAGCGTGCCCCGGCATTTATATATTCTGTATGAATTGCGATAACTCTGTCAGGATGCAGTATATTCGCCGCCTCCGGAAGTTCATCCGAGCCATATTTATCCGCATAGTAAGTTCCAAAGGCACCATCCGCCGCAAGTCTGTTATTTTTTAGATATTCCCGTAAGTTCATTTTGTCTCCTGTTTTTATATTTTTATTTCATGCATACTGCAGGCATTACTTGTCATACTGCAATCAATGGCATTCGCAATCCGTTTTCACTTCTTGCTCATAAAAAACGCTTCATATCTCCATCCTGTACTTGATTTGTACCAAACACAGGACAAAAAAGTTTTCCATCATCCAAAGGTAATTGTTTTCTCTTTTTTATAAACATGATATTCATATGCTCAATGAGTTCAGCATGCGACCATGTAATATTATAATATTAAAAAATCCCGCTATTCTATGAACATCTGATTCTGAATATGCTGAAGGTATGCGCTCTTAGGCTGAATTTTCCTATATCCGGCACTTTCCCATTGAAAGCAGCTTCTATGTTGAACTCGTAAGCTTTCACATTATCCCTGCAATTCATGCTGTTATAGGCTTCATTCTCCGCTTCACCCATTATAATACAGTGAACTTTTCCATAATCCGGCTTGAAGCCATCCATATCCAGAGTCACAACACAGTCAAAGTCCCACGGATTTACAAGCTTTACAATAAGTTCATTTTCTACACTGTCATATGATACAGTGTGGAAAATATTTTTATAACGTGAATCTGCCAAAAACAGCTCATCATCCATATTATTTTCAACTACATAATCTCCCATGTTCCTTGAATACATTTTCTGGACAAGAAAGCTTGGGCTTGGAAAACATTCTGCATCATCGAACCATATCATGTCTGGTGTCCACTGTGCATAGCCAAGTCTTGCAAAAAGAGGTGCATATGATGCGAGCACAACTACATCGGCATTTTTCTCAACTCCTGTAAGAAATGCAGCCTCGCTGAGTGCTGCCCCAAGTGTATTTTTAGAGCTGTCCATAGCCTGCTTTTGAACATGCGCCGCATATTCTCCCGCAAATACCTTGACATTTCTTGGATATTTATCATAAAAACGAGCATTTTCTAAGAACCATTCCGGTGAACAGTAGTAATGCTCATCAACCGCATAGACAAAATTATCCTGTCCTTTATTGCGATAAAACTCCCATGCCTTTGTATAATAGTCCGACTTGACATCAGGCCCCGCCGAACCTATGAGCTTTATATCAGGATATTTTTCATGGACAGCCTGCTCAAAAAGACTATAGCGCTTAAAAAATTCTGACTCCTTTGTCTCCCACTGTTCATTTCCTATTCCAATCATCTCAAGGTTAAAGCTCTCCGGATGTCCCATACCGGCTCTTAATCCACCCCACTTCGTATCGACAGAGCCATTTGCAAACTCTATAAGGTCCAACACATCCTGAACATACTCCTTGAATTCTTCTGATTCAGGGCTTACCTTCTGCGTTGACTGATACTGGCAGGCAAGACCAACATTCTGAACAGGAAGAGGCTTTGCTCCTATGTACTCACAAAGCAGAAAATACTCGTAATAGCCTATATCATAGCTCTGGTTGTAGTGGCTGAATGTGCCTGCAAAAAAAGGCTTCTCCTCATTGCCATGAACAGTCCAGCGGTTCCATGTACGCACCCTGTCCTCACGTCTTCCGACTGTATGCTTCCACTGATACCTGTTGCTAAGCTCATTGCCTTCTACAATGCACCCACCCGGAAAACGCATAAATCCAGGCTTCATGCTCTTTAACAGCTCTACAATGTCTTTTCTGAACACTCCACACACGGCATCATCCGCTGTAAATGAGAAAAAATCAGCACATAATGTACATCCGTCAGATATTTTTGTCTCATCTAACTCAACCACAAAAGGTTCAAATCTTTCCTCTTCCTGTGCCTCAAACGCTGCCTCATATCTGACCCACTCACCTGTCACGCATTCTGTAAGCATGCATGTCTGACTTCCGACTCTCACTCTGACAGTTCCGTTATAGCTGTCACTCTTAAGATAAGCACTCACATGGTATTTCATGCCCCTGCGGATATAGATTCCGTCATAAGCTTTGTTCGCAAAACCGCACTGCCCTTTTTTCGGTTCAAATACAAGATAATGCGGTGCCGCTTCCGACACAGGCTTATCACTGCTTATCGACAATGCAGCTCCATCACCATTTGTCGGATAAGCAATCCACCCATACAGACCGTCATACTTAGTCGAATAATTGTCCTTATATCCCAACGCCTCAACGAACTCAAATGCCGCATTTTCAAGCTGCTGTGCGCTTATACCTCCATCACAGCAATAGTTGATATCCTCGTAAAATACACCGAACATTCCCGGATTTATATCCGCAGTCTTATTATTTTTTATATGTAATCTTCTCTCAACAGCTCCTGCCATGTCCCTCTCCATCTCTGCACCGGCACACTCTCCGGCACTCTGACATATTAAAGTAATAAATACATTATAGATGTAAACTTCAGTAATGACAACCTCAAATATGATTTATGCGTCATCAGCAAATATCATAACCCGAAATACACACCAAAATCTGAAAAAATGTGAACACCCTTCAAAATACAATTTCTGATGATATAACGAATATTCTGTCCTGCTTGGTGCCTACAGCACTATGGATCAGGAGCGCTATGTATCAACCGGCGATGGAAATGTATATCTTACAAGCGTTGACCCATTCGACACATATGAAGTAACTCTCTCCGATATGATTAATCACAATGAGCTGCCTAAGCTTACTGAAGCTGACAACATAAGCTTTAACGGCATCATCAATACATCAGCTTCTTCATCCTCCGACAGCAGCTCCTCTTTAGATGAAGCCGACAAAAATCAATCCGAAGACCGCACTGTCATAGATTACACTGTATACCGCGAAGATGAAAACACATTCACTTACTGCTCTGATGACATATATTTTACTAACAGTAACGGTGAAATCCTCGCTCTTGACACATCAAAAATAAAGAGCTATCTCTCAACCATAGGTTCCACAAAGCACACTGACTATGTAACCTACAACGCAAGTGCAGATGAGATAACCCAATATGGACTTGATGACCCTTAACTCACCGTAGATGTCACATACACTACTGAAGATGATGATAAAAACGAAGTCGAAAATACACTGAAGCTTGATATAAGCACTGCCGATGGCGGACATTATCTTAGAATTAACGATTCTAAGATTATATACAGTCTGTCTGACACCGGCTACACAGCTCTCACAGCATGCAGCTTTAATGACCTACGCCACTTAGACATCTTCACTGCCGACTTTTCGTATGTGACAAGGATAGATGTCAGTCTTGATGAATTTACATACACATTCACCACAGTGACGAAGGATAACAAAACTACCTTCTGCTATAATGATGAGGAAATCTCAATAGATGACTTTAACAGTGCTCTCACCGCACTCTCTGCCGACAGCTTTACCGAGGCCGTGAACTCAATAAGTAAAATTATCTTATAAGAAAACCATGGATATGGGATTAGCTGCTAAAGTAAGCAGCTGACCCATACCCATGGTTTTCTTATATCTTATTATTATATATCAGGGTCAGAAGTCCGATGCAGGCTTGCCCTGCATAAGGATTTTTGACATTGTGACCCGTCAAAAGCATGAGCAGGCAGCCATTTTCCAAAGAAAAATGTGTAAATTACGAATGTTTTACTTTCTATATCCTTCTATCCCATCTTTAAGTCTCTTAAGTCCGTCCTCAAGTCTTTCTCTAGGACATGCTATATTGAGCCTTAAGAACTTCTCTCCTGTTCTCCCGTACTGCACTCCGTCCGAGAGATAGAGCCCTGTGCGCTCTCTTATACTGTCGGCAAGCTCCTCTGAGTTGTCGCATACCGCCGAACAGTCAAGCCAGAGAAGATACGTTGCCTCAGAATGTATGAGCTTTATCTTGGGAAGCTCTGTTTCTATGAACTGTGTCACTCTCTGCTTATTTTCATAAATATACTCTCTTAGTGCATCAAGCCATTCACCGCCATCTCTAAAGGCTGCGACTGCTGCCCATATTGCAAATGCGTTCGGCTCTGCCACCTCGTCAGTGTTCAGTCCACGGTTAACCTTATGACGCAGGAATGGGTCCGGCACAATAGCTGCTGCCGTCTGCAAGCCCGCCATGTTAAAGGCCTTAGTCGGTGCAACACATGTAATGCTTATCTCGCGGCATATGTCGGAAGCTGACGCAAACGGAATGTATCCCTTATCCGGGTCCGTTATATCGCAGTGTATCTCATCAGATACCACAATGACATGATGCTTCTTCGCAAGCTCACCGACATGTGCAAGTGTCTCTCTGTCCCATATCTTTCCCACAGGATTATGAGGATTGCAGAATATCATCATCGTAGTCTGGGGCTGCGCCATAGCTTCCTCTAACTTCTCAAAATCAATAGAATACTCGCCGTTTTCATAGCTTAGCGGACACTGCAATACATTCCGCCCATTATTTACTATGGAATTGAAGAAAATATTGTAAACAGGAGTCTGAATCAGCACATTCTCCCCCGGTGTCGTCAGCTTTCTTACCACACTTGATAAAATAGGTACAACACCTGTCGAGAATATAAGCCAATCCTTTTCAATATGAAAATTATGCCTTTTCTTCCACCACTCGCAGTATGCTTCGTTCCACTCATCCGGTATTATGGAATAGCCAAACACTCCATGCTCGACTCTCTTTTTTAAAGCCTCGATAATCGCCAGTGCAGTCTTAAAATCCATGTCTGCAACCCACATCGGAAGCTCATTATCCTTCACATCCCACTTAAGAGAATGTGTCCCACGTCTGTCAACAGCCGTATCAAAAGCTCGTCTGTATTCTTCTTTCATGCCAAACCTCTTTTCTAGATTACATTATAAGAATCCCTACCACGCAATCTCATCCGTCTTATTCTTGATATCACCGCATACAATCTTAGTCCTGCCTTCATCAATATAATCCTTCTGTATGATAAGATTGTCGATGTAGTCAGCCTTAATCGTTCCTGATGATGGGTTTAGCACGCTTGTTATGCCGCTTGTTATCTCAGCGTCAACACTTGAATACTCAAAGGCAAGTGTTGTGTTGATGAGCTTACAGTTCTTCATAACAAGATTGTCAATGTAGCACATGCCCTGAAGGCTCTCGATTGTACAGTTGATAAGAGTTAAGTTCTTCGCATTCCAGCCAAGGTACTCGCCGGATACGAATGAATCGTATACAGTCACATTCTCTGTATTCCAAAAAGCATCCTTAGAAAGAAGCTTGGAATTGCGGATTTCCATGTTCTTAGTTCCATCAAACGAATAATTTCCTACAAGTGTGAAATTATCTGCCTTGATATTGTTGGTATTAAATGCAAAATAATCTCCCTTTGCGAACACGTTCTCCATCGTCACATTGTTGCAATTCCAGAGTGTCTCTGCGGCATTCGGAAAAGATACATTCTTAAGTGTTACTCCATCTGCCTTTCTGATATTTTTCGGAGCCTCGATGACCGTATCCTCAATGCTTATATTGTCCGTGTACCATATTCCGGCTCTTGCCATGTCAAAAAGTGTACAGTTTTTAAGACTTATATCCTTACAGTACCATAAAGGATACTTATATCTGAAAAGTGTTGTGTCTATATCGAGATTACTACACTCCTTAAGAGGTGACTCTCCCACATCGAACACCGAATCGCTTATCTTAGCTTCGACTGTATGAAAAAGAGCACGCTCCTGTGTAAATGTCTGCTGTGTAAATTCCTGCATTTTATTTTCTTCCTCCTGATGCATATTATTATCTGCAATAATCACACATACATGAATATTTCATTCAACCGGTGCAATTATCTATCTGCGGTACAGATTTTGTCAAACCGCAATATATTTTACAAAATCATGCAATTTTTGATTATACTTCATAAACCTAACTTTAGGTCAAGTGTTATTTCTTCTTCTGTAAGCTCCTGCTGTGGTGCAAATTCATCTCCGGCCATATATTCATATATCGAATTTAAAAGTGCTCTCGCTTCAGGGTACATCTGGCTCTTATGAAGCTCCATAGTTGACAAAAGCACTTTTCCTCCCATGCAGTTAAATTCAATAAGCTGTGCCATAGGTCGAAGAAATGCATAGCTGTCCATCTCAGTGACTATTGCTTTCATTGTTCTTGGAAGTATTATGGCACGCTTGACAGCCATAATCCACCACTGCCAGTCGGTATGCTTATCTGTCGGAAAATTCCTAAATACAGGATGTAAGGCATCTATAAGCTGACCCATTCCGCCCTCCTGCTCAGCAAAGGTTCCCACCGACCAGAAATCAGTTGTAAACTGTGTCTTTATTGATACCGGCATACTCTCCTTGTCAGCGTCAGGTGCTAAAAATACTCGTCCGCCCTGTCTTAGTATCTCCCTTGTCCTATCATCAAATACTCTCGTCTCATAAACATTTTCAGGACATTTTGGCACTGCTTTGGCATATACCCACAACGGATACGAGCTGGTACAGCCTCCTACATCCACAGTAAGTGTAAGTGCAGATGACTTATCGATAAAATCAAGAGGAATATCTATCGTACCGACATCTGCATATTCGCCTGCCGGACATGATACCGTTCCAAGACTTCCATCTAAAATATGCCTGCTGCATCCATGTCTGTCCGAAGCACAGCTTCTAAGGTATATTGAAAATCCCGCTTCACCTTCAATCACTCTCTTTCCAAAATTAGCCACCTCAACCTTGGCTGTAAGCCTTTCCCCTGCTTCATAAGTATATTTTTGTAATCTTACAAGCGGCATGCTCTCCTTGAAAAATTCCGAAAAACGCTCCGGTTTGGCAAATGAAAAAGGCTTAGGTTCAAGATGAGAGTTCATCATTCCGACAAGTGCTGTTCCCTGCCCCGGAAAATCCTGTAATCCCAGAAGAGATATACCTGACAGCTTCCTTGTACGCATAGCAGCCTCGATCTCCTCGCGGTATGCAAGTCTTGAAAGCTCTCCTGTCGCTTCGACATACTCCTTCCAATTTTTAAGGAGTCCTCTGTCCTCCACACGTTTTTTTATAAGCTCAAGATTTACAGGCTCCGACACACCCATGAATTTATCAAGCTCGTCAAAATCCGGCAATACCTCGAACTGACCCACCTCAAAGCTGAATACAGGCTTTTTGTACTGCTCTCTTATCTTCTCCATCGCAGCATTGTAGTCATGGTCAGCCGATGGATAGTTCTCATTGATATAACCTCTCATGCCGGAAGAGGTTCCGCGTATCACAACCTCATGGCAGCTCTGCGAAGTGTAGAAATCACTCGCATCGTCACATCCACGCCCACCATAGAATGTATTAGAACCGTCAGCATACATTCTTGTATCATCAAGCTTCTTTGCAAGCTGTACAAGCTCACGCATTCTCTCTCCACCCTTTTCCTTTGTCTGAAGCTCATTTCCAAGAGTCAGCATCACAAAAGACGGATGGTTTGCAAACGTCTTTATTATTCCGGTAAGCTCCGCTTTATAGTATTCATAGCTCTCATCTGTCTCAAAAGCATCCTTAGGATTCCAGTTTGAAAGCTCCGGCTGTAATAACATTCCAAGCTCATCCGCTGCGATAAAAGCTGCCTCAGGCTCGCAATGCGAGTGAAAACGGACACAGTTAACTCCATAGCTTTTATACCTGCCAAGTATGTCTCTCCACTCCTTGACCGTCATCGGAGAATGCCCTGTTTCGGGATACTCAGCACAGTTAGCTTCACTTCTTAAGAAAATTGTCCTGCCGTTTAATGCAAGACGCCCTCTGCCATCATCGCCAAAGTCTCTCACGCCGAAGCTTACAAAGCACTCATCTGTACTCTGCGTAAGCTCTAATGAAGCAGTAAGTTCATATAAATTTCCTTCGCCTTCATCCCACAGCCTGATATCATCTTTCAGCTCAAGCCCTGTGAATTTATATGTTCTTATTTTATATGTTTTTATATCTCCAAACTTATATCCTGCATTTTCACAGTCCTGATTTGAAGCGCTCTCATTCTCCGGCACTATATCACAATCCGTCAATTCAATTATTTCATTGTGTAAAAGTGCTTCAGACTTTAGTTCAATATGCCCGGCCTTTCCATGCCCGGATGCGACATCCACCTGCACATCAATACAGAAATCGCTTCCTGCCTGTTTTTCATGTACTTTTTGTATCCCTTGCACACTATTCATCTCAATATTCTGAACACTATTCCTGTTCGCATCAGCCTTTTTATGCGGATAGACTCTCACTGCCGCAATAAAGTCCTGCGGCTTAGTATACATACACAGCTCTCCGATAAGACCATTCCAGTTAGTCTGAGTCTCATCCGTTGCTGCCGATGAATAGCATATAGCATCCTTTGGCATACACGGATAGCTGTTATCTGACACGAATGTAAACTCATGCTCTCCTGATGAAATACCGGTAAGCTCGAATATATACGGAGTGCTGAGCGTCCCCTGAATAAAAGGCTTGCATTCAACGCCATCTGCCAATAATCTAAGTGCTCTTGCACGCTCCACTTTTACAAACAGCCTGTCATTTTCATATTCATCTATATTAATCCTGCGGCTTATAAATGCTTCCCCTTCATAGGTATGCCGTCTTGTAAATCTTGTCGCGATAGGCGCATCCTTGTCCACTTCGCCGTCAGCATTTCCAAGTGCCGCATCCGGATGCCACTGGTTCGCACCGCAGTCTTTATGTCCAATATTATTCTCATCTAAGGTTCCCGGAAGCACCATCTGTCCCTGTGTGCCATCCGCTAACTTAACATTCCACAATCCATCCAATGATATTTTCATCACTCTTTCACTGCCTCCCATATTCTTGCAACTGTATCCTCAATGCGCTCAGCATACACACCGCAGTAATTGATAATAAGCGTGTGCGTGTCAGCACATCCCTCCGGCATATATTCCGATGTACATGCCACATTTATATCCTTCTGTCTTATTCTCTCCACAAGCTTCTTATCGGATATTTCCGTATTAAGTTCTAAGAGAAAATACGTCCCCGAACTTATTTCATGAATCTTAGAAATCTGTGCCATGGGCGAATTTTTCACCGCCTCAAAAAGTTTTCCTCTCTGCGACTTAAAGTAGTTACGCATATGATTTATATGGCGCTCAAAATACCCCTCCGATATAAATCTTGCAAGCGCATACTGCTCCATGCTCGGAACTGTTCCCGAATAGAAGCTTAAGCCTTTGCTGTAGCGCATTGCAAGTTCATAAGGCAATACCATATAGCTTATGCGAAGAGACGGAATCAGTGTTTTTGAAAATGTATTAAAATATATAACCCTTCCGTTTCCATCCATGCTGTAGAGTGTTGGCGCAGGTCTGCCCTGATACCAGAACTCGCTGTCATAATCGTCCTCGATTATATAATAATCCTGCCTTTTAGCCCACTCAAGAAGCTGTGTCCTTCTCTTAACAGGCATAACAGTGCCAACAGGAAAATGCTGTGCAGGTGTGACATGCACTACGTTGCAGCCGCTCTCATAAAGGCTCGTCATATCTACACCATACTCATCCCTCGACACCGGCTTCCATTTTGCATGGTACATGTCATAAAGTCCTGTTATCTTCCTGCTGCCTACATTTTCCACTGCCCACGCTGCATCAGGCAGAAGACAGAACAGTTTTGCGTACATACTCTCAGTGCCCGAGCATATGATAATCTGTGATGGCAGCACCTGCATTCCTCGAAATTCATGCAAAAATTGTGCAAGAGCAAGTCTTAGCTCATACACTCCATTATACGGAACCGTCTTTAGAAGCTGTTCCGGTCTGTCCGCCAACGTGTCACGAAGAAGCTTAGCCCATGTTGAAAAAGGAAATCGGTTTCTTCTTATCCTGTTAGATTTCAAATCTGCAAAATAGGCATACTCGAACTCTTCCTCCGGCTTAGGTCTTATAAGGCAGCTTGCCTGCGGAGCCTGTCCGGTATCATTTACAAAATAGCCTTTTTTCTCAAAGCTTGTTATATATCCCTCCAAAAGAAGCTGTGCATATGCATTCTCAACCGTAATCACACTTACATTGATATGCTTTGCAAGACCTCTCTTAGAAGGAAGCTTATCACCGGCAGGTATTCTTCCTGAAAGTATATCATTTTTTATACATCTGTACAGATAATCATATAAAGGCAGCTCTTTTTTGTCCTCCATATTATATGTGAGCATCTGCATGCCTCCGATTAGAAATTAAATAATTCTTATACATATCATATCCTCGAATTGCTCCGCTGTAAAACAGCTCCCGCAATTCTAAAACATTCGGAATCCGCTGATTCCTCATGTTTTGCGGGTCCCAAGTTCAAAAGCCTAATCGTGCAAGCACGAACGGCTTTTTGACCTTTTGACCCTGATATCATAATATTTTACAGTTCAGTCATCACACAAGCATGTGGTCTTATTTCATATTCAAGCACTCTGTCAGAATCCACTGCATACCCGGATAAATCAACCTTAAAGGTCTTCTTTTCATCAGAAAGATTAAACAATGCTATATAGCTTGTCTTATCCACCGCCTTATCGCTCACCGGTTCATTTATCCACATGGCAAAGCTGTCATTGTGTGCAAGCTGTCTGCCATGCCTGCCCTCACCTAATAATCCAAGCACCTTGGTATTTGTGATAATCGAATATGTAGATACATCAAGCTGCGTAAGCTCACAGCCAAGCATGAGAGGCGAGCCGAACATGCACCAAAGCAGCATCATGGTGCGCTGCTCATCCTCAGTAAAATTGGTTTTCCTAACCTCTCCGAAGCCCTTTCCGATAAATCTTAACGGAAGCATATCACAGTCAGGATAGCAGCCGCTCTTAACATGATCCTGCCACTGCTCGCATTTTGTGAACATATTCTTCAGTGCATCCCAGTTATCCCAGAAGTCATCGGTTATTCTCCACATGTTGGCGTATTCACTGTAATGCCATGCTTTGTCAATATGTGCCGGACCCGGTGAAAGACTTAACACAATCGGTCTGCCACATTTTAAAACAGCTTCATGAATCATACGCATCTCATGCCATCCCGAAAAATATGCAGGCTCTCTGTACATCCGGCTGTCACATATATCGTCACACTTTATAAAATCTACGCCCCACTCAGCGTACATCGCTATGAGTGAGTCATAATATGCCCTGCCTGCGGCATTATCCTTAACACCATACATGTCAGGATTCCAGCAGCATATTGAATAAGCGTCCGCTGCCTCATCCGCTGTGTATTCACTTCCATATATAGGCAGGTGTCTGTGCGCTGCCTCCCTTGGAATACCTCTCATTATATGTATTCCAAACTTCAAACCCTTCTCATGTATATAGTCCGCAAGCCATTTAAAGCCGCTTCCGTCTGCCGATGAAGGAAATCTCTTAGGTGACGGCTGTAACCTTCCATACCCATCCATCTGAATATCACCAAACGGAATATATTGGTATTCCTTTCTTCTTGTCCCCGCATCATTTGAATACCATTCAATATCCACAACAATGTACTCCCAGCCATAGTGCTTAAGATTCTTTGCCATATAATCAGCATTCGATGTGACATCAAGCTGTGTGACTGTTGTGTCATAATAATCATAGCTGTTCCATCCCATCGGAGCTGTGAGTGCAAAATCATTTTTGTTCATGCTGACCCTCCATGCCGCCATAGCAGCGAAAATAATAAGTTGCACCCGGCAATATTTTATTGTACAATAGATAAAATTAAAATACTTGAGAGGTGCAGTATGTCTGTTTCAAATACATCCAACATTAAAGTTATCGGCGTTGCCGGCGGCAGTGCGTCCGGAAAAACTACTATTGTCAATATAATTCGTGAACACTTCGGTGACAATCTTGCTGTACTCAGCCATGACAGTTACTACAAAGCTCACAATGACCTCAACTACGAGGAGCGTTCTAAGTTAAACTATGACCACCCTGACTCTTTTGAGACTGATATGATGGTTGAGCATGTGCGTATGCTCAAAAAAGGCATACCTGTTGAAGTCCCAATCTATGACTACTCAATCCACAACAGAAGCCAGGCTACAACACTTGTAGAGCCTAAAAAGGTTGTCATCGTTGAAGGAATTCTCATCCTCGAAAATAAAGCTCTCCGCGATGAGATGGATTTGAAGATTTTTGTAGATACCGATGCTGATGAACGCCTTATGAGACGTATCAAACGTGATATGGTAGAGCGTGCGCGTACTGTCGAGTCAATACTCACACAGTACCATGACACAGTAAAGCCGATGCATGAAGCATACATAGAGCCATCTAAGAAATATGCAGATATCATAATTCCACGCGGCGGTCAGAACACATCAGCTATTGAACTTCTGCTAAGCCATATCGACTCACTTTTAAAGCTCGACTAAACATAACCGGATAACCTAATCTTAGATTACATCAATGCAGCCTCTAATATCCACATTATTAAAGGCTGCATTTTTTATTCCGGATATACAAGTCTTTCAGGACTGATATTATCTAACACTTCTGCCTTGAACTTGCGTGCGTATGTCTTAGCTTCCATTACGTTATTGTCGAGATAATTTCCGCAGTCTCTAGGTGAGTATCCCGGTATATCACACTCTTTGTCTGAAAAATTGATTATGAAATCAATCATGTCCCTTATAACTCCAACTATATCTTCTGACTCTAAATCGCCTGCAAAGATAACATAGAAGCCTGTTCTACATCCCATAGGCCCGAAATAAATCGTTCTGTCCTTCCACTCTTCATTATTTCTCAAAAATGTCGCACCAAGATGCTCAATAGTGTGAATGCCTGCTGTATCCATAACAGGCTCAACATTCGGTCTTGTAAATCTAAGGTCAAAGGTTGTTAAGACCTGCTCACCCAGTCTGTCCCTTCTTGATACATAGATACCTGTAAGAAGGTCTATGTGATTTACAGTAAAGCTTGCAATCTTATTCATAAAATCATATTCCTCTCTTTATATTTTTATATGTTTTCACTGTCTGTGCTACCATCTAACTGTACCACATTTATTTTGATTTTTAAAGGCTGTTGTGTTATATTCATTATGGCAGTTTATATATGTGCGGCATAGAATATGATATCAGGGTCAAAAGGTCAAAAAGCCGTTCGTGCTTGCACGATTAGGCT
>OGUD01000448.1_pt1 | contig 35695 bp, 32 predicted proteins | sample 1573671 | NCBI WGS metagenome assembly OGUD01 (sample SAMEA2582065, study PRJEB24529) | metagenome | biome: Human gut stool | place: China | collected 2011 | reverse complement strand
TTCGGAACCTTTAGAACCAAGATTAGAAAATGGAAAAAGATTGCACTATAACTTCAAGTTTGTATAATTAAAGCACTGGTTAAATCACACATTATCCCAGTGATTTTTGACCAGTGCTTTAATACCATCATGAATATTAGTGTTTGAATCTCCATCCAGAAATGTGACAACCCGAAAGCCGATATCCGCATATTTCCTACGTTCAGCTTCAAATTCTTCCTGTGAAGAAAAATCATTGCGCCAGAGATAATACGTTGGCTTCCGCAAGGTTATCACATCCTTTCTTTTAAATTTTCTATAACTATCATATAAAAAGTGGACAGTTTTCGTGTCTGTCCACTTTAAAATAATTTTACCGTTCGCGATCTGAATGGGTTAATTGTCCTTGTTTTGCCAGTTCCAGTATTTCTGGTGGAATACGATTCATCAGATTCTGGAGATTTTCATAGTCAGCTCTGAGTCTGACATCATCCATTTTCTTTCGTATACTGCTGGACGTTGCTTCTTTTACCTGTCTGCTTAAATCCTGTGTCTGCCTTTTTAATGATACATTATCTGACTTTAAGGAACTAATCGTCTTATCATATTTCCGAACCTGTGTCTGAAAGTTCTCCATTGCGGGGAAAAACTTCTGTAAAAGTTCCACTGCTTTATTTGTATTTTTACCGGCATTAAAGAGATTTGTATTTTCCAGTAAATCAGTAATCTGCTTGGCCTGTCGGGTTAGATGTGCTGCTTCTTTGAAAAGTCGTGGTGGAATATGTTCACGCCCAGTCATGCTGGCGGCTTCTCCACGTTCCAGATCTGGATATTTTTCTACCATGTGTTTCCAGAACTCATCCTGCCACCAGGTCAGCTTTTTCTTATTTCCAAGAATCTCTTTTGCACAGAGCCTCCCATCTTGGGTTATCGGGACAAAGGAAAGGTGCATATGTGGAGTTTTCTCGTCCATATGCACCACAGCCGAAAGGATTGTCTCTGAATCCTGATATTTCTCTATAAATTCCAAAGCTGTTTGGAAATACGCTCTGATTTCACTCTTTTTCTTACCTTTGAAAAATTCTGGTGTAGCGGTAATTAGAACTTCAACAACACGTACACTATCTTTGCGTGTCCGGCATCCGTATTCTTCAATCAGTCGATTCGACTCTGCCCGGTACTTCCCGACTGGTTCAATGAAATGATAATTCAAATTTCTTCGATTGTTGTCTATATCCGGATTACTGGCATATTTTTCTTTTTTCCGTTCATTGTGAGCTTCAATATTGCTGATTTCAGGTCCTTTGTATTTTGCAAATCTTAAAATACCGTATTGTGCTTTTTGCATTTGTACTTCCTCCTTTCCGAAAAACAGGCTAACTGTCATGCTACTTCCGACAGCCAGCCTGAAAAATATATAATGTGTAATTTGCATTGAATCACTATGTACATACGTACCAGATTTAATTTGTCCATTCTTTTGGTACGTACGTACACTTGGAAGCATCCATAAAGCCATCTGTATAAGACGGCTTTGTAATAACCTCTACTCCTGTAAATCCCCATACTCGTCTCCCGGCAGAATTTTTTATTGTATTGCAATGTTCCAGCTTATATTTTGTCTGAACAGCAATCATAGCGTCTGAGAAACTTCGATTTTTTAATGCGGTCATGGAATTTTCTTCACACCAGAGACGATAGCTTTCATACAATTCTTTGGAACTTGCACTTGCCTCTGCCTGAAAGCGAATATATCCTTCTGATTCTAAAAACTCCAGTACATTGTTATTATCTCGTTTCACATTTTCACGATTCGCCTTGATACGGGGACTTTCTGTAAATTTAAAATTCTGACGGACTAACCTTTGTAACCCTTCAAATGCCCAGAGAAAAATACTTTCGGCTTCATTTTTCATTTTTTCTGCCAGATAGAGATCATCTACACGATCAACAGGTTTCTCTTTGGTTGTCAGTACTAATTGTCTTCGGTAAAATCCATCGCTACGGTCATACAATGCCTGTAAATCTCCATTGCTGAATGCAAGTAATCTGGAAAAAAGCCATCCCTGGTAACTTTGCTTTCCTTTACGTTCCAAGTCCATTTTCCCCTGAGCAGTAACAATGGATTTCACATAACTGGTCTGTTTCAGGGCTTCCATTCGCATATCATCATCTACACACAATAAAATATGCTCAAGGTCAGCTCTGGCAAAGCGGTTTTCAGAAATTTTACCGATACTTCCGTCTTTCATATTTGAGCCTAACAAGCTGTTCAGAACAGCACCAATCTGTGATTTACCCTCTCCGCCATTTCCTTTTATAATCATCATCCGTTGGCCCTTGTTGCTTGGAATCAGGCAATAACCTATGAATTCCTGTAAAGTTGGAATATCTTCCGGGTAGAGCAGTTGATCTAAAAATGACAGCCATGTAGAAGCTTCTGGTGCATCTGGATTATAATTGACTGGAAGACGCATCCGTACAATATCTGGTTTTTCAGGGATAAATGTGCCATCTATATATATCGTTCCATTTGCAAGATGGATTTTATTGGCTTCTGGTGGAAAATCCTCTATATAAGCTGCCAGTTTCATAACTTCCAAAATATTTGTTACTTTGCGTGGAACATTGCTAATGGCATAATGTTTCAGACTTTCAAATATTTCCCCACGAAGGGGCAGATCATCAGTGACCCGCCCCTCTGGAGTAAAAAATGCATTGTTGGCAAAGAGTATTTTGTGCGTATGGAGAAATTCCTCACAAAAGGCTGCTTCATTGATATTGGTTCCGTCAAACCAAACTGGATAGTTACTAAGCTGCTTCTTCTGCATATGCATCCTCCTCATCACGAGACCCTGAAAGATATTTCAAATCTTCCAGATAGCCTGTTTCTTTCATGGATTTTACAACTTCAAAGCCTTCTTCTTCATCTGCAAAGGTCAGATAATCTGCCAGATATTCGATATAACTCAGATTTTCACATGCTTCTTCAAATCGTTCGTCCATAGATAAATCCGGTCGTTCTGGTGCATACAGTGCTTTCCATTTTTCCAGACGATGAAGATATTCGCATACCATTTTCTGGCATTCATGTAATTCTTTCTGTCTGCTTTTTGTTTCCATGTACTCGGGCTTTTTCAGAGTTGCTATTACTGGCGGATTATCTGGTGTAATACCAAAATCTACAGCAATTTTCTTGGCGGCTTCATAGTTACTCAGTTCGAATAGATTTGCAACAAACTGGATCACATCTCCGGTAGCACCACAGCCAAAGCAGTAGTAATAAGTGGTATTCAGTTTCATACTTGGATGATGGTCATTATGAAATGGACAACAGATCATGTTGTTTCTTCCAATTTTCATGCCATAATATTCTGCAGCCTGTTCGACTGTTACAGTTTCTTTTATTGTTTCAAATAATCTCATTCTATTTTCCTCCTAATTTAAGTTTGAATTTAAAGCTGTGCCGTTTTATCCAGATCCTTTCCTGACAGGCAACCCTTCTCGGCGCTGTGTCGTCTTTTTGTGAGCGCTCTTTTCTGATCAGAAAATCGTGGCGGTTTATAAAGCTCCGGAACGGTCATTTAGTTTTCAAGGTTCTGTCTGATCGATCATGTTGACAGTTTAGCATGAAAAAATCGCACCCCTGATTTATTCACGTACAATGAAAATCACGAATACGATTTGATAAAAAATTGCAAATTTGCACAGGCACAGATATAATGGAAGTAGTTTAGGAGGTGACGAAACAATGGGAAAATCTGATTTAATAGAAGATGAAACAAGTCTTGCATACCGATTGAGTAATTTGCGGAAAGACCATGATTTAAGCCAAAAACAGTTGGCTGATCAGCTTCATGTGACTCATTCACAAATCAGTCGTATTGAGAGCGGTGAAACAAAAAATCCTAATATAAGCATTGTAATAGATGCCGCCAGGTTTTTTCATGTTTCTACTGATTATCTGCTTGGAATCACTCAGATTACTTCACCCAAAAGTTATGATATATCGGAACTTGGACTGTCGGAAGAAGCAGTAACGAGACTGATTACCACAAGAATAGATGTAGATATTTTAAACCGATTATTGGAACATGAACATTTTCCCAAATTATGTATTATGATTCGGAATTATTTTGATGATACCATTGCTGAGGGTATCATGGCACGAAATAAGGTCATTGATTTGGCTGTTGATCAACTGACTGATTTGATGACTGTAGAACCCTCAAAAAGAAAAGAGATTATAAAAGATAAGCAGTTTTTAAGCTCACAAAAATTAGGTGTGAATGAAGCAGACATTGAAAAAATCAAGATTCAGTTTATGGCAATATTACGTGATATTAAATCTGGTATACAGAAAAAAGAACCAACAAAAGCGGTTGCTACAGCCGAAGCCGTACAGATGATTCGGGACGCATTGCCGAATAAGCCAGCTTCCGATATTACAAGCACTGACTTAGCAAATGCAGTAGCTTTTTATATGGGACAGACAACAGATCTGAATGATGAGGGACTTGCAATGGTGCAGACTTTGGCAAAATATATCTGTGACAATAGTGTATCTGAGAAAAATTCAGAGAATAGCTGACGTAAGTATGGATATACCTTTCTTCAAATGTGGCATCGTCTGAATAACCGCATTGTCATGCTAATATTCAGACTCAGTTCTGTCCTTTCAGGTGACTCCATTACGGCGTACCTTTCAGCACAGAATGCCGGGAATTGAAGATAATCGGAAGGATACAGAATTTCTTCCCGGTAGCCACAATTTCATAAAGGTATAACACACTAGACTTTCCTGACGGAAAATCGTGTGCCAAGGGGAGTGCCGCCCCTTTGGATACCCCTGCTTGAATACTGCCAGATATGGCATCTCTAAAATTTTTATATTAGTAAATATAGACTTTATTTTTAATAGGAGAACTAAATATGATACTACCATATAATGAAATCAAAGAAATTCTTAAAGGTTGTTATATTGATGATGGAGACGAAATTTTTGTAATACACTCTATATATAAAGGTGAACGTGAGTATGCACTTGTCCTTCTTGAAAAATGTATAGGTTTATTAAGCAGATTGAATATAAATGATAGATTTATTATTCAGTATTTACAAGGGCTTTTGGAATTAACCAATCCGGAATCTACGCATTATGAAACATTTTTAAATACTTTTGCTCCTGATGATTCATTAAAAGAGACTGCTTTGGCTGGAAGAAAACTTTCTCACAATGAAGTCGCCGTGTTAAAAGAATTAATGCTGTCAAATATGGCAGAATATACAATGAAAGGAGAATATCAGCAATGCTGTTATACGGCAATGCTTGCCTTTTTTCAGACAGCTTACTGTATATTAGTCAAAGACATTAATTTTTCTATTAAACATATTGACATGATAGCCGATTTAGATGATGAACTTGAAAGTATACAGCTATATGAAAGTGCTCAACCAACTGATACAATTATTGTAGATTGGCATAGTACCAACAAAATTAATAGTATTTATATGTTATACAAAAATCAGTACTCCGGTTTAGATAAATCCTCTATTTTAGATTTGGTAGCTGCTGATGTTATTGAAAAAGATTATTACTATAAAGATGAACGCTTTTCAATAGCCCCTAGTATTTTGTCAAAACAGTATTGTGCAATTATCGAGCATGAAATAAATGAAATAATACAATTATTAAATTTAGCTGATAGACCCAAAAATCATTTAATGTGGAAAGATATGAAACAATATGTAAAAAAACATTCCATCGATTTAAGTGCTACAAATTTTGCATTATTAGACGTTTTAAAAAAATTACATTCTTTACGTAATAAAGGTGCTCACGGTGATGTTATCACAAAAGATGAGTATAATATAATCAGTCAATATAAAAACCTCGGACTTTTTGATGGCATCTCTATCGAAAAACTTAAATTAAAAAATGGAAAAATATCACCGACTATAGATGAATTGAATGAATATATGGGATTGAAATAAAGATATGCAAAATGATAGCTTCTCATTGCCAATTAATAAAAATTTTAGTATACTAATGTATTATTAAAAGGTTTGGTGATATTATGTCAAATTCAGATTATAAATCTACAGATGCACTAATGAGACATCTTAGAAATAATGGAATTGCCATCTCAGGCAGTTCTCAAAAGCAACAATTAATTAACACGGGTTATTTTCATGGATATAAAGGATACCGTTTTTTTGCGCAATCTAATCACAGGTTGCCATTTACTTCATATAACGAGATTAATGCTACGATTCAATATGATACAAAATTAAAATCATTATTATATGGTAAGATAATGTTTATTGAAACTGCTCTGAAAAATATCGCTCTTAATACTATCATGGTTGAAATTGATTCAAATAGCATTTATGATATGTATGACAAAGCTGTTAGTAGCTATAAAAATGCTCCAGTAGGAACCTTTGAAGAGATTAAGAAAAAATTTCAAAGCAATAAATTAAACTTACAGGGATCTCTCCAAAATTCTGTTGCAGCCGCATATAGAAAAGACAACCCCAAAATAACACATTTTTATAATACTGTAAATTATAACGAAGTCCCAATCTGGGCAATTTTCGAAATTTTAACAATGGGAGATTTTGGATACTTGCTTTCTTGTTTAACACAAGGCGTCAGAAGAAAAATTTCAAGAAATATTGGTCTTAATTTATCTAGTGATACTAATTGTACATTAGTTTATAAATATGTATACGCATTAAAAGATTTAAGAAATGCTATTGCTCACAATGATGTCGTTTATGATACACGTTTTAGGAAAATGGACCCTTCAAGGCCAATGAAACAATGCTTAATCTTAGAAATGGGATTCCCCTACATAAATTTTAAAACCATAGGCGATTATATCATTCTTATATGCTACTACTTAAAACTGTTAAAAGTATCCAAAACTGAAATTAAAGCATTTATAAGAGAATTTGAAAAAATAACCAAGGAATATGAAGAACAGGTTAATTCTGATGTGACAACAATAACTGTTCATCCAGATTTGTTTTCTCGTATGACAATATTAAAAAATTCAATTTAATCTATTGCATATTTGGGGATGTTGTAGTATATTATTAATAGCAATTGGGGTATGTGTTTGCGGACGCATACTTGGAGGAGTCAGAGAAATCTGGCTCCTCTTTTAGTATAGATTTATTATTTATTGTAGCAATATATTTATTTTGATTCTTTAAGATAATTTATAAATGCATTTATTCCAATTTTTCCAATTAGAGCAAGAACTAATACTACTATTGGAGCTACGACAGAAGAAACAATTCCTATATGAGCGGATAAGGTAGATGAAATAAACGATACAGCAAAAAAACTAGTTATTGTCCCTTGCTTTTTTAATTCATTCCGTTCATTTTCATAATTAGGATCATCTGTAAAAAATTTAATTAATTCATTTTTTATGTGTGGCGAAAAATCATTATGTCCATTGCCCCCAAAAGAAGCTGTATTTTCCGGACCATTTGCTTTAAGCCATATTTCAAATGTTTGTTCTAAAGTATTTGTTTGTAATAATGATGTTATATTGTCTTTTTGATAATTATCTAAAGTATTTAGTAAATCTTCAATTTCAAATTTAGGTAAATCCATTTTATTTCTCCTGTATCATGTTCTTTATGTATTCTGCTGATATACATTGCGTTGTTTGATGTAACTCTCGAGGGTTAATTCCACCAAGCGAAATACCTGAATTTGGGGCAAATGCACCTATTAACATGCCGACAATCAAATTATGCCTTGCTGAATAAATAACAGATCCAGACTGCCCTGGTCTAGTTTGGGTATTGATAATTAAATATTTGGATTTAATTCCATTTGAATTAAGCATAACTTTAGCACCAACCATAGCTTTTTGCATTACTAAAACTCTGCGCCCCTCAACACAATGTGGAAAGCCAAAAATCATAATTTCGTCACCCACTTGAACTTTATCTGTACTTCCTAAATCAATTGTAGGAAAGGAAATATTAGGAACAGTAAATAATTTATCAACTGGCTCCAATATAACAATATCGTTAAATGGATCACTTTTTACAATATGAACATAACAAAAATTAGCAGTGGTTAGTGTTGTGTCCTGATATTCATCAAATGACGTTAAAGAAGGCGTAATAATACATAAATTATTGTCGTTATCCCCAACAACATGACGAGGTGTAACAATATAATGTCCGCCGGCAATCAAAAAGCCGGTTCCTAACATTTCACCTTGGTTATTTTCATGAACTCTGGCTATCGTAAATGTGATTTGTGTAAAAATATTAAACATAGTTTTTCCTTTTCTTCAAGTATATTATTTTTAACGTCAAAAAGCAAGCTATTACATACTATTCAATCCATCCACCCAATTACACAAAATCACAATCGTCTCATAATTTACATTGATATATGTACGCCACCTGCTCTACCACCGATGATTGATTTTCCTTTTACATTTTCCCAAGTGAAATTATCTTCTTTATTTCGAGAAACGAGAAAGTTACCAGCTCTTTGAGTGAGTTGGGCAAAGTTGACAATATAGTCATCATAACCTTGTTGATATACATATATGGATGCTTCAGAACCCATAAAGCCAATATCTGCGTCACCCGATATGAGAGATGTCATAACTTTGTCAGCACCAAAACCTGTTACGAGTTCAAGGTCAATACCTTCTTCCTTAAAGTATCCATTTTCAATTGCAACATATTGTGGTGCATAAAATATTGAGTGAGCAACTTCATTTAATGTAACTTTTTTGTAAGATGTATCATTTTCTTTACAACCGTACATTATAAAAAATAAACAAAATATAAGCAACAGACAAACGATACATCTAGTTTTCTTAAAAGTTGAAGTGACACATACATTATTATCCATAAATACCTCGTGTGCATAGGAATTTATAGTATTTTATGAATAAAAAATAAAAAAGTTACTGTAAAAAATAGCGGATTAATGGTATACTGTATTTAATAAAATTTTAAGGTATATATTATCTTTATAGAGAATATATGCTTGTTTGTGAATTAATCAAAGATGTTATTAAGACCGAATATACAAAGGCTAAAAGCTTAAATGTTGTCTAATGGTAATAATAGTTGTAATAATGAGGAAAAGTTATGAAAATAGATATGCACTGTCACACAAAAGAAGGCTCTATTGACGCAAAGGTAAAAATAGAAAATTATATTAACAAACTTATTAGCAATGGCTGTAATGGTATGCTTGTAACAGACCATAATTCGTATAATGGTTATAGAAAGTTTAAAGAAATAGCTAATAGAATGAACCTTAAAGAATTTACAGTATTAAAAGGAATAGAATACGATACAAAAGATGCAGGTCATATAATAGCAATCTTGCCAGAGCATATCAACGAAAAAATATTAGAAGTTCGAGGAATGAAAGTAAAACAGCTTGAAAAGCTTGTACATGAGTTAGGCGGAGTATTAGGCCCAGCTCATCCTTATGGAACAGGATATTATGCGTTTGCAAATACAAAGTTTGGTAAGAATAATATGAACTTTATCAAGAAGTTTGATTTTATAGAAACATTTAATGCTTGTACAAAGCCACATGAGAATATGTTAGCTGATAGATTGGCAGAACGTTTTAATAAATTAAAAACAGGTGGTTCTGATGCTCATAAAGAAGATGTTGTTGGTATGGCATTTACAGAATTTAGCGATATTATAAGAAATAATGATGATTTAATATCAGCAATAAAGTCTAATAAGGCTACAAAAGTGCATGGAAATGTTATAGAAAAGAAGCTGAAAAAAAGTAATGTTATAATAGAAGAAGCAGGCATTATTGGATATTATATTTACAATAGATTAGGTGCGTGGTTGAATAAGGATAAGCTTACAATACTTATGGTTGAACTTCATAATAGATACTTAAATGATATACAAGATATCTGTAAGAAATATAATGAACGAAAAGAAGATATGGAGAATATTAGAAAATATATAGATTGTCATTTTAGAGAGAAAAAAGTTGTTCAATAAATAATCAAATATGTATTTATAATTTATTTTGTTTTTTTATGTAAGAGTAGGAGCTTGCTTTATATTGTAAAATACCGTTTGTCAAAGAATTAAGTGAATAGTAACAAAGTATTTTTTAGGGAACTATAAACATGGTACTTGCTTGTATTTGGGGAATATGTTATTTTAACAATGTGTCATACTAAAATATATATTAGGTGTTATATGTTATACTAAAGGAGGGATTGTATAATGTTTGGAAAGGGTAGAAACCATAATTCAGATATTAATAGCAAAGATATTGAACGCATGATGCAGGCTCTTGACAATATAATTGCTGGTGACTTTGATAAAGTTGATGTATCTGAATATGATAATCAAATGTATGGAAATAAGCTTAATAAGTTAATTGAAACTTTTAAAAAGGCTAATAATAACTTTATTATGCGTCTTAATAATGCGATGGAGTCGATTGGTGATAATTCTTACGTTAAAAAAACACAAGACCAAGTATTGTCACAAACAGAAGCTATTTCACAGATGAAAAGTGCTAGTAGTAATATGGAAAGCTCAATTGGTGATATAACTTCATCAATGGCAGAAATAAAAGATAAGACACATCGAGTTATCAGTGTTGCCAAAAATAGTACAGATACTTTAAATCAAAGTATTAAGGCAGTTAATGAAACATCAGATAGAATAAAGTATATTAATAGTCAGGTTCAGGAATTTAATGTTAAGATTGACAAAATTAGCGAAATTGTAGATATTGTTAAAAAAGTAGCAAGTCAAAGTAATCTTTTAGCACTTAATGCTTCTATTGAAGCGGCAAGAGCAGGTGAAGCAGGTAAGGGCTTTGCAGTAGTTGCTGACCAAGTAAGAGAATTATCAAGTAATACATCTGAGTCGGCAGGAGATATTGTAAGATACGTTTCAGAATTAAGAGATGATATTAATGCTCTTGCTGTAGATATGAATAGTACAACAGAAAAGCTTTCAGAAGGCAATAGTAAAGTTGAAGTATCTCTTGAAGAAATAGAAAAGATGAACTTAGAGCTTGTTGAAATTAATAATAATATTGACAATATATTTATTGCTATAGATGTACAGTCTAATCTTACAAAAGATTTTACAAAACAGACACAAGCTATTTCTGATAGTTATAAAAATCTATCCGAAGATTGTAGCGCAATGGGTACACACGTTTATAAGATTGGAAGATATATTGATACTGCTAGAAGTGATATGGTTAGAGGTTTTTCAGAGATTACGCAGCTTGACTGGTTGAGAGTATTTGAAGTTGACCACTTTATTCTTATGTGGCGTGTATATAATAATGCAGCAGATTATGAAAGACTTAAAGTTACTCAGCTTAATAATCCAGAAAGTTGTAAGTTAGGAAAATGGATGGCTTCACAGACAGACGAGCGTATTAAGTCGAGTGCCGAGTTTAAGGAATTAAAGAGGGCGCATGAAGATGTACATAAGTATGCTACATTGTCGTGGGAAGCTAGAGATAAAGATGATATTCAAGGAGCTTATGATTACTTTGACAAGACTTATGACGCATATTATGTATATCAAAAGGCTATTAGAAATATGGAAAATAGAATGAGACAGCTAGGTTATACAGATAAGACAGAGATAGTTATATTTAGAAATTAAAAATAAATTATTTTAGTTATATTATATTAGGGGCTGTTGCACTAAGAAGATTTTATACAAAATATAGATATTTAATTAGTAAATAATTCTATATCTTGTACAAATTTTCGTTAATGCGACAGCCCATATTGTATTATTATTGCTAATAATGTTACTTATATTGCACTCATACTCTAACGGCTAAAACTAGTTGTGTTTTTATATACAATTACTTTCAATTATATTTAAAAGCATATAAAACTAATGATTTTCTACAAAGAATTACACTATTTTAAAGTAATAAAAGTGTTTAACTTTGCTTATAGTGCTAAAAAAAATACATGATACAAAATTTCAAATGTTGTTAAAAAGTTGACAAAACTTTAAAACAGGTATATTGTGATAATAGGATATTAAGGTATTAGGATTAGGAGAAGTTGTAAAACAACGAAAAGTACAAAAAATATAAGGAAGTAGATATGTGTAGTAATAATAAACCAATCATAGTAATAGGACATAAGAACCCTGATACAGACTCAATATGTTCAGCTATCTGTTACGCTGATTTAAAAAGTAAAATAACTAATGAAACCTACATTGCCAAAAGAGCAGGTCATCTTAATGAAGAAACTCAATATGTATTAAAAAAATATGATATAAAAGTTCCAGAGTATATTAAAGATGTAAGACCACAGGTAAGTGATATTGAAATTAGAAGAACGGAAGGTGTATCAAAAGATATATCTGTAAAAGACGCATGGACTAAGATGAAAGACTTAAATGTTGTAACACTTCCTATAACACAAAAAAAACGTTTAATAGGACTTATTACAATTGGAGATATTGCAAAGTCATATTTTGAAGTATATGACAGTACAATCCTTGCAACTGCTAAGACTAAGTTTCAAAATATTGTAGATACTCTTAATGGAACAGTAATAACAGGTAATATCAATGAAGTATTTCAAAAGGGAAAAGTCGTTATAGCTGCTGCCAATCCAGAGATGATGGAAAATTACATAGAAGCAGGCGACATTGTAATATTAGGTAATAGATACGAGGCACAACTTTGTGCAATAGAAATGGAAGCTAAGTGTCTTATAGTTTGTGAGGGAGCAGGAATTTCAAAAACTATAACTAAAGTAGCCAATGAAAGAGACTGCATAATTATAAGCACAAGTTATGATACTTATACAGTAGCAAGACTTATTAACCAAAGTATGCCGATTGAATTTCTTATGAAAAAGAAAGAAGATGGACTTATAAGTTTTAATACTGATGATTTTATTGAAGATATTCAAGGAATTATGGCAAAGAAGCGCCATAGAGATTTCCCAATTGAAGATAATAAGAATAATTATATAGGTATGATTTCAAGACGTAACTTACTTGGTGCAGGCAAGAAGCAGATTATTCTTGTTGACCACAACGAAAAAGGACAGGCTATAAGTGGAATTGAAACAGCCCAGATATTAGAAATTATTGACCATCATAGAATTGGTTCAATTGAAACAGTAACACCAGTGTTCTTTAGAAATCAGCCGTTAGGTTGTACAGCTACAATTATTTGTCAGATGTACCATGAAAATAATATCGAAATAACACCAAAGATAGCATATCTTTTATGCTCTGCTATTATTTCAGATACACTTATTTTCAAATCACCAACTTGTACAGCAGAGGATATTAAGGCGTGTCGTGAACTTGCAGATATAGCAGGAATTAATATAGAAGAACATGGTATGGAAATGTTTAATGCAGGAAGTAATCTTTCAAGCAAGACAGCTAAAGAAATTATTATGCAGGATTATAAGAAGTTCTCTGTTAATGATATTAAGATTGGTGTAGGACAGATTAATACTATGAGTCAAGCCGAGATTGACAATATAAGAGGTAAGATTGAAAATTATATTGATAAAGTTATTGCTGACGGTGGAGTAGACATGGTATATCTTCTTATGACTAATATAATGACAGAGTCATCAGAAGTTGTATTTGCAGGAAAGAGCGCAGGAAGTGTGCTTGCTAACGCATTTAACGTACAGGTTAATGGCAAAAGTGCCGTTCTTGAGAAAATTGTATCAAGAAAGAAACAGTTTTTCCCAGCAATTATGGAAACATTACAGCAATAATTATGTTATAATAAAGGTGTTTTGTAAAATACTAATTTATATTGAGTGTAATAAAACATTCAGGAATGGAGTATATTTTGAAGAAGTTAAGAAAAGACGACCCTTGCTGGTGTAATAGTGGAAAAGCTTATGGCGAGTGCCATGCAGCTTTCGATAAGAAAATAGAAGTATTCAAAAAGAAGTTTCATAAAGTACCACCAAGAAGTATAATTAAGAATGAACAACAGCTTCAGGGAATGAGAGAAAGTAGTAAGATTAATGTTGCTGTACTTGATTATGTGGCAGAGCATATTAAGGCAGGAATGACAACAGAAGAAATTGACAGAATGGTATATGAAAAAACAACAGCAATGGGTGGTATTCCAGCACCACTTAATTATGAAGGCTATCCTAAGAGTGTGTGTACTTCAATTAACAATGAAGTGTGTCATGGTATTCCATCTAATAACATTATCCTTGCAGATGGTGATATTGTTAATGTTGACTGTTCAACAATCCTTAATGGATATTTTTCAGATTCATCAAGAATGTTTTGTATAGGAAATGTATCTGAAAAGAATAAAAAGCTTGTAGATGTAGCTAAGGAGTGCGTAGAGTTAGGTCTTAAGCAGGTTAAACCATGGGGACATTTAGGTGATGTTGCACAGGCAATTAATGACCATGCGATGGCAAATGGATATTCAGTAGTAAGAGATGTAGGTGGTCATGGTATCGGACTTGAGTTCCACGAAACACCATTTGTAAGCTATGTTATTAAAAAAGGTACTGGTATGGTTATGGCACCTGGCATGGTATTTACAATTGAGCCTATGATTAACATGGGTACAGCAGAAGTATATGTTGACGAAGAAAATGGTTGGACAATATATACAGATGATGATGAACCATCAGCACAGTGGGAAATAATGGTTCATGTAACAGAAGATGGCTACGAAGTTATGTCTTGGTAATTTTTATAAATGAGTGGCTAATTCCAATAGCTTTGATATATAAGGTTAGTTGCTTATTTGAATTGTATAATTAAATATTTGTTTTGCTATAAAAATATAGCAAAATTAAAAACTGTCACAGTAAGAAACTTTTATTAAGCTTTTCTTGTTGTGACAGTTTTTTAATAAATAAATTTATTCTTCAACGATTGGAATTACCATGTTTTCAAAGGCGTTTCGCATTTTAGGGTGTTTAATTAGAAAATGAATTGCGGGCGTTTTATTTTTTGAAACTATTACATATTTTCCTTCATGTATATAAATCTGTATATTGCGAAAAGCGGAAGAAGAATTGTTTACAATACTATAATTAGAATGTTGCTTTTCATATTCTTGTATTAAGTGTAAATGTTCTTGATAGTCATTCCAACTGTAAATAATATCCTTTTCGTAAAACATACCAGAAAGTGGCAGTACAATAGGAAATTGTTCAAATTCTTCTTTTGTTAGAATTGGCATTTCTTCTGTAATATGACTGTGTTTTAAAATATCATTTGCTAATTTACATTGTGAGTAAAAGTATTTCATAATTTGTTTTTGCTCATTTTCTGAAATATTATTATGTTTTAAAATTTTATTTAGTAAATCTTCATTGGCTGTATATAAAGATAATGATGACAAAATAAAATATCTATTTCCTTCTATTTGAGCATCACTTTGTAAAAGATTGTTAAATTCTTGCATACGTTCTCCACGATAAATCTCCATAAGTGGAGAAGCCTTTGATAAAAGTCGCTTTGCAAGTCGTTTATAATAAGTTACTTCTTCTTTGTTTTTCGTAAGATAATACTTTCCTTCACTGTGATACCCATTAATAGCTTCACCAGTCAATGCAACATTTCCAGAAACTTTAAGGAAATGAGAAAATACATTACCTTGTGAACCGTTTAGATAATAAGGTGATATTTGCCCCGTCATATACATAGGTATCCAACTTTCTAAGCCCAACATCATTTCTTCAAAGGAACGGTCTATATAATGTATTTGATTAAGGTGAAGTCCTTTCTTTAACATCATTGCCATACCAAACATCCATTTTTTTGGAAATTCTGGGTCTTTAGCCATTTCATTCATTGGCATATCACTATACATAATAACTGGTTCTTTTGACTTTGAAAGCACAGTTGCCTTAAGAAATGATATTTCACTGTCCATCATTTCTTTTAACCCAAAGTAACTTCTTGAAGTTGGCAACTGAAAAGGAACAGACGGAACTTTCAATTCATCAAAATGTATAGCTCGTATGTACTCATAAAGATTAAATTCGTCTAATTTCTCAAGGAAACTTTTCATATAATCTTTAGAATTGTTAGAACAGTTAATAAGCCATTCAGAGAGTAACTTTTGATAAGAATTATAATTTGATAACTCATTTATATCACAACCTATTAAGTCGGAAATTACTATTTTTTCAGAATTACTTAAGTATCGTCTTGCAATAAAACTAGCTACTCCAAAAGCAAATTCTTGCGGATTAGCAGGCTGTCTTTGACCTTTTCGTATTCTTGAAATATAAGAAGCGTCAAAGTTTAGAAACCTAGAAAGTTCCGAGATACTAACAGGTAAAACATTAAGTAATGTATTAAAGTTAGCTTGTAATTTTGTTACATCGACTGAGTTATTTTTGACAAGCCCAGAAAAATCATCAGTTACAGCTTGTATTGTAATGTCGCTTATATTTTTACTTTCAGCAATAGCAACAATTCCTTTAACTAGATTAGAAAAATTATCTGAATCCGCTTCTGGAATACGTTCACCTGACCTATAACGGCTTATAGTGGCAGGAGAAAGTCCAGAATTATCTGATAAATCTTTAGCCGTACAGTCTAATATTTCTATGTATTCAGAGAGTTTATCTTTAAATGTCATAGTATACCTCCTAAGTATATTTTTTGCTAAATTTATTATACAATAGTTACCTTTGATTATGATACTAAAATTTCCGAAATGGCATTGCCTATTTGGAAAGAATTAACAAATTTTAAATAATTTAATTATAATAAGAATTAATAAATCATTAGTTGCTTATAAGCTGTAAAAGCAACAAGTTATGTTTTCACTTATTATTTAATTTAATAAAAATAAAAGTGGGGACTTGTTTATATTAGTGAAGCTTAAGTTATTGAAAGGAGAAACAATATGAAGAAAAATTTTACAAGGACAGTAACAATCACAGCAACAGCAATGTTAATAGGTACAATGCCATTTACAGCGACAGGAGTATTAGCAACAGAAAATAAGTACCCAGCAATAGCAACTTACAATGAAATTGCAACGCCACAGACTACTATATATGATGAATTAGAAGCAGTAGCACCACAAGCAGATGTTGAAATACCGGGAACAGAAGAGATTGCAACATCAGGTAAATGGGGAACTTGCGATTGGAACTTTGAAGATGGAGTATTGACTATTAGTGGCGGTGTTGGTACAAGCACAGCAATAAGTGATGGTGAATATGTCACAAGTAATGTTCCATGGGGTAAATTTCAAGATAAAATAACTAAGATAAATATAGAAGGGGAAATAACTTTTGAAGAAGGTACTTTATTATCTTGCCTTTTTGAAGACCATTCTTTTACAGGAGACAGTCTTAAAGAGATTAATGGTTTAGATAAATTAGATACATCAAATGTAACAGATATGAGGTATATGTTTTTTAATTGTGAAGCATTAGAAAACTTAGATTTAATTAGCTGGGATACATCAAATGTAACGAATATGGGTTATATGTTTTTAAATTGTGAAGCATTAAAAAGCTTAGATTTAAGTAAATGGGATACATCAAATGTAACAGATATGAGTTGTATGTTTGAAGATTGTTATAATTTAAAAACATTAGATGTAAGTAATTTTAATACAAGTAAAGTTACAAATATGAGAGAAATGTTTTGTGGCTGTGAGAGTTTAAAAAAATTAGATGTAAGTAGTTTTGATACAAGTCAAGTTAAAAAGATGATGGAAATGTTTGGAGGTTGTAAGAATTTAAAAACATTAGATTTAAGTAGTTTTAATACAATTCAAGTGACTGGTATGGAATTTATGTTTTCAGGTTGTAGTAGTTTGGAAAGTTTAGATTTAAGTAAATTTGATACAAGTAATTTAAAAAGTATGTATAAGATGTTTTTAAATTGTCCAAGTTTGAAAGAAGTGTCTATGGATAACTTTAACACAACTAATTTAACAAGTATGACATCTGTATTTGAGGGTTGCAATAATTTAGAAATATTAGATTTAAGTAGTTTTGATTTGGGAAATGTAGAATATTCAGATAATTTTATTTTAAATTGTACAAATCTTAAAAAGTTAGTTATGCCTAAGAGTTTGGGAACTAAATACAAAGATACTATTATTAATAATATCAAATCAGGAATGTCAGAAAATGTATCGTGGAAAGATAGAACAGATAATCAAGTATACAGTGGCAAACCAGATACACTTATTGAAAGCCACAACTATGTAGTTACTGGTAGTGTATACGATAAAGACGAAGATGAAGATAATAATAATACAAGTAAAGACGATACTAACAAAGATAATAACAATACAAGCAAAGATGACACTAACAAAGATAATAATGACAACAATACAGGCAAAGATGACACTAACAAAGATAATAATAACAACAATACAGGTAAAGATGATATAAATAATGACAACACAACAAAAGATGATACAAATAAAGACGATGTTAATAAAGACAACAATGATATTATCAATAACAAGTCTGGTTTATTACAAGCCGAAGATGGCAACTGGTATTACTATGTAAATGGCAATATTGACACAAGCTATGGTGGACTTGCACAAAATGATTACGGCTGGTGGAAAATAACTAATGGTACAGTTGACTTTGCTTATAACGGAATTGCTGACAACCAGTACGGCTGGTGGTATGTAACAAATGGAACAGTAGACTTTAGCGCAAATGGTTTACAGTTTGATATAGGAACAGATACATGGTGGTATTTTAATGGCGGAGCAATTGACTTTAGTTATACAGGACTTGCTGAAAATGAGTATGGTTGGTGGAAGATAACTGACGGAAAGGTGGACTTTACATATAATGGCTTAGGACTTAATGAGTATGGTTGGTGGAAAGTAACTAACGGTGCTGTAGATTTAAGTTATAATGGAATAGCAGAAAATGAGTATGGCTGGTGGAAAATAACAAATGGAACAGTAGACTTTAGCGCAAATGGCTTACAGTTTGATGAAGGAGCGGATAAGTGGTTTTATTTCAACAATGGAGCAATTGACCGCAGTTACACAGGACTTGCCGAAAATGATTACGGCTGGTGGAAGATAACAGATGGTACAGTAGATTTTAGTTATAATGGACTTGCTGAAAATCAATATGGTTGGTGGTATGTAACTAACGGAACAGTAGACATTAACTATAATGGTGTTGCCGAAAATCAGTATGGTTGGTGGAAGATAACTAATGGTACAGTAGATTTCACAGCTAATGGTTTAATATTTGACGCAGAAAAGAACGCATGGTTCTATTTTAACAATGGAGCAATTGATTTCTTATACGATGGACTTGCTGAAAATGAAAGTGGCTGGTGGAAGATAACAAACGGAACAGTAGACTTTGGCTTTAATGGACAAGCTGATAATCAGTATGGAACATGGAATGTAGTTAATGGTCATGTTGAAGTATAAAGAATAGGTTAATATAATATAATTTTTTATTTATAAGAATAATGAGTCAAATTTTTAGTTGAATAATAGGACTAGTTGAACTTACAATAAGTGGGGGAAATCTTATAACTTGTTGTAAAGCTTAGTAAGTTTGTTAAATATTTATTAATTGACATAATTAAGGGCTGTTGTACAATTTAGTGCAACTGCCCTTTAAAATTTATGCAAATAATGATACAAAGTTTGTGCTTACGCATACATGATTGCAACGAAAAATTGAAAAACTTACAGAGAGAGCTTCTTATCGTTATTTTGTAGATTTCATATCAAACTCTGGGTTAAAAGCATAGAAATTCTTTGAGTTGAGATTGTCTTGAATAATTGAAAGACCTTCACCAAACCTTTGAAAATGTACAATTTCTCTTGCACGAAGGAACTTTAGTGGTTCAAGAACGTCTGGGTCATCGACAAGTCGTATAAGATTATCGTAAGTTGTACGGGCTTTTTGTTCTGCTGCCATATTTTCAAAAATATCTGTTATAGCATCACCTTTTGACTGAAATTCGCAGGCGTTAAATGGTATTCCACCAGCCGCTTGTGGCCATACACCGGCAGTATGGTCAACATAATATGCTTCAAATGGTGTTCCCTTTATCTGTTCCATTGTGAGATTTCTTGTGAGCTGATGTACCATAACACTGACCATTTCTAGGTGATTAAGTTCTTCTGTCCCAATATCTGTAAGTAATGAAGCCACTTGCCTATATGGCATTGAATATCTTTGTGAAAGATAACGCATTGCTGCACCACTCTCTCCATCAGGTCCACCATATTGACTTATAATCATAGCCGCTAGGGTGGGATTAGGATTTTTTATGTTTATAGGATATTCAAGCCTTTTTTCATAATTCCACATATATATCCTCCATATATCTAAATAATAAAAAATAAATTATTGAACTTCCCAAGGCATAGGCGTTGAAACCCAAGTCCAGTAGTTTTTACTTTCAATATTAAAATAGTTAAGCGGGCCAAAGTTTTCAGCATAATAATCCATCATTTTTAAAAATTCATCACGCATTTGAGAATAATATTCAATAGCTTCTGTGTCGTCAGGGTGAGTGTCAAGGTAAAGAATACTTTCTGTAATAACAAAACCGAGTTCATATATATTTTGCATACATCTTTTTTGGTCCATACGCATAGTGTCTGGCATACGATTTTCATTATTACGGTCACAATCCATGCAAGCAGGACTTCTCATATCAGTCTTTGAAATATCACTATTAGAACGGTTATTTTGTGACATTCTTCTTTGAGAATTAGATTGTCTTTGCATATTTCTTTGACATGAATTACATTGAGAATTATTTCTTGCTTGATTAGAATTAGCATAAGAATTGTTCATATTTCTCATGCCAGAACGTCCCATATTTTTATTAATAAGTCTTGAGTCATTCATCTTTTTCTTCCCCCTTTAAATGGTTTATTGAGTTCCTCAAATAATGTTCCATTTTTTAAGGCTTCTTGACGTTTATAAATATTCTGCCATTTCTGCCAGGGCACATAAGCCATAACAAGTACTTGCTCAGAACAGTTGCATTTATTATTCATTTTTTTACTGCCTTATACAACATAATCACTAATAGTATATGTGTTTTGTGGGAATGTGTTAAAAAAGCACCGCTAAGGGTGCTTAAACTTATTTTGCATATCTACCTGTTTTACGTCTATAGTGTATTCCATCGCATATAGTTGCGATTACTTCTCCTATACCAAGTGGCCAAAACTTTCTGTACACATCTTCAGATACTTTATCTTTTTTTATATTTTCTTTCATCCAATTGCCAATATCAAGCCAATCGTCTTCTGTAAGTTTTTTTCTACGCTCACTATCTTTCATTAGTTCTATTAAATCATTAGGTGTTTGTGGGAAATTTACCAATATAATCCATCTCCGTTTCTTAAAGTTTTAAATACATCTTATGTTGTTGTTTAACAAAATGGATTTGAAGTATTCCTTGAAAAGCTAGACGGGTTTCAATACATCTTATGTTGTTGTTTAACATAAAGAAACATGGTTAAATTCAAATCAAGCTCTGTTTCAATACATCTTATGTTGTTGTTTAACTTTTATGGCTTTGTTAAGTTTACAAAGGTTCATAAGTTTCAATACATCTTATGTTGTTGTTTAACTAGAATTGCAATATTTAATAAAAAACTCTTATGGGTTTCAATACATCTTATGTTGTTGTTTAACTTCAAGCCATTGTTTGCAAACACTGACAGTGCTGTGTTTCAATACATCTTATGTTGTTGTTTAACTTGAAAGCAAGGAACAGACGATCAGGTCATGTCTGTTTCAATACATCTTATGTTGTTGTTTAACTTTAATATTGATGAATATACAGCATACGGGGCATTTTGTTTCAATACATCTTATGTTGTTGTTTAACACTATAAGTCGGTTTGCATACCTACAGTTGACGGGTTTCAATACATCTTATGTTGTTGTTTAACTAACGTTTTTAAGCCATTTTCTAAAATTGGATTTCTTTCTATGCCCCTATTCTACACCATTCCTTGAAAAATTACCAGCGTTTTTTGTGAAAGTTTTTTTGTTATTAAAAATTATTGTAATGTAGCTTATTTACAGCCTTTATATAGTTTTATAGTTGCTTTTTAGCTGGTAAAATTTTATAATGAAATTCAAGTGATTATTAAAAATATAATTAAGCAATAACAACAAAGTTACTAATGTATAAAAGTGAATTTAAAGTTTAATATTATTATTTGGAGGAAGTTATTTTGAAAGAGAAGATATATACAATACCAGTAAATGACGCATTTAATTCAGATTGCGAATGTCCGATTTGTTCAATGAGAAAGAAGCTTGAGGAGTCGGCGGTGGAGTTTACAATGGGACCTAGCTATATGGAAGATGATATAAGAGCTAAAACTGATGAGATGGGTTTTTGTGAAAAGCATATGATACAAGTTTATAATAAAGAAAATAGATTAGGTTTTGCACTTGTTATGAAAACCCATCTTGATAAGGTCATATCTGATATAGAAAATATTTCAAAAGAGCCAGTAAAGTCAAAGGGGTTATTTAAAAAGGCAGAACAACCACAAGTGTGTGATTATATTAATAATCTCAATTCAAAATGTTTCGTATGTGAAAAGATTGAAGGAACTTTTCAACGATATATAGATACAGTGTTATATTTGTATAAATCGGACATGGATTTTAAAACTAAATATGAAAATAGCAAAGGTTTTTGTACAATACATTATGGCCTTTTAATTGATATGGCGAAAGATAAATTATCAGGTAATGTGCTTAATGAATTTATAAGCACTACTAATAAACTTTATCTTGAAAATATGAAAAGAGTTAGAGATGATGTGGAATGGTTTATTAATAAGTTTGACCACAAATATGCTGATGAACCCTGGAAAAATGCAAAGGACTCGCTAGTGCGTGCAATGGTTAAGGACTCATCAATATTGCAAGATGAGTAAAAAAATAAGAATTTTATTTAAAATATATTAAATAAATATTGAATACTACGGAACAGCCTTTTCGTAAATAAACTATTCAGTTTTAGTTTAGAAAATAATATAAATGAATTGGCATAGTTTAACATTGTAAAATAAGCTCTATAATTCTATTATGATAAATAAATAATAGAATTATAGACTTACTTATATTTTTACAAACAACGAGCTAGATTGTGTATAGTACTGACACTCCAACGGTTAAAGCTCGTTGGGTTCGTATATACGACCACTTTCAAATATACTCAAAAGCATATAAGAATAATGATTTTCTATAGGACTTTCACCATCAAAGATTATCCATTAACGATAGTATAAGGCTCGTGTCGAAACCTATATTTATTATAGCACATTAACTATAATATCTCGTTGATTTTAATACGAAAATATTATTGTATAGAGTGTATAGTCGTGGCGTGATGTGTTTTTATAGTAGTATGAAAGACTTTTGTTTACATTGTCAAATGCTGATGTAATATCAAGTGGTATTCTTGATGTAAATTCTATATATTCAGAATTTTCATTAACCGCAGATGTGACAAGCTTACTAAGTTCGTTGTCACTTGTAATATTAGGGATATTAGCAATATTTATATAAGAATATTTAGTTCCATTTGCTTCTGCTGTTTTGTAATTCCAACTGTGGTCAATGCCTATATCATTGTCAGTTATATTAAAATATCCATGTTCTATATAAATGTCGTTACCATTTACAGGGTCGTCCCAAGTTACATCGGTGTGATACCATTCACCATCAAGACAAACCATGTTCCAAATATGCTTTTCACCTTTAGCCGTACCAGATACAGTCGTGTTTTCAATGCCAAGAAAGTCCATAAATGTCTTAAAAGCTTCAGTATATCCACTACATACCGCAGTACCATTTATAATAGCATTGTAGGCGTATTTATTACCTGCAATTCCATCCGTATATGTTATATGAGATACTAAATAATCGTGTATAGCAAGTTCATTTTCCCAATCAGAATTACTACTTGAAGTTACTTGTGACAGTATATTAATGTAACTATTGTAAAGCTCAAGTTGTTTGTCGTCTAACAATGATGTATCATTGTGCTTAAAAGCATAACTTATCGGATAGTTATCCCAGTAATCAAGAAAAATTTCAAGAATATTTGTTGAACCAGATTGTTTTAAAGTACATTGTATTTGGGTTAATCCGGCAATTGTATGAATAAGTTCATCGGCGTCAAAAATACTACTGTCGGTTGTATATAATGTACACGATGTAAGGTTATGCTCCATAGTGTCAATAATTTTTTCAATAAGTTCGTCTTTTGAAGAAATATATTGTTTTTCAGAACTATCTTTGGAAACAATATTTGCCTGTGGTAATACATTATTAATATTGTCTGGCAAAATGTTATTGCAACCTGAAAGTGTTAAGCATAAAATAAAAGGTGCTATATATGTGCAGGGTTTAAAATATTTTTTATGCTTAATAGAATTATATTTTTTGTTTTGTATATGAAAGTGCTTGTTGATATTATCTGTCATATAAAACCTCGCTTATAATAAGTGATATTATTAACGGTACATTAGTACTAATATAAATATAACAGATAATAAGTATTTAGTCACGTTAAATTAGAGTTATAGTTAAATAATAAAGTAATTGCAAATATTTACTTGAATTAAAGGAGAAGAATATGGAAATTTTACAAGAAAATAATAATATTGTTTTAAAAAATGTAACTGATTTTGATATAGAACAGACATTGGAGTGTGGTCAGTGTTTTCATTTTGTAAGGCTTGATGTTGATAAGAAAGACTATGTACTTTCAGCTTATCAAAAAATGCTTCATATATCGCAAAATGGTGATGAAATAATATTATTTAATACATCTATGGAAGATTATAATACAATATGGAAGAATTATTTTGATTTGGAAAGAGATTATAAAAGTATAAAACAAGATTTGCTTTCACATGATAATACACTTAAAGAAGCAATTGAAACAATGAGTGGTGTTAGAATACTTAGTCAAGAATTTTTTGAAACACTTATTTCATTTATTATTTCACAAAATAAGCAGATACCACATATTAAGAAAATAGTATCTGATATTTCTACGAAGTATGGCAATTATTTGGGAGAATGTAATGGTGTAAATGTATACGCATTTCCAACACTTGAACAAATGAGTGGTGTAACTGTTGAAGATTTGAAGGAATTAAAGACAGGCTTTCGTGCGCCTTATATAGTTGATGCAGTTCAAAAGGTTAAAGATAAGACTATAGATGAAGCACAGTTAAGACAAGCGGATGTACAAGAGTGTGAGCAACTTCTTACACAGATTAAAGGAGTAGGTGCAAAGGTAGCTAACTGTACAATGTTATTTGGACTTGGAAAAACACAAGCATTTCCCGTTGATGTATGGATAAAAAGAATAATGGAGCACTTATATTTTAATGGAGAGGATACTCCAAAGGAAAAGATAGCCGAATTTGCAAAAGAACGTTTTGGCGAATATGGCGGATATGCTCAGCAATATTTATTCTATTATGGAAAAACTATTAAGATGGGAGTTAAAAAATCTAAATAAATTATAATTATTTTATAAAATGCGTAATATATTTTAAAATAGCTGTTGACAAATAAAACAGCTAGTGATATTTTTATTGTATTGAGATTAGCACTCAGATTTAGTGAGTGCTAACAAACAGAGAATGAGGGCTGCCAGATACAGAACAATGAATTGTGACAGCAGAATGGAGGATTAATATGAAGTTAGTACCATTAGGAGACAGAGTCGTAATTAAGGCGTTAGTTGCAGAAGAAACAACAAAGTCAGGAATTGTTTTACCAGGTCAGGCAAAGGAAAAGCCACAGCAGGCAGAAGTAGTTGCAGTAGGCCCAGGAGGAATAGTTGACGGCAAGGAAGTTAAGATGCAGGTCAAAGAAGGCGACAAGATTATATATTCTAAATACTCTGGTACAGAAGTAAAGCTTGAAGATGAAGATTTAATCATTGTAAAGCAGTCAGATATATTAGCTATTATTGAATAATTAGGACATTTATTATATCAATTACTCTTATTTATAAAAGAGATTGGTACAAAAGTTTATAAGTAAAAAGTGGATTGAAAATATTTGCTTTATTTGAAAAATAAATTGATTTTTGGTTTATAGAATTGGAGGAACTTAAAATGGCAAAGGAAATTAAATATGGCATTGAAGCAAGAAAAGCTCTTGAAGAAGGCGTTAATAAATTAGCAAATACAGTAAGAGTAACACTTGGACCTAAGGGAAGAAATGTTGTTCTTGATAAGGCTTATGGCGCACCACTTATTACAAATGATGGTGTTACAATTGCAAAGGACATTGAACTTGAAGATGCTTTTGAAAACATGGGAGCACAGCTTGTAAAGGAAGTTGCTACAAAGACTAACGATGTAGCAGGTGATGGTACAACAACAGCTACAGTATTAGCTCAGGCTATGATTAATGCAGGTATGAAGAACTTAGCAGCAGGTGCTAATCCAATCGTATTAAGACGTGGTATGAAGAAAGCTACTGATTGTGCAGTAGAAGCTATTGCAAAGATGAGCCAGAAGGTTAATGGCAAAGACCAGATTGCAAAGGTTGCTTCTATTTCAGCAGGTGATACAGAAGTTGGTCAGTTAGTAGCTGACGCTATGGAAAAAGTTTCAAACGATGGTGTTATCACTATTGAAGAATCTAAGACAATGAAGACAGAGCTTGACCTTGTAGAAGGTATGCAGTTCGATAGAGGATATATCTCAGCTTACATGGCAACAGATATGGATAAGATGGAAGCTAACCTTGACAATCCATATATCCTTATTACAGATAAGAAGATTTCTAACATTCAGGAAATTTTACCAATTCTTGAACAGATTGTACAAAGTGGAGCAAAGCTTCTTATTATTGCAGAAGATATTGAAGGCGAAGCTCTTACAACACTTATTGTTAATAAGTTAAGAGGAACATTTAACGTAGTTGGGGTTAAAGCTCCAGGTTATGGTGACAGACGTAAAGAAATGCTTAAGGATATCGCTATTCTTACAGGTGGTCAGGTTATTTCAGAAGAACTTGGTCTTGAACTTAAGGATACAACAATGGATATGCTTGGTCGTGCTAAGTCTGTTAAGGTTCAGAAGGAAAATACAGTTATCGTTGATGGTGAAGGCGATAAGGCTGAAATAGATGCAAGAGTTGCACAGATTAAGGCTCAGATTGAAGAAACAACATCTGATTTTGATAGAGAAAAGTTACAGGAAAGACTTGCTAAGTTAGCTGGTGGTGTTGCTGTAATCAGAGTTGGTGCTGCTACAGAAACAGAAATGAAAGAAGCTAAACTTCGTATGGAAGATGCTCTTAATGCTACAAGAGCTGCTGTTGAAGAAGGTGTTATCGCAGGTGGTGGTTCAGCATATATCCATGCTTCAAAAGAAGTAGCTAAGTTAGCAGAAACTCTTAAGGGTGATGAAAGAACTGGTGCAGAAATTATTCTTAAAGCACTTGAAGCTCCATTATTCCATATTTCAGCAAATGCAGGTCTTGAAGGCGCAGTTATTATTAACAAGGTAAGAGAGTCAGAAGTTGGAACAGGTTTTGATGCTTACAACTCAGAATATGTTAATATGATAGATGCTGGTATCTTAGACCCAGCAAAGGTTACAAGAAGTGCTTTACAGAATGCTACAAGTGTTGCTTCAACATTACTTACAACAGAGTCAGTTGTTGCAACAATTAAGGAAGATGTTCCAGCTATGCCAGCAGGTGGCGCAGGCGGAATGGGTATGATGTAATTAGACATATCTAGTAAATGTTAGATTTAAAATTAATTAAATAAAACATAAAATAAAAAGACTGTTTATCAAGGAAGTTATAAGATATATTATAATGGACTTGATAACAGTCTTTTTTGTATATTTGAATTAACAATAACTTATTTTTTGATTGTTTTGTAGTTGTTGAACTTAGATAATATTTAAAGATTAAATGTATTTTATTATACATGAATTAAATTAAAAAAATAAGTGATTGGTTTATTTGCAATTATTTGGTAATATAAATATGTGAAATTTTAGAATTGTATTTAATTTATTATTTCACAGTATTTTAAAGCATTAAAGAAAGGGGTATTGCATTTGAAAACAAAATATATAAGTGTTGTCATATTTTTGTCAATGATTTTGGCTATTGGCAAAGGGCAAGTTGCATTAGCTGAAGAAAATGATGATAATTATTATCACCAATTAGTGCTAATAGATGACATTTGGACAAATATGACAGATGGTGAAATTGATTATTCATATACGGGAATGGCATTGAATGAGTATGATTGGTGGTATGTAAAGGATGGAGTATTAGACTTATCATACACAGGGCTTGCGTTAAATGATTACGGCTGGTGGTATATAAAAAATGGTAAATTAGATTTATCATATACAGGACTTGCGTTAAATGAATATGGCTGGTGGTATGTGAAAAATGGAATGTTAGATTTGTCATATACAGGAATGGCATTAAATGAATATGGTTGGTGGTATGTAACAAACGGAATGTTAGATTTATCATATACAGGGCTTACATTGAATGAATATGGTTGGTGGTATATGAAAAATGGAGCATTAGACTGGTCATATAATGGGCTTGCCCTAAATCAGTACGGTTGGTGGAGAATAACTAATGGTGCAGTTGATTTTAATTACACAGGAATTACTGACAGTGAATATGGTTGGTGGTATGTAACAAATGGAACGATAGATTACAATTATAATGGTCACATAGAAGATGGACTTCAAGCTTGGGATATTGTAAATGGAATGGCAGTATCTTATGTAGAGCAAAGCTTTGCAGCAAATCTTCCTGCTTCAAATGAATATTCACAACTTGTAGTAGTTGAAGCGCAAGGAACAAATGCAACTGTTACAATGCACGAAAACCAGAATGGAGTATGGACTGAGATTTTAAGAACAAATGGTTTTGTTGGTTCAATGGGAGTAGGACAAGCAAGTGAGAATACATCAGTTACACCACAAGGAACATTTCCACTTTACTTTGCATTTGGAATAAATTCTAATCCTGGAACTTCAATTCCATATTTACAAGTTGATGATTATGACTATTGGGTTGATGACACTTCATCAGAATTATACAATCAATATGTAAGAACAGATACACCTTACACAGAATGGAGCCATGCGGAGCATATTATTGATTATCCGAGCAGTTATGGATATTGCCTTTTTATAGGATATAATCAAGAGGGAATACAAGGAGCTGGAAGTTGCTTTTTCCTTCATTGTTCAAATGGAAGACCGACCGCAGGTTGTGTATCAGTACCAGAAGAAGATATGATATTTATATTAACACATATTAATGATAATTGTGGTATAGTAATTCAATAGTAGGTTTATAAAAATATTTTAGAAAGAAAAGGGAAAAGTAATGAATAGTTTACCAACAGAACAGATTATTAAAACAAAAGCACCTACATCATCAATTATTTTTAAAACAGTGATGATTATAGCATGTATACTAGCAGTTACAACAATACCTTCAACATATGCGTTAGGTATACTTCTTCTTGCAGTACTTGTTGTAGCAACTGTAATTGTATTTAAGTATTACAATGCAGAATATGAGTATTCTCTTGTAGATAATGACATGACAGTTGATAAGATAATGTCAAGGTCAATGAGAAAAAGATGTGGAGTGTTCAGTATTTCAAGAGCAACTTTAATAGCACCAGTAGGTTCACAAGACGCATTGAGAATGGAGCATAAGAAGTTAAGAACATTTGATTTTACAGCTAATCAGGGAATGGATAATGTAGTTGTTATGTATACATTAGATAGCAGTAATGAAATGGTAAAAATTCTCATCGAGCCAGATGAAAGAATGAAAAAAGCTATTAAAGAAGTAGCACCCAAAGGAGCATATAAGTGCTAAGAAAGTAATGTATAAAAATACAAGTTTATTGTATCGCAAAAAATTATAATTTAATTAAAATTTGTTTGACATTTTGATTATATTTTGATATATTATGAAAAAATATATGGCAAAGACAATACAATGTCAGCCTAAATTTTTTCTAGTGTGAAAAAATTTAATTACTATTATACTATTATTATTAAGAAAGAGAGGATACGAGAAAATGGGTGAGATTATTGGTGAAGGAATTACTTTTGATGATGTGCTTTTAGTACCACAGTACTCAGAAGTAACACCAAATATGATTGATTTATCTACACAGCTTACTAACAAGATTAAGCTTAACATTCCACTTATGAGTGCAGGAATGGACACTGTTACAGAGCATAGAATGGCTATTGCTATGGCAAGACAGGGTGGTATTGGTATTATTCATAAGAATATGTCTATTGAAGAGCAGGCTGAAGAAGTTGACAAGGTCAAGCGTTCAGAAAATGGAGTTATTACAGACCCATTTTATCTTCACCCAGAAAATACACTTGAAGATGCTAACAATCTTATGGGCAAGTTTAGAATTTCAGGTGTTCCAATCACAGATAATGATGGCAAATTAGTAGGTATTATTACTAACAGAGATTTAAAGTTTGAAGAAGATTTTAAAAGACCAATTAGTGAGTGCATGACAAGCGAAAATCTTATCACAGCACCAGTTGGAATTACACTTGATGAAGCTAAGAAAATTCTTGGAAAAGCAAGAAAAGAAAAGCTTCCTATTGTTGATGATGATTTCAAGCTTAGAGGTCTTATTACAATTAAAGATATTGAAAAGCAGATTAAGTATCCTTTATCAGCTCATGACTCACAGGGAAGACTTCTTTGTGGTGCGGCTGTTGGTATTACTGCAAATGTTATGGATAGAGTTGAAGCTCTTGTAAAGGCTAAGGTTGATTGTATCGTAATTGATTCAGCTCATGGTCATTCAAAGAATATTATTACAACATTAAAGCAGATTAAGGCAGCTTATCCAGATTTACAGGTAATAGCTGGTAATATAGCAACAGGAGCAGCAGCTAAGGCTCTTTGTGAAGCTGGTGTAGATGCTGTTAAGGTTGGTATTGGACCTGGTTCTATCTGTACAACACGAGTTGTTGCAGGTATTGGTGTACCACAGATAACAGCAGTTATGGATGCTTATGCAGAAGCTAAGAAGTATGGTATTCCTGTAATCGCTGATGGTGGTATTAAGTATTCAGGCGATATTGTTAAGGCAATTGCGGCTGGTGGTAATGTATGTATGCTTGGAAGTCTTTTAGCGGGTTGTGATGAAGCTCCTGGTACATTTGAGTTATTCCAGGGAAGAAAGTATAAGGTATATAGAGGAATGGGTTCTATTGCAGCTATGGAAAATGGAAGCAAGGACAGATATTTCCAGACAGGTGCTAAGAAGCTTGTACCAGAAGGTGTTGAAGGACGAGTTGCATATAAAGGACTTGTTGAAGATACAATATTCCAGCTTATGGGTGGATTAAGGTCTGGTATGGGTTATTGTGGTTCACAAGATATTCCAACTCTTCAAGAAACAGCTAAGTTTATTAAGATGTCTTCAGCAGCATTAAGAGAAAGTCATCCACATGACATTCATATTACAAAGGAAGCTCCTAACTATAGCGTAGAAGATAAGTAATAAAGTAATTACAAGTATTCATTTTATTTGTATTTTTATAATATGTTTTAATAAGACTGGTATGGTGTTTTAAAATGCCATGCCAGTTTTTATATATTTGTATATTTTGTTTAATATTATCAATTATTTACTGACTTATATTATTAAAAAACAATAAGCAATTTTGTATAAATAGATAAATTATATAATTTTCTTTGATAAAAAATATACAAACAATTCGTTTATTACTTGCTAAATAGACTGAAAGTGTAGTATAATGTTGATATAGAAATGTATAAAATATCATATTGATAATTCAATTGCGATAAATTCTTGAACTTTTATTCTTATAATCAAGAACAGTAATGATTATTTATTTAATATGTTGTTATATTTCAATGGGATTTTACTTCCAAAGGGGAATTGTCACAAGTACTTATTGTTTAATCATTTAAGGAGAAATAGATATGAAAGATATGTTGTTCAGTAGGTACATTGCAAAGAATTATATGGGAAATAGTCTTTCAGATAGAGAATTGCGTGTACTTAAAACAGGGGATGTAGATGCACTTGTATCTACATTTGTTAAAATGAGAAATGAACGTTACATTCAGCAACTTCAATGTATATTAAAGAATTTTAAGATGTACTTAAGGGATACAGTAGTCCTTAACCGTATAACAGTAAGCGAAGAGTACGAAGGTAAGTTTTTCGGATGTCAGATGATGGACGGAGATATGGATATATTGTTTGGTATTGAGGGAGATGAGGAAGTTCTTTTAAAGATTGCTTCCCAGTTTGCAGATGAGGAATTTGACACATTTGATGAAGATGCGTATGATTCCGTATGTGAGATGATTAATTGTATCAATGGCTCTTTTGCAACAAGACTTAGTGGAGAAGATGTAGAAGTTATACTTCATCCACCAGTATTTTATGACGATATAAGAATTAACAGTGATAAAGGATTTTATATTGTCAATATGGATATAGACGGTATATCATTTAATGCAATTATGGCAATTGATGAATGTGTTGAGATTGCAAGCAGTGAAGGAGTAATATAAAGTAAGAGCCTTTATTTGATATTTCTGGGTGATTTTTAGACACAATAACATTTGCACGAATTAACAGATAAAATGAAAGGTATGGTTATAGTATGGAAAGAATATTAATAGTAGACGATTCAAAGACTTCAAGAAAGTTTCTAAAGAATATGCTTATAGGAGCAGGATTTGAGGTGGTAGCTGAAGCTATTGATGGAATAGATGGCATTGAAAAATATAAAGAATTTAAGCCAGATGTTGTTACAATGGATATTACAATGCCTAATCTTGATGGAATAGATGCGGTAACAGAAATAATGAGAATAGACCCAGAAGCTAAGATTATAATGGTTACAGCAGCAGGTCAGAAGAATAATGTGGTAGAAGCACTTAAAAGAGGTGCAGTAGATTTTGTGCAGAAGCCATTTGACGCAGAGGTTATAGTAGAAGTTATAAAGAAAGCAATGGAAGAAGATGTATAATTATAGAATTTTGTTACAGTATGATGGTGGTAGATATGATGGCTGGCAGCGACTTGGAAAAGATAATTCAACTAACACAATTGAAGCTAAGCTTAAAGACATTTTAAGTAAAATGACAGGCGAAGATGTAGATATATTTTGCGCAAGCAGAACAGAAAAAGGTGTTCATGCGTGTGGTCAGATAGCTAACTTTAAGCTTAATACAAGTCAAAAAGATTATGAACTTAGAAATTATCTTAACAGATATCTTCCCAGAGATATTGCAGTATTAAAGGTTGAAGCAGTTGATGATAGATTTCACAGTCAGCTTAATGCAAAGGCAAGAGTGTATGAATATAGGCTTGATACAGCTGATATAGCAGATGTATTTAATAGAAGATATTGTTATCATACATTTGAAGTGCCTAACTTTAATAATATGCGTAAGGCAGCAGATTATTTTGTTGGAGAACATGATTTTAAATCATTTACAACTGCAAAAAAGAGCAAATCAACAGTCAGACGTATTGACAGTATAGATATACAGTATAATGAAGACAGTAAAAAAGCTGTAATAAGAATAACAGCGAATGATTTTCTTCACAATATGGCTCGTCTTATGATTGGTATGTTGTTAGATGTTGGAAATGGTCTTAAGAAGCCAGAAGATGTTAAAAAGGCACTTGATGGTCAAGACATACAAATGTCACTTCCAGCAGAACCTCATGCTTTATTTTTAAGAAGAATAAAGTATTAATAAATATTCCCTCTTTTATTATGTAAAGTAATAAAAGGGGGATTTTTTTATACAATTGGAGATATGGTCAGATAAGGTCAGTTTGTTTAATCTGATAATATAAAGGGGTTGATTATATTTTAATATAGATAAACTGACATTGTTTAATAAATGGAAAATGAGTATTTTAATAATATCACAATAATAATATAATTTAGCTCATGTGGCACATATATATTTTTGATTAGAGATTAATTCAATAATTCATGAAAAGGACGGGATATTAATATGAGTAATTCAAATTCAGAAAGATATAAGTTAAACAAAGAGCTTGCACAAATGTTAAAGGGTGGCGTTATTATGGACGTAACTACACCTGAACAGGCAAAAATTGCACAGGAAGCAGGGGCTTGTGCTGTTATGGCGCTTGAAAGAATACCAGCAGATATAAGGGCAGCAGGTGGAGTTTCAAGAATGAGTGACCCTAAGATGATTAAGGGAATACAAGAGGCTGTGTCAATTCCTGTTATGGCTAAGTGTAGAATAGGGCATTTTGCGGAAGCACAGATATTACAAGCTATTGAGATTGATTATATTGATGAGAGTGAAGTATTATCACCAGCAGATGATGTTTATCATATTAATAAAAGAGAGTTTAAAGTACCATTTGTATGTGGAGCAAAGGATTTAGGAGAAGCATTAAGAAGAATTAATGAGGGTGCTTCTATGATTAGAACTAAAGGTGAGCCTGGAACTGGTGATGTTGTTCAAGCTGTAAGGCACATGAGAAAAATGAACAGCGAGATTGCTAAGCTTGTCAGTATGCGAGAAGATGAACTTTTTGAAGCAGCAAAACAGTTACAAGTACCTTACGACCTTGTGCTTTATGTACATGACAATCACAAACTTCCAGTTGTTAATTTTGCGGCAGGTGGAGTAGCTACACCAGCAGATGCTTCTCTTATGATGCAGCTTGGGGCAGAAGGTGTCTTTGTGGGTTCTGGTATATTTAAGTCTGGTAATCCTAAGAAACGTGCAGCAGCAATTGTTCAAGCTGTAACTAACTATAAAGATGCTGAACTTATTGCGCATTTGTCAGAAGACCTTGGTGAAGCTATGGTTGGTATTAATGAGCAGGAGATAGCTTTACTTATGGCAGAAAGAGGGAAGTAATGGTTGTTGGTGTATTAGCGGTACAAGGAGCATTTATTGAACATGAAAGGGCAATGGAAAAGCTGGGTGTTTCTTGTATTGAATTAAGAAATTCTAAAGACCTTGAAAAACATTATGACGCACTTATTTTTCCCGGTGGAGAAAGTACAGTGCAGGGGAAGTTGTTACGAGAAAGTGGTATGTATGATATAATAAAAAAACAAATAGAGAACGGAATGCCTGTGCTTGCCACATGTGCAGGCATGATACTTTTAGCAAGCAAAATAGAAGATGATAACACAAAACATCTTGCAACAATGCCTGTTACTGTAAAGCGCAATGCTTACGGTAGACAGCTTGGAAGTTTCCATACAACTGATTATGTAAAGGGAATAGGTCAAGTACCAATGACATTTATAAGAGCACCTTATATATCACAGGTAGACGGAAATGTTGATGTATTAGCAAAGGTAGATGGAAAAATTGTTGGAGTAAGGTATAATAATCAGTTGGCATTTGCATTTCACCCAGAACTTGATGATAACCTTAGTATTCACAAGATGTTTTTGGAGAGTGTTTTAAAGGTTAAAGGTGAGAGCATAGCTTGCTAGTATTAAGTAATTTAGCTAATGATTATGATAAAAATGTATTAATGAATTGGAGTAGTTGCAGTAGCAATTGCTCCAATTTTTTTGTATCGACAATAAAAATAAACCACCTGCTATGCAGGTGTGTTCCCAAACAGC
>OGUD01000446.1_pt1 | contig 35768 bp, 26 predicted proteins | sample 1573671 | NCBI WGS metagenome assembly OGUD01 (sample SAMEA2582065, study PRJEB24529) | metagenome | biome: Human gut stool | place: China | collected 2011 | reverse complement strand
TCCCACAAGTGGGACATGGGGTCTGACCCGTCTGTCCCAAGCAATTGCGTGAAATGATATAATGTGATATACTATACAAATAGTTATGCTGCATAGTATGCATGAACATAGAGGATACGAAAAAATGAAAACAATAATTTTAGCGGGTGGTTTCGGTACGAGAATAAGCGAGGAGAGCCATCTTAAACCGAAGCCGATGATAGAGATCGGCGGTATGCCTATGCTGTGGCATATCATGAAGATATATTCACATTATGGCTTCAATGATTTTGTTGTGTGCTTAGGGTATAAGCAGTACATGGTGAAGGAGTTCTTTGCCGATTATTTTCTGCATACATCGGATGTCACCTTTGATATTGCCGCCAATAAAATGATAGTGCACAATGTAAAAGCCGAACCGTGGAAGGTGACGCTTGTCGACACAGGGCTTAAGACGATGACAGGCGGGCGAATTAAGAAGGTTCAGGAATATATAGGAAATGAGCCATTTATGCTGACTTACGGTGATGGTGTCGCAGATGTGGATATCAATAAGTTACTTGAATACCACAAGGCGCATGGAAAGCTTATGACAATAACGGCAATCAATATAGGACAGCAGTTCGGTGCACTTGACGTGCGTGAGGATGGTGTCATTACGGCATTCCGTGAGAAGCATGACCTTGACGGACGTGTAATAAATGGCGGCTTTATGGTATGCCAGCCGGAGATATTTGATTATATTGAAGGCTCTGAGACTGTATTTGAGAAGGAGCCGGTGGAGAGGCTTGTGGCAGAAGGACAGCTTATGGCATATCATCATCCGGGCTTCTGGAAGAATATGGATACCCAGAGAGACAAGCAGAAGCTTGAAGCACTATGGGAGAGCGGTAATGCACCGTGGAAGCTGTGGGAGTGAGATTGAAAGAATAGAATATATTATTTGGGAGAAGCTATGGACTACCGTAAATTGATGGAATTCTATAATGGAAAGCGTGTGCTTGTTACCGGACATACAGGATTTAAAGGGAGCTGGATGTGCAGAGTGCTCACAATGGCCGGGGCGGATGTGTGCGGATATGCGCTTGAACCGCCTACTAAGCCATCGCTTTTTGAGCTTGCGCAGATAGGCGATGGGAGAGTTAAGTCTGTTATAGGTGATATCCGGGATTATGACAAGCTTAAGTCGGCCTTTGATGAGTTCATGCCGGAGCTTGTCATTCATATGGCGGCGCAGCCTATAGTGAGAGAATCATATAAGAATCCGCGATATACTTTTGAGACGAATGTCATGGGAACGGTCAATGTCTGTGAATGTGTACGGATGAGCACAAGTGCAGAATGTGCAGGATATGAAGGTGTGAAATCGTTTGTGAATGTAACGACTGACAAGGTATATGACAACAAGGAACGCACTGAGGGCGGCTATAAGGAGGATGAGCCTCTTGACGGATATGACCCTTATTCTAATTCCAAATCCTGCTCAGAGCTTGTGACCCACAGCTATGTGCGCTCATTTCTTGCCGATGCGGGGGTTGCAGTGTCAACAGCAAGAGCGGGTAATGTCATAGGCGGCGGGGATTTTGCCGCTGACAGAATAATTCCTGACTGTATCAGGGCTGCACTTGAAGGGCACAATATTGTGGTCAGAAATCCATACTCGATACGTCCGTACCAGCATGTGTTAGAGCCTGTTTTTGCATATCTTATGATTGCCAAGGAGCAATATGAAGATAGGACGATTTCAGGATGGTATAATGTAGGGCCGGACGATACAGACTGTGTTACGACAGGCAGGCTTGTTGAGATTTTTACAGGCTGCTGGGAAGGAACAAAATGGTATGTAAAAGGGGATGCAGGCCCTCATGAGGCAGGTTTTCTTAAGCTTGATTGTGCCAAGCTGAAAGCAGTCTTTTCATGGAAGCCGGTATGGAACATACGGACAGCAGTGCATAAGACGGTTGAATTTTCCAGGCTGCTTGAAGCCTGTGGTGACAGCAATGGCACATCGGGAAAGCAGGTGCAGCCGGAGCATTTAAAGGAGAGATTTGCTGATGTTATGGACAGGCAGATTACTGAATATATCAATGATGCCTGTAAAATATAACACTGTATAATTGTATAAAAAAGGTTAATGCCATATATTCTGCCACGGATTGTCTAATCAGCCATCTGATAAAAATATTAAGCTTTTAACACAGGGCAGGGACTGCCAAAATAAGTGCCAATTGAGATAATAGATAACGAGGTCTGTAAAGCAGTAAAAACATTAGCTTTATACAATGTGTATAGTTTACAAATAATAAAAAGGAGTCGGGTACATGTTTGAAGGGAAGAGCGAAAAGGAAGCACGCGCACAGATATTAGAGCTTGTAAGCGAATACTGTGACCGTTTTCACAATCAGAATAAGGAATATAAAGAGGGGGAGCGGCTTTCGTATGCGGCAAGGGTGTATGACCATGACGAAATGGTCAATCTTGTCGATTCATCTCTTGAATTCTGGCTTACATCGGGCAGATATACGGCACGGTTCGAGAGCGAATTTGCAAGATATCTCGGAGTGAGATTTTGCAGCCTTGTTAATTCCGGTTCCTCTGCAAATCTTCTTGCATTTATGGCACTGACATCACCGCTTTTAGGAGACAGGGCAGTTAAGCGCGGCGATGAGATAATCACAGTTGCGGCAGGATTTCCGACAACAGTGACTCCGATAATACAGTATGGAGCGGTACCTGTTTTTGTCGATGTGACTATACCACAGTACAATATAGATGTAACAAAGCTTGAGGAGGCTTATACTGTGAGAACGAAGGCGGTAATGATTGCACATACACTGGGAAATCCATTTGACCTTGAAGCAGTTAAGAGTTTCTGTGACAGACATGGACTGTGGCTTGTGGAGGACAACTGCGATGCGCTCGGTTCGGAATATACGATTGATGGCAGAGTGAAACTTACAGGAACAGTAGGAGATATCGGAACAAGCAGCTTCTATCCGCCTCATCATATGACGATGGGCGAAGGCGGTGCAGTATATACAGATAATCCGCTTTTGAATAAGATAATCCGTTCACTTCGCGACTGGGGAAGAGACTGCGTGTGTGCATCGGGTCAGGACAACCTGTGCGGACATCGTTTTGACGGACAGTATGGAGAGCTTCCGAAGGGATATGACCACAAGTATGTGTATTCGCATTTTGGCTATAATCTTAAGGCTACCGATATGCAGGCGGCAATCGGATGCGCACAGCTTAAGAAGTTTCCTTCGTTTGTTGCGAGAAGAAGAGAGAATTTTAAAGTGCTTTATGAAGGGCTCTTGGATCTTTCGGAATATTTTTATCTTCCGGAGGCAGTTAAAAATTCAAATCCCAGCTGGTTTGGCTTCTGTCTTACCTGCAAGCCGGGTGTTGATAAGAATAAGATTGTGGGATACATTGAAAGCTGCGGCGTGCAGACGAGAATGTTATTTTCAGGAAATCTTATAAAGCAGCCGTGTTTTGATGAGATGAGAGCATCCGGAACAGGTTTCAGAGTGGCAGGCAGCCTTGATAACACGGATACAATCATGGCAAACACTTTCTGGATAGGAGTATATCCGGGAATGACACAGCAGAAGCTGTCATATATGATAAAAGTCATCCATGAAGCTGTAGCAGAAAAATAAAATTTTTAATGGGTGATTGCCCCAAGCCCTGACATCACCCGTAAAAATTCTTAAGATAGGAGAACATATATGAGAATCAAGGTATCGGATTATATAGCACAGCTTGTAGCAGAGCTTGGAATTGAGCAGGTATTTACCGTGACGGGCGGAGGTGCCATGCACCTTAACGATTCCTTCGGACATAGTGACAAATTAAGATGTATATACAACCATCATGAGCAGGCTTGCGCAATTGGGGCAGAAAGTTATGCCAGAATCGCCGGAAAGCCTGCTCTTTTGTGTGTTACAACAGGGCCGGGAGGAACGAATGCACTCACCGGAGTGCTCGGCGCTTATCTAGATTCCATACCGATGCTGGTCATATCGGGGCAGGTGCGATATGACACAACAGCAAGGAGCACAGGGCTTAATATAAGAGCCATGGGCGATCAGGAATTCGACATAACAAAGGCAGTCTCGTCAATGACAAAGTATTGTGAGATGGTTACGGAGCCTGATAAGATACGTTACCATGTAAAAAAGGCATTCCACCTTGCGACAACAGGCAGACCGGGTCCTGTATGGCTTGACATTCCGTTAAATGTCCAAGGAGCATATATAGACACGGATGAACTTATTGATTACAGTGGGACAAGCAAGGACTATATAGAATATCAAAATACACTGCCGCCAAAAGTCACAAGAGAACAGGCAATGGCTGTGCTTGACAAGATAAGGACAGCTAAAAGGCCTGTATTAAATGTCGGAAACGGTGTCCGCATAGCAGGTGCAGCGCAGGTGTACGAGAGAGTGAAAAATAAGCTCAATATTCCTGTTGTCACAGGCTGGAACAGCATAGATTTGTGTGCGGATGATGATGCACTGTATGTCGGGCGTGCAGGGATAATGGGCGACAGAGCCGGAAATTTTGCAGTGCAGAACAGTGATTTGTTGTTGTCGATTGGCAGCAGGTTAAGCATAAGACAGGTAGGATATAATTATAAGAGCTGGGCAAGAGCGGCATATACGATAGTTGAGGATGTTGACAGCGCAGAATTAAAAAAGCCTACTCTTCATGTAGATATGCCGATATGGGCGGATGCGCTTGATTTTCTCACAGAGCTTGATAAGTGCCTTGATGAGATTTATAGCGGTGGAAAATTATTCCCGGATGGCGGGTGGCACGATATATGCCGCGGCTGGAAGAAAAATTATCCTGTTGTGCAGGAGAAACATTATGAGCGCTGCATAGAAAACGGTATGGAATATGCAAATGTATATGCATTCATAAAGGAGCTTAGCAGGCGGCTGTCACCGGGACAGATTACTGTTGTCGGCAATGGCTCTGCGTGCGTTGTCGGCAGTCATGCGTATGTGATTAAGGAAGGACAGAGATTTATAATCAACTCTGCTGTGGCTTCGATGGGGTATGACCTTCCGGCTGCCATCGGTGCATGGGAAGCCGCCAAAAATAGTGGTAATTTGTACGGTAGTTATGGTATAATGAAAAAGAATGCTCACAGTGACATTGTATGTGTCACAGGGGAGGGAAGCATACAGATGAATCTTCAGGAGCTTCAGACGATAATACATCATCATATGGGCATGAAGATATTTGTGATAAATAATGGAGGATATCATTCCATACGCCAGACGCAGAAGAACTTTTTCGGTGAGCCGCTTGTCGGCATCGGTGAGGACAGCGGCGATTTAAGCTTTCCGGATATGGGCAGGCTTGCGTGGGCTTACGGATATAAGTATCGTTCGATTAATAAAAATACGGATTTTGATATATTAGATGAGGTATTAGAGCTTGAGGGACCTGTTATCTGTGAAATATTCGTTGGCAGAGAGCAGAAATTCGAGCCTAAATCAGCTACTAAGCGTCTTGAAGATGGAACACTGGTGTCGGCACCGCTTGAGGACCTTGCGCCTTTTCTTCCTAAGGAGGAGCTAGAGCGCAATATGCTTATTCCGCCATATGAGGAGTAAATAATCACTAAGAAGCTCTTAGAATCAGGGAAATGCTATGCATTTTTTTAGGCGGCAGTTTTCAGCTGCGAAATGTGTTGTGTAAGAGGTAACTGCACAGCTGCCGGCTGAAGAATTCGGATTCGCAGTTATTAAAAAGCAGATAAAAAAGAGGTCAATATGACACAGGCATATGTAACAGGAGCCACAGGAACCATAGGAATGGCGTTAATTGGTGAGCTTTTAAAAAATGGAATAAAAACTACCGTGTTTTTGAGGAAGAGTTCGCCTCGCAGCGCACAACTTGCAGAGTGGTTTGCAGCAGCTGTTGATGGTGGACTTTTAAGGCTTGAGTATGTAAGTCTTGATGCGCTTGCAGATTATATCGCTAGTGGAGAGAAAAGTGATTTCTGCCAGCCGGGTGATAGCAGAACATCCGTGTTCTATCATCTTGGCTGGGGAGGCACCTTCGGAGCCGGGAGGAATGATGAAGCATTGCAGCAGCGCAATGTAAAATACACACTTGATGCGGTGCGGCTTGCAAAGCGCCTTGGATGCACGCATTTTATCGGTGCAGGCTCACAGGCTGAATATGGAAGAGCCGAGGAGGAGCTTACACCGCAGACAAAGGAAGCTCCGGAGAATGAATATGGCAGAGCCAAGCTTTTGGCGGGAATAAAGAGCAGACAACTGTGCATCGAGCTTGGAATAAGACATTCGTGGGTGCGTGTGCTGAGTGTTTATGGGCCGTTTGACGGAAAAAATACAATGATAATGTCGGCGATAAGAAATCTTATGGCAGGGCGGAGAGTCTCTCTTACTAAGGGAGAACAGGTATGGAATTATCTATATTCGGAGGATGCGGCAAGAGCATTTTATATGCTTGGATGCACTGATGATAAGAAGGATAATGCTAAAAAGAGTGCAGTATACTGTCTTGCAGGAGACAGCGCATGCAGTCTTAAGGAATATATTTTAAAGCTGTGCCATGCAGTGGGGGCAGATGAGAGCCTTCTAGGCTTTGGAGATATTCCCTACAGTGACAGGCAGGTTATGTATCTGACAGCGGATATAAAAGAATTGACCAAGGATACAGGTTTTGTTCCTGTGACAGCTTTTGATGACGGAATAAAAAAGACGGCAGACTGGGTTAAGAAATTCGGAATACCGATGTATGGATATGGAGATTAGACGCATGCCATGCATGAAAATGGCAGAAGAGAGGTACAGGTTGCTTTGAAAGATAATATAAGAAAGAAAATAAGTATCATGGTTCCTTGTTACAACGAGGAGGAGAATGTTATTCCGATGAGTGAGGCGCTTGTCGATGTGATGACAAGGGAGCTTCCCCAGTATGACTATGAGATTTTATTTATAGATAATTGTTCGCAGGACAGAACCAGAGAATATATTGAGAAGATTTGTGAAGGCAATAAGAACATCAAAGCTATTTTTAATGTTACGAATTTCGGACAGTTCAATTCACCGTTTTATGGTCTGTGCCAGACGACAGGTGACTGTGCGGTATCGGTCTGCTGTGATTTTCAGGATCCGGTTGAGATGATTCCGAAGTTCGTTGCAGAGTGGGAAAAAGGCTATAAGATAGTCAGCGGAATCAAGAGCCACAGTAAGGAGAACAGGTTTATCTACCTGCTTAGGACTATATATTACAAGATGATAAGAAAGATGTCGGATGTCGAGATGATAGAGCATTTCACAGGTTTTGGATTGTATGACAAGACCTTCATTCATCTGTTAAGACAGCTTGACGACCCGATGCCTTTTATAAGAGGCATAGTTGCGGAATATGGCTTTAAGAGGAAGGATCTTGAATATACACAGCCGAAAAGACGTGCAGGAAAGACCAAGAATAATTTCTATTCACTGTACGATGCGGCTATGTTAAGCATCACATCTTACACAAAGGTTGGATTAAGGCTGGCAACATTTTTCGGATTTATAGCTTCGGCGCTCTCGATGCTTGTCGCAGTGATATATCTTGTGTACAAGCTGACACATTGGGAGACATTTATTGCCGGAACTGCGCCTATAGTTATAGGTATATTCCTTATCGGTTCGATACAGCTTTTCTTCATAGGGCTTATCGGGGAATATATTTTAAATATCAACAAACGAGTGATACACAGACCTCTCGTTGTCGTTGAAAAGACAATCAATTTTGACGGAAAGCCTGTTCCGATTGCGGGGACAACGCAGGACAGCGTTGTAAATGAAACTGCGTATAAATATAATGCATCAGGCGGCGATAATGCGGATGAGCTTAGAATGGATGAGCAGGAGAATATAAAAGATGCAGAATAATGAAAAAAAGGACATAATACCTGTAGTTATATTTCATGTCGGCTGTCCGGAGCATCTTCCATACAGTGTGCATTCTGCACAGAGGTGGAATGAGCGGGTGATTCTTCTTGGGGATGAAGCCAACAGACATGTTGCGCGCGAGTGGTTTGACCATGAGAAGCTTGATTTGACAAGATATAATGAGTTTTTAAAGGTTTTTGAAAATTACTCCACATATTCGGATTTTTTTGCACAGATATGTTTTAAGAGATATTTCTTATATTATGAGCTCATGAAGGAGCTTGATTTTGACAGGATAATGGTTGCAGAGAGTGATCTGTATAACTGTGCCGATTACAGCAGCATACCATCGCTTAAGGATGCCTATGCAATGGTATCAACGGTTGATGGACAGGATAAGAATTATGGCTGGAGCTCATGCTGTCATTGTTCGTACTGGACGAAAGCTGCGCTTGATGATTTTCTTGATTTCTGCTATGAGACATTTAAGGATAACAAGGCGCTTTTGCAGGAGAAGTGGAATTACCAGAAGGAGCATAACCTTGCGGGCGGCGTGTGTGACATGACGCTTGTGTATCTGTGGTCTAAGGATGATGAGAGAGTGTTAAATTCTGCGAAGGTATTTGACAACGGAACAATAGACCAGAATCTTACCGACAGAGCTAATTTCACGGAGAATGAATACAGATACAATTCATTTGTGGGAATCAAGAAATATGTTATCAAAAAAGATGCTGACGGACATAAGCTTCCTTACCTGGTGCGCCATGACGGAGCCTTGGTGAAGGTCTTTGCAATACACTGTTCGGGGCGTGCAAAAAGTGCGATTAAATGCTTTGATAAGAGCTATATGTCTGTATGTATGTCACAGTTTAAGGTTCTTATAAGAGTAAAGCTTGGCGGATTTAAGAATAAGCTGCTTGGAAGAAAATGACAGCAATATATTTTGCCAATAAGCAGCTAAGAATGGGGATAGAGCAAATGAAGGAGATTATCAGCAAAATAATTAAATCATGGTCTGCCACAGAAGGGAATGTCAATACTACAGCGCAGATACTTGACTGGGTAGCCGGGTTAAACCGCAATGCCAAAGTGTCAATAAAGGAGTGCGAGTCAGGCGACAACAGCTTCTGGTTCTATGATGATTATGTTGGAGAGATACATAACAGAAAGCGCTCTTTCTTTTCAATAACCGGAATACAGAGGTACGAGAACAACAGGCTTGTGGCTGAACAGCCGATAATCGTCCAGCCTGAGATTGGCTATCTTGGCATAATATGCAAGGAGATTGACGGCGTGATCAACTTTCTTATGCAGGCAAAGATTGAGCCGGGAAATGTCAATGTCATTCAGATTTCTCCTACTATTCAGGCGACAAAGAGCAATTATACGAGAAGGCATGGAGGAGTCCTGCCAAATTATTTTAATTATTTCTACAATTCAAAAAATTATACAGTAATATACGATCAGATTCAGTCCGAGCAGGCAGGGCGTTTCTACAAAAAAAGAAACCGCAACATCATAATGCTTCTAGATGAAGACATAGAGGTCCTGCCAAATTATAAATGGATGACACTTGGGCAGATTAAGCAGCTAATGAAGATAGATAACCTTGTAAATATGGATACAAGAACAGTGCTGTCGGGAATACCGCTTACTAACTGCGGTTTTTCGGAGAGCGAGCTTGCACGGATTTCGGACAGCTTCACGGACAAAACATTTTTTCATTCGATTTTTACGGGCGGAATAACTGCCAACCTGTCTGAGATATATCAGTTTCTGAACAATTATAAGATGTTTGAGGAAAAAAAGACTGTGCTTGTACCGCTTAACCAGCTGCGCGACTGGAGTGTGGATGATGCAGGTGTGACATGCAACCATGAAGCCGACTATATGGTGAGATATTATGATATAGACATCACAGGAAGAGAAGTAAAGCAGTGGAGCCAGCCTCTTTTTAAGGCTATAGGAAAGGCAGTTTTTGGACTTATGACAAGGACGGTCAACGGCAAGAAGGAGTTCCTTGTGGCAGGCAGGCCTGAGATTGGGTCGTTTGACTATATCGAATTAGGCCCTTCGGTTCAGTGGGAGCCTACTAAGAAGCCGGATAGCGACAATGAGGTTGACAGATTGTTCAGACAGAAGATAGATAGTAATAAAGCACAGTATCATGTGATACTTTCCGAGGAGGGCGGACGCTTCTACCATGAGCAGAACCATAATTATATCGTGGAAATAGCCGCTGATGAGTTAAGAGCGCTGCCGGAGGGTTATTTCTGGATAGATTATGGCACGCTTAATTACATGATACAGATTAACAACTGCCTCAATATACAGCTTAGAAATCTTCTGTCATTGCTGGAGATATAATACTCGAATGTGGGTTTTAGATGTTTTAAAGCGGAAATATATGAATAGTTATAGGTAATTGCGAAACTCTGTATATTAGTATCATACGTTGTGCACTTTTGCTATATTACCGCCAGAATTAGTTCGCTTTGCGAACTATTGCTCTCGCTTCATTGCAAACACAGCGGTGCGTAAGCGGCTAAAACACAGCCGCTAAACACATTAGTTCAGCAAGCTGAACTATTAGTGTTTGCAAATAGTCTGGCTTGCAATATAGTAAAATTGCACAACTGTTTATTGATAAATTTGAGTTTCGCAATTACCTAATGAATAGTTACGAAGAAAGGATAATTTGAGTATGTTCAGAATAGGTATACTTGGAGCTGCGGATATCGCGTTTAACAGATTTTTGCCTGCATTAGAAAAGGTTCAGGGTGTACAGTGTGCCGGAGTGGCATCAAATTCACCGGACAAGCTTAAAAGGTTCGTTGACAAATACAATATCCATGTGTATGAATCCTATGACGAGGTTATTCAGGATGAAAATGTTGACTGTATATATGTGCCGCTTCCACCGGTTTTTCATTATGAGTGGGCGAAGAAGGCACTGCTTGCCGGAAAGCATGTATTTCTTGAGAAGCCTTCCACAATATCGGCCGTGCAGACGAGGGAGCTTGCAGGGATTGCCGGGAGCATGGGACTTGTGCTTCAGGAAAACTATATGTTCCAATATCATGCACAGCTTGCTGATATAGAGAAGATTATAGCATCCGGAGAGCTTGGAAAGCTTCGCCTTGTGCGCACAAGCTTCGGGTTTCCAAGGAGAGCAGGCGGTGATTTCAGATATGTTAAGGAGCTTGGCGGAGGCACAATGCTCGATAATGGCGGCTATACAATCAAGCTTATTAACAGGCTTCTCGGAAGGAGTACAAGACTTGTCGCTTCAAAGCTTGATTATGATGAAGAAACAGGCGTTGATATATTCGGTACAGCAGAGTTTATGAATGCTGATGGTGTGCTTGCACAGGCTGCATTCGGAATGGACTGCCAGTATCAGTGCTCGCTTGAACTGTGGGGAAGCAAGGGAAGGCTCACAACAGGCAGAATCTATACTGCTCCGGATGGATTTGTTCCGACAGCGCTTATTGAGACAGGAGCTGGAAGCAGGAGTATAGAGCTTGCCTCATGTGATGCGTTTGAGGAGTCGATTAAGATGTATCTTAGAGCCGTTGACGATGACAGCGTAAGGGCTGATATGGCGCAGGAGCTTGTAAGACAGGCTGAGTTTGTCGATGCTGTCAGAAAGAATGAAGGCTAGTGTGAGACACGGATGGGGTTTATAATGAAAATGAAAGATATGGATTCAAAACAAAGATATAGCAAAATAGCATGGCAGGTATCGCAAATTGCTGTTATTATTCTGTTTTTTGCAATTTTTTTTACTTTTGCGAAAATTTCAGCTTTATATGCAGATGTGTGGAGTGCAGATTTTAGAAGCTTTGTAAATACAGGCATGAGTGTGAGTATGGCACTTTTGCTTATAAGTGTCACAGGACTTGTCGTTTTGCGGATAAAGAGCGGCGCAGTGACAAGAGATTACAAGGATATAACAGCATGCGCACTGCTTGTAATAATTCATTATCTGATAAGAGTTCAGATTGTGGGAACATTGCAGCTTGATGAAGGACTTACATGTTATGAGTCTTTGGAGTATCTTCTGTATCATCCGGACATGATTATCACTGACTTTATAAATGCGGGAAAGATTGCGGACAGGAGTGCTTACGGCTACAGCATGTTTGCTCTCATGGGCGAATTTTTAGTGCCGGGAAAAGGAACGGGGTTTCAGTGGAGCCAGCTATATATGGGACTTGCGGGAGCATGTTGTATCTATATGACATTAAAAAAGCTATTTCCGAAGGCAAGAACCATTATATTATTCTTTGCTGCGTTAGTTGTGTCTTTTTCACCTATGCAGCTTGGAATGTCAACGCTTTGCGGATTAGAGTACGGCATGACAATGTTTTTCATATATGCGTTGTACTGCTGTGTGAGCAAAAAATACATTCTTATGGTTTTCTGGCTTATAATGCTTGGTACAACCAAGAGCTCAGGAATGCTTGTCGCGCTGTGCTTTGCCGGAGCATTTTTGCTTGGAATGCTCATAACCGCGACTAAGGCAGGCAAAAAAGATTCAGCAGGAAAGAATAGTGCTGCCGAGGTTGAAAATCAGGATGGTGACGGAGATGAGTATAATCTAAGAACCGGCGTTATAGCCATAGCAGCTATAGCGGCAGTGCTGCTTTTCGTATATGGAGTTATAAGAGTATGTGTAGCCAACAGGATAGCTTTTTCGGGCTATTACATAAGAATCAAGCTCGCACAGTTGTATGTGCTTAATTTTAACTGGATATGGCTGATAATAGTGCTTATGGGTATCGTGATGGTGTATGCCAACATGAGAGTCAGAAGAACGCACAGGATGGAATTCACGCCATGGCTTATAATGACAGGCTGCTATATAGTATATGTTCTCTATCTTCTGGCATATCCGAAAGCTACGTTGCCAAGATATAATATGCTGGCAGATACACTTCTTGCAATGTTCGGTGTGATAATGCTTATAAAGCTTTTTGAGAGAAGAAGAGTTATACTTTCGACACTGGCGGTTATCGGTGCGCTGATGCTGTGTGAGACATTTGTAACAATAGACCCGGTTAGTGCATCGTTGTTTACGAACATGGAGACTAACCGTTTTCCTATACTTTACACGGCAGGATTTTCAAAGGATGAAGCACAGTTAAATGGAAATCTCGGAGATTACGGCTATTACAATTACCATTATACATTTGTGAATGAAGCGATAGATAGTATTCTATGCGAGTATGCTTCTGACACTAAGATAACAGTGGCTTCATCGGCGGATGAGGGAGAGACTCAGTTCCGTCAGGATGATATAAAGTGGGATAAGGTTAATGGAGAGCTTGTATATCACAGCGGCGAGGAAGATGAGCGATATGCAGGAATAGAGAGAGTGGCTGTGGATGGAATTTTAAAGTTAAAACAGCTTCCGGAAAGACTTGTATATATTGAGATACCGTGGAACAGAGGAGATTCTAAGGCTGCCATAGACAATATAAGCACATACTATCAGGTTGACGGCCCGAAGATTGAGTTCGAGGGTTCTCAGGGAACTGTATTGTATTATTTTTTCAGGCTTAAGGATGAATATAATAAATGAAAGGGAATGGAGAAACATTATGAGGAAATACGTTAAAGAAATTCCGAAGATTATGAAGAATGATTTATCACTCAACATATTATTTGTCGGAATGGCATTGTATTTTGCGGTGCTTGGTATATTTAACGGACAATATTTTCAGGCTGTGTGCATGGCGTTATGCATTGTGCTGTATTTTGCGGGAGCTATGGCAGGCAGTATAAAAAAATACCTTCCGATTGTACTTTCAATTCTTTTCATTCCTGTTCTTATTGCTGCCGGGATACAATTTCTGGTTCACAGGACTATAAGTGATGGATTTCTAAGCTTTGCAGCAGTCATAATGCTTTTTTCACTGGCTGGATTTACGAACATAACAGGCACAAAATGTTTTTCATATGCGCTAGGTGTTGTCGGAAGTGTGTTTATATTCTGTATAAACCAGAACAGCAACGGAATTATCATTTGTGCCGGTACGATGATAGCAGCCATAATGGTACTTGATGCGACATATACTGCTGTGATGAAATATGTGTGGGCGTGGTTTATGCAGCTGCTTGTGTTAAAGGTGGTCGGAATCATATTTTTCCTTAAAAATATTCCGATGAAGGAAGGGCTTATGCAGATGCTTGCCGAAAATGAGATACTATACATTGTTCTCGTTGTCTTAGGGCTTGCAAGCCTGCTTTTGAAGGAAAGAAGGCCAAGAATAAAATCTGACAGAGACAAAAAGCATATCCCTTCGCTTAAGAGATGGCAGACGACAACAGGAATAACCTTTGCAATATTATTCTTCTGGGGAATACTTAATATGAATGATATATTCAGCATGGAGATTCATGACGGAACAAAGGTTGTCACACAGGCGCTTTTATATATCTATGTATATATCAACAATTTTGCAGGCTCGCTTGACAATATCCTGTCACAGTGCGGATTCATAGCACTGTCTATGACGGTGGCACTCATGTGTGCATTTGCGTACAAGGCGCTTGACAATTACCGCAATAAATCAGCGATTGAGGATAAGCTTCTGGGGCTTTTTATGATAGGGTATATAGTAAGCTTTTTCTATCTGGACTTCTCGGTTCCGATGACTCTTTTTTCAGCATTTATGGCTGGATGCATAGCAAATGGTTCATATAGTGGTGCAAATTGATAGAATTATAAAAATTTTTAGTTTTTTAGTTGCTTTTTTACAATAAAAAGTTATAATTTTTAATAAGTGCTGTCAGAGTCAGAACACATTCTGCTTATGACACTATATTTTCCGGCGATATATCTTTATCCGGGTACAACATGATAATGCAAGGAGGAGCAAAATGGCATTTTGTGAAAATTGTGGAAGGCCTCTCGCAGAGGGGGAAGTATGTAATTGTACGCAGGGACAGACAGGAAATTTACCTAATCAGCCTGGCAATGCTGGAACTGCCAAGAAGGGAAAGAAAGGACTTTTAATTGCAATTCTGGTTCTTATAGTTGCAGTTGCAGGCGGAGTGGCACTGATTCTCAACTCAACCAATAGCTACAGGAAGCCGGTTGATAAGATTGTAAGCTTAGTAAATAAGAGAACAACGAAGCTTGATTCTCTCGCATCGGCAGTATTACCTGACTTTGCTATGTCTTCATACAAGAAGGCTGTTAAGATACTGAAGTCATCGGATGACTTTGCAGATGCATTTGACAGTGCAGAAGAGTCTCTCAGTGCTCTGTATGATGAATTTGATGATGAATATGATGATGGCTGGAAAGTTAAGTTTGATTGCGCAGATAAGGAAAAGTTCGATTCTGACCAGCTTGAGGATGCAGATTACAAATATTCAGCACTCTATAGCAGTTATTTTGAATCAATATGCGATGATATGAAGGATTACGATAAGTATGACTACGAAGATATCGCTGATTCACTTGGAATTTCAAAGTCAAAGGCAAAGGATTTATGCAAGGTTGCAATAAATTTCATGAATGAATTCAAGGATGCGAAGGTATCAGCAGGCTATACTCTTACAGGAAGAGTAATCGTTAATGATAAGAGCGGAGATACAATCTGGAAGTCCGACAAGATGGCCTTAAAGGTAATTAAGCTCAACGGCGACTGGATGATAGATTATCTCTCACTTATGAGCGATGAAGGCATCAGCATCTGGGATTTAGAGCGTATGATAGGAAACTTCTACTAAGTCTGCTAAGCTTTATTACATAATGTTAACAGAAGAATGTTAATAAAAAGGACTGCGTGCAGCAATGTCATAACTAACTTAATGACATTGTGCATGCCGTCCTTTTTGTATAATGGGATTCGGGTGTCAAAACATGCTCTGTAAACTTGATTGTGTATAGCATGTTGTATTTATACATATCACGACTTTGGGAGAAGCTTAGTTGTTCTTAGGATTCTGCTCATTCTCTAGCCAAAAGCAGCATGGATGCTGCTTTAGAATCAATGCATACAAGGATGTATGCTTTGATTCGGTGGCGGACGTAATAAAAACATTTATCAGAGTCCTTAGAACACCTTGCTTCGTACAATGGAGCTGATGTGTATAAATACAACATGCTATACACTCTCAACATAAGTTAGCATGTTTTGACACCCGAATTCTATGACACAGGATATATAGTTGATTTCTACCTGATAGTCTGGATATAATTGGTGTATATGTCCCACATGATATCGCTGTCGGCTAAGGAATTGATTCCGGTTGCGAGTCTTACACCGTCTCCACGTCCTTCGTATATGCACCATTTGCCGCCTAGCTTGATGAGTGCAAGCGTAAGGCGCTCTGTCTTCTGTGTAGTTTCATTGTCTTTGTTGTAGAGCACATAGCGGCCTGTTATATAATAGCCTGATGTGACGTTGAACTTAAGCTTGCTTTCACAGCGTGAGCGGATGATTGAACACAGTGATGTGGCTCTCTTGTATGAAATGCCCATTGAATCGGCGAGAGTCTGGTAATCTTCCTTGCCGAGATTGTCTATAGCATCGATTATTTCCTGATAATAGCTGCTCTTTGATTCAAGTTCGTTGTAGATGATTGCGAGCTGGCTGTCATCCATCTTCTCTTTGCTTCCGGTTATATCGAACTTCATTTTAATATTGCTTCCGCCGGATGCGGCATTGTCGCGGTAGTAATCCTCAAGCTGGGTCGGGATGCTTTCAAAATAGCTGTAATAGCTGTCGGAATTTGCGATTATTTTGTAGGCGGAATTGTAAGCTTTTTTGTCAGAGCCGGAATAGATGAGCTTAAAAAGCTTGTCCGTGTCAGTTTCGCGGCTATTGTATATGCTGCATATGTCTTTTACGGGGCGCATATAGTCGATGTTCTGTATGAAACTGAATATTCCGAAGGCAGCAGCGCATACACAGATAACTATTGCAGCAGATATAATGATTTTCTGTGCTTTCGAGAACTTCTTTTTATTCTTTTCTTTGGAATGGCGTGGCGGCTTATTGGCACCGGCTTCTAAATTATCGGAAATGTCAGGCGTAATTTTATCTTTGTTCATTGTTATTCCTCCGTAACTGCGTGGCTTTCAATAATGTAATTAATTGTATTATATAGATATGGCTTAAGTCCGTCAATGTCCAGCGGGTCACTGTATAAAATGGCGCTGTACGATATGGAGCTTATTAGCTCGATTATCATGAAGAGCATTATCTCAGGCTCCTTAAACTGTATGCCTGAGCGCTCTATAAGTGAGTAGAAGGCTTTATTAAAATCAATGGAATCATCGGAACCGCCGTTTGAGAGAGCTTTTTTGAATATAGCCCAGCTAAGATTCTTTGATATAAAAGTTAAAAGTGCCTTGTTCTCACTGAATTGGTCAATTATGTTGTCGGCGATGAATATAAAGGTCTTTTTAAAGCCTTCAAGTCCGCTGTACTGCTCCTCGATTTTAGATTCTTTTAAATCTTCAAGAGCTTTTTTTAGTACAAGCTCTGATTGGTGGCTTATAAGCTTGTTTCGGATATCATATTTATCTTTAAAATACAGATAGAAGGTTCCTTTTGCAATACCTGCCTGCTCTGATATCTCAGAGATACTTGTCTTGTTGACACCCTTTGTTGTGAAAAGTTCAAATGCTGTGTTAAGTAAAGACAATCTCTTATGCTGTTTGTTTTCTTCAGCTTTTCCCATTACGATGTTCCTTTCGAAATTACCTATTATGGGTCGGGGGTCAAAACATGCCAATTTAGTGTATGAGTGTATAACGAGTTATATTTATGCATATCGCGCCGTTGTCCGAAGCAAGATGCATAAATATAACTAGTTATACACGGTTAAGTTAAAAGAGTATGTTTTGACACCTTAATCCTGATACAAAATAGTCTCATATTATTTTAACGCATTTTCGGAAATTTTCAAATTAAAAAAGTATAATATAAAAATAATATATATAAACAGAATTATTCTTAGCTGTAAAATAGCTGGAAAAGTTTGCATAATAGTGTTACAATTAATCAGATATTGTATTTTTATAAGTACATAAAATATCCGGAATGAGATTCAAATAATCTATTTCGAATGTTTTGGAATTGCGAGAGCTGTTTTTATTATTATACGTTGAATGGAGAAAATTATGTCAGCTTACATTTTTGTGCATTTTACCGGAGAGGATACGCCGGATGGAGAACAGATTTATTTTTCAGTGAGCAGGGATGGCCTTAATTGGAATGACCTGAATGGAGGAAAGCCGGTTCTTATTTCCGGGCTTGGAGAAGAAGGTGTAAGAGATCCGTTCATTGTCAGGCATCCGCACACAGGAAAGTTTTATCTTATTGCTACAGACCTGCGTATGTACACGAAAAAGGACTGGAATGCAGCAGTGCATGAAGGAAGCAGGGATATTATTGTATGGGAATCGGAGGATCTGACAGAATGGTCCGGTGCAGCAAGCTATACAGTCGGTATTGAAAATGCAGGCTGCGTGTGGGCACCGGAGGCTGTATACGATGAAAAGAGTGGCAGATTTATGGTATTTTTTGCGTCATTTACAAGAGCGGACGGAAAAAAACCTGTGTGCGGCGCTGATGAGCCGGGGGACAAGCATATAATATACAGATGCTTTACGGACGATTTTAGGAGCTTTAGCGCATCTGAAAGATATATTGAGCGTGGGCAGAGCATAATAGACACAACTATAATAAATGATGGAACCGGATATTACAGATTTTCCAAGGATGAAGTGAGCAAGTGCCTTATTCTTGAGCATGGTGACAGTCTTGACAAGGATGCATTTTCGGTTATAGGAAGTGAGACACTTGATAGCCTGTATGGTCTTGAAGGACCTGAGTGCTATAGGCTGCCAGACGGACATTTCTGCCTGATTGCGGACAGATTCGCAGAACATAAGGGATATATGCCAATTATAATAGACGATATTGCGGCGGGAAAAATGCATGTGATAGATGATGACAAGTACGATATGGGTGCATCAAGGAAGCGCCATGGCGGAGTTATGGAGATAACGGATGCGGAGTATGACAGACTTGTAGAACATTTTGGAGTGGTTGAAGGAAGGCTTATATAGGATGATTGTACTTAAGAGCACAGCGCAGCTGCGACTTGTTTTTAACAAACTTATAAAGACGCTTTCGGTTCCGATTGACTGGAACGGAAACTTCATTGTCTCGGGGAATTTTCTTATTCTGCCGGGAAAAGAGCGTTCTGTTATATTTAATTATGATACAAGAAGAGTTACAACCAACCTTTCGGATGACAAGCTGGGAAGAAAAAGCGCAGAGCCTATTGAGAATGATTCACAGCTTGTAAATATTTTTAACCTTGTATTGTACGCATTTGGAAAATGGGGTGCATTAAAGGGCATAACGGTTGAAAAGGATTATAAGAAGATTAATTCCCTTTTTGCCGCTGTTTTTGGCGAGTTCGGCGTTGCTGCCGATTACACTGCACAGCACTGCTTCTGGTACAAGGATGGAACAAGAATCACTTATGAGGACGCTATACAGTTGGCAATCGACAGTGAGCAGCAAAAGGTCATGGATGACGAGATTGCACAGGAGGAGACCGGTCTGTGGCACAGCACTGTATGGAAGGTTGAGGAAGAGCAGTTCAAGTTTGAAAAGCTGCCTATGTCACAGAGGAGAAAAGGCAGGATAGGGCATAACTTTTATAAAGTCGGATATGACTGCCCTCACTGTAACGGAAAGCTGTACATGGCATCGTTTTCAAAAAAGGAGAAGCCGGTTATAGATACAGTTGAAGGACGTGTGCAGCTTGCAAGAGCATTCTTTTGTACGGCATGTGTAATATTCTATACGCCGCTGCCGGATGCCGGGCTTGAGGATGAGGAAGTATATTGTCTTGATTTTGATGGCGATACAACAGCGGGCAACGACTACATGGAAATGTTAGGCAGGCTTGGAACTAAGGAGCCTAACAGCGAATTTAACAGGTATGTTGACCGTGTAAAAGAGGATACGGATTCTAAGAAAAAAGAGAATCTCAACGATATTGACAAGGGAATATCGGACGATAGAAGAAGCCTTAACGGAATCGACAAGGGAATCTATGATGACGACAGAGACCTTAATGGAATCGACAAAGGAATCCGAGACGACAGAAGAAGCCTTAACGGAATTGACAAGGGAATCCGAGACGACGAGCGGGACTTGAACGGAATCGACAAAGGAATCCGAGACGATGAGCGGGACTTGAACGGAATCGACAAGGGAATCCGAGATGATGAGCGGGATTTGAACGGAATCGACAAAGGAATCCGAGACGACAGAAGAAGCCTTAACGGAATCGACAAGGGAATCCGAGACGACGAGCGGGACTTGAACGGAATCGACAAGGGAATCCGAGACGACAGGAGAAGCCTTAACGGAATCGATAAGGGAATCCGAGATGACGAGCGGGACTTGAACGGAATCGACAAGGGAATCCGAGATGACGAGCAGGACTTGAACGGAATCGACAAAGGAATCCGTGACGATAGAAGAAGTCTTAACGGAATCGACAAGGGAATCTATGATGACGCGGCGCAAAGACTTAATAGTATAGAAAAATCCGATAATGAAGAATACGCTTTAGACAGCAGTTATGATGAAGCTGGAGCATATACACCAAAACGGTTGGAAAAAGAAATTAATGCCGGTTCATCGGAGGCATTAAGGTCAAAAATAGACGATGAATCTGTCAGACACTTCAACAGGCATAACACAGAGAAAGACAAAAAGAATTCCGGCATAAGACTTTTCCGCAATATGCAGAATTTGTTTAAGAAAATATTTGCTGTGACAAAAATTTTTGCAAACAGAAAAAGCGATAAAAACGGCAATCCGGAGGAAAAATCATTCGGAGCTTATTCTGATGACAGATGGCAGAGCGAAGAGATAGGCGATAACAGCCAGATGTACGCAGATGCGCACGAACCGGATGAAAATTCGGAATATAATGACGACACTGAACAGACCGGAGCGGAAAGACAGAAGGCACAGGAGCTTGTCGAGCAAAGCGAGAAGAATACGAGAAGTGATTTGCTAAGTCTCATTGCAAGGATAAAGGACAGGCATTTTAAACCGAAAGTCGAAAAGGAATATGTCGATAAAATACAGGATGAAATAGCCGGACTTGACAAAAGACGTATAGATGAGGCATGTGAAGGCTATCTTGATTATAATGGTGATGAGCTTAAGGAACTCTATGACAGGATAGATAATGAGGATTTTCTTCCGAAGATTAAAAAGAATGCGCTGTATAACATATCGAAAAGGCTCTGGAAGATAAGAAATGAGGAGGCGGAGCTTCTTGTCAAACGTCTAAAAAAAGCACTTGAGGAAAACGGAGTGAGCGATGATAAAAGACTGTATTTCTATCCGGCACGCGAGGTTCTTGAGAATCGTGAAGATACGCTGTTAATGAACCATTTCGAATGTGCGAAGACATCATATGCGCCGGATATAGAGCAGTTCGAATATCCGATTATGATGGTTGATGTGACCGGAAAACAAAATGGCAGAAGAGGCATGTTATTAACACCGGATGCAATATATTATGGAAATCTTTATACTTATGGCAGGATTAGTGTCGAAGATATTGAAAAAATTCAGGTAAATACTGGGTTTATGAGCAGACATGTGGCAGCATATCTTGTCAGTGGCAGGAGGAGACGGCTTGCAGATATAGCTGATTCTAAAGAGTTAGAAGCGTACGCTAAGACACTTGATGATTTTGCAGCTTATCTTAAGGAAAAACCTTTTTCAAGAAAGGAGAAATATCTTGTAAAGCAAAAACATGATGTTATATGCTGCTTCAGATGCGGCTATGTATATAAGAATATGAGGGAATGCCCGAAGTGCGGGTACAAGTTTAATTCATAAGTATAAACACTTAAATGAATTATGTTTGAAGTATGGAGGAAGAAAGTATGAAATCCGGTAACAGCGGTGACATAAATGAGAATACAGCACGATATGTCAGTATAACAGATATAAAGAACGAGTGCATAATTCTTTATTGTGCGTGTGTGGTATTACATGTGGTTATGGCTTTATTTTTTATGAAGCTTAGAATAAAAGTTATGATGTATGAGAGCATTGCGGCAGCAATTTTTTATATTGCAGGCGTAATTAGCATGCGTAATTCCATGCATACAAGAAGATGGATATTTCTATTTGTAGCAGAGTTTCTTGTTGATGTGGCTATGAGCAATCTCACAATGGGATGGGGATATGGATATATACTGTACGGTGTCATGATTGTTCCTATAGTATATTATTTCTTTTACCTTGACAATCAGAGTGTAAAATCAAAGATACCACATGTCATTGCCATTATAGATTTATTGGTAATTACATCTACGGCGGTGATTGGATGGGAAGCTAATCTTATACCAAATGTGAAAATAGAGTCAGTGCTTGGCGTGTTCATGGCTAATGCATTGTTTTCGGTTGTGGCGCTTATATTCTATTCAGGAAGATTTATAACCGAAATAGATAATAAGACTAAGCACCTTGCGTACAGAGCTGACCACGATATGCTCACAGGCGTGTTAAACAGAGAAGGATTTATAGCAGAAGCCGGAAAGGTTTTAAAAAGTTATCCTGACACGGATTACATTATTGTCTGCTCCGATGTAAAAGACTTTAAGATGATAAATGACATCTACGGCGATGAGGTAGGCGACAAGGTTCTTGTAAGGGAAGCCCAGCTTATTACAGATATGCTTGAGCCGGACGCTGTTGCAGGAAGAATCGGTGATGACAGATTTGCGATATGCATGCCAAAAGCCAAATTTAATGAAGAGCAGTTCATAGACAGTATAGTTGCGATGAAAAAGGAATTTTCTACAGGATATTATCAGATGTTCATATATGTAGGTGTATATGACATTAAAGACAAGTCAGAGCCTGTGGGAAACATGTGTGACAAAGCTAATATGGCTATCAAATGCATGAAGGGTAATTACCAGAAGGCTGTCGCATATTATGACGAGGCTATTCTTGAGAAAGAGCTTGAGCAGAAGAAGCTTATCGCAGAATTTGACCGCGCACTTGAGAATGATGAATTCTGTGTATATTTGCAGCCACAGACCGATGCTGAAGGTGCCTGTCATGGTGCAGAAGCTCTTGTCAGATGGATACATCCTAAGAGCGGTCTGATGTCGCCGGGAGCATTTGTAGACTGCTATGAGAAATGCGGTCTTATTCACAGACTTGACGAGTATGTGTGGGAGCAGGCAGTAAAGACCTTGAGACGCTGGATGGATTTAGGGCGTACTGATTTACATATTTCAATTAATATTTCTGCCAAAGACTTTTTCTATCTCGATGTGTATGGAGTTATCACAGGGCTGGTCAAAAAATATGGCGTAAATATCCAGAATCTGCGACTGGAGCTTACGGAAACGGCGGTTGTCAATGAGAATGAGAACATGGAAGTCATCAGAAAGCTTCATGATGCCGGATTTATAATCGAGATTGACGACTTCGGAAGCGGATATTCCTCACTTAACATGTTAAAGGATGTATGCAGTGATGTATTAAAGATTGACCGTGAATTCCTTCGCGAGACTGAGAATGCAGTGCGAAGCAGGGACATTCTTGAAGAGATTATAAGACTTTCTAACAGAATGAACATGACAGTAATAACAGAAGGTGTCGAGACTAAGGAACAGGTCGAAATGCTTACGGATATGGGCTGCCGGGTATTCCAGGGATTTTATTTTTCAAAGCCGATTTCCATACAGGAATTCGAAGACAAATATAAGGTAGTATAATATTTAATGTCCCCGGACAGGATTGTCCGGGGATTTTTTTACTTTATAGGGGTCGGGTGTCAAAGCATGCCGCTTAATTTGTGAATGTATAACGTGTTATGCTTATGCATTTCTACTCCGTTGTACGAAGCAAGATGTTCTAAGATTTTTTACTTCCATTGGTCGGAAAATAAGAAATACAGCGCAAAATAGCGTAAAAATATTGCCTAAATTTAAAATAATTGTGCATATTGCATAAAAACAGGAAACTAAAATCGTGAAATGAGTTTCTTGTTAAAAGCCGGAGGCTATGTTACAATTTAGGAAACCAAAAGAGATAAAAGAGTTTCTACATTGAATTCGACATTATAAGGTCGGATGCAGGCTGTATGCGGTGATATATGGCAAGGAGGGACAGCAGCATAATGGCAGAGATGGATATACGAAGTGAGATACTAAGTGCTACCATACAGGTTTTTAATAAGAAGGGCATTAAGTTCACTATGGACGATGTGGCAAAAGAGGTAGGAATCAGCAAAAAGACCATATACACAGTGTTTGCGGACAAACAGGAGCTGGTATATGACATGGTTGATTATTGCTTTGATTCAATCAAGAAGAGTGAGGAACGTGTCATGAAGAATGCCGGGCTTACTACCATTGAAAAGCTTCAGGCGATTCTTGGTGTTCTTCCGGACGGATATAAGGATATTGATTTTGCACAGCTGTATATATTGCGTGACAAGTACCCGCGGATATATAGCAGAGTTGAGGAGCGGTTAGAGAGCGGATGGGATACAACCATTGAGCTTTTGCGGCGGGGAATGGAGGAAGGCGTGGTAAGGCAGATTGACACTGCCATAGTCAAGGTCATGTTTGAGGCGACACTTGAACAGTTCTTCAGAAGAGATGTGCTTGTAAAGAATAAAATAAGCTACAGTGATGCACTTGCACAGGTGGTCGACATTATATGTAACGGAATTAAATTGTAAAGATATAAAGGAGGCAGAAGATGGATAAGTCTAAGGTCATATTTGGAAATGCGATGAGCAGAGGAACCTACAAAAAGGCAGTCAGAGGAAAGAAAGGATATGTAAGGAAGTTCGGTGATGATTCGAAGGTTGATTATGAGCTGACAATAAGAGAGAATAAGCATATCGGTGATATTCTCGGAGTGAAGGATATTGTTGTGGCAAGACCAAAAGATAACAGAAGCAAGGATGTGAACAGGGCAGCCGGTGACACAGCTGTTGGAAATAGTGCAGATACGGCAGTACAGTTTGACCATGAGAATGGTATTATCGTTGGAAATATCAGAATGGGCTTCGGACATTACCGCATATCTATGGCGATTGCATCGGCAGCGCACAGCATGGGATATACACCGTACTGGATGGATTTGAATTCATTTCCGGATACAACCTGCACGAAGGTTATCAGCGCGCAGAATGATTTGTATTCTTTAGGTTCAAGAATTTCCCAAAAGAGCAGGCTTTTTAATAAGCTTGTCTGGGAGCCGATGAATTATGAAGGCTTCAGGAAGCTTTCTTACAATGCATGTGACCAGAAAAATGCGGAGCTTATGGCACCTGTGTACAGGAAGATTCCGAAGGATATCCCTGTTGTCGGCACGCATGTATGGCCGGCGCAGGCGGCAGTCCACGCAGGGATGGAGCATGTTGTAAATGCAATTCCTGACAACTGGCCTATGGCTCTTCACCTGTCGGAGGGAAGTATACACACTATCCAGACGCACAATTCATATATGGGCTACAGGATATTAAATGGCATGGACGGAAAGAAAGTGCTAAAGCCTATGCCTGCCGACAGCCTTATATATACAGGACATTACATTGACCATGAGCTTGTATCTAACATTGAGAATGACTGCGATGCGAGAATAGCCAGAAAGAAAAACGGTGAGCCGATGAGGTTCTTGCTCACAATAGGCGGAGCAGGCGCACAGAAGGAGATTTTTGCAGCCATAATAAAAAGACTTCTTCCGGCTGTACGTAAGGGCAAGGCCGCCCTTTATGTCAATGTGGGCGACTACAAAAATATGTGGGAGCAGTTAAAGACAGAGCTTCCACAGCTTGGACATATGGCAAAGGAGCATTTTGATAACTGGGAGGAGACAAAGAAGTTCGCTGAATATGCGCTCAGCGGAGAAGTCAAGGGAATACATGGCTTCTACCATTCTGACATTTTTGAGGCGGTCTACTGCACGAATCTTCTTTTGAGAAGCTGTGATGTCCTTGTAACGAAGCCGAGTGAGCTTGCATTTTATCCGGTGCCGAAGCTTTTTATAAAGAGGGTTGGCGGACATGAGCGCTGGGGTGCAATTCACTCTGCCGAGATAGGTGATGGAACCTTAGAATGTGAAGATATAGCACACACATTTCAGATGGTTGAACTTTTCATGAACGATGACAATCTCCTGAAAGACATGTGCGAGAATATTATAAAAAATAAACAGCTTGGAATCTATGACGGTGCATATAAGGTTGTAGAGCTTGCGATGAAAAGTAAAAACGACAATGTAAAATAGCATAGTAATTTGATTTCGTAACTGTCTATCTACAAAATATCAAGGAGGTCTATATGAAGCTTTCAGCAAAGGAAAAAGCATCCTACGGTCTTGGAGCTGTGGGAAAAGATATGGTTTATATGCTTTCAGCTAGCTATATACTGTATTATTATCAGGATTTACTGGGTGTGAGTTCGTGGGTCATGGGTGTCATTTTAATGGCGGCAAGAATATTTGACGCATTCAATGACCCGATTATGGGTGTCGTTGTGGCTAAGACACAGACGAAATGGGGAAAATTCAGACCATGGCTCCTTATCGGAACAGTTTTAAATGCCATTGTACTGTTTTTCATGTTCGCGGTGCCTAAATCGGTGACAGGCGGCGGTCTTGTAGCGTATGCAGCAATTCTTTATATAACATGGGGAATTACATATACTATGATGGATATACCGTTCTGGTCGATGATTCCTGCATTTACCGAGGGAGGCAAAGAAAGAGAGAACCTCTCAACTCTTGCACGCTCATGTGCAGGCGTAGGTTCGGCGATAATCACTGTCATCACAATGCTATGTGTTCCGAAGCTCGGTGAGATAGGAAATGCGGATAAGGCGGCTCTTGTCGCTGCCGGAAATGCGGAAGGTGCAGCGGACAGTGTGAAGCTTGCCGGAATCGAGGCAGGAAGAATCATAGAGCGGAGCGGTTTTAAATGGTTTGCACTTATAATTGCTATACTTTTTGTTGTATTTATAACAGTGACATGTATATGTATCAAGGAAAAATCTACAGTCAATATGCAGTCGCCGACAGTAGGACAGATGTTTAAGGCACTTTTTTTAAATGACCAGGCAGTGACTGTTGTTATCACTATAGTGCTTATCAACTGCTCGCTGTATATCACATCGAATCTCCTTATCTATTTTTTCAAGTATGATATAGGAGGCACTAACTGGAATGCCAATTATGTGCTGTTCAATACGGTTGGCGGAGCAGTGCAGATTATCTCAATGATGCTTTTTTATCCGTTTTTAAGAAAGTTCATGAGCTCTATAAAGGTATTTTATGTGAGCTTCGGAATGGCTATATCGGGATATCTTATTCTGTTTGTCATGATGTGCCTTGGAGTATCGAGCGTGTATGTGCTTCTTGCACCGGGTTTTCTTATCTTTGCTGCATTCGGCATGCTTACAGTGCTCACTACAGTATTTCTTGCCAATACGGTAGATTATGGTGAATTAAAAAATAAGCGCAGGGACGAGAGCATCATATTTTCAATGCAGACCTTTGTTGTAAAGCTTGCAAGCGGTGTTGCAATTCTTGCGGCGAGCATATGTATATCGGTAGGAAAAATAAGTAAAGATACGACTGAAGCTGCGGCAGCGGCAACACTTTCTGACAGTTCAAGAATGGTGCTCAGGACAACGATGGCGATGATACCGATATTCGGACTATGTGCAGCGCTTATCATATTTGTAAAGAAGTATATTCTTACTGACGAGAAGCTTGAAGAGATTTCAAAGGAGCTTGCGGCTGACAAAGCGAAAGGATAGATATGATTTCAGAAAACAAGAGTGTATTTACGCTGGATACAAAAAATACGACATATGCTTTCAAGGTGCTCCCGACAGGGCACCTTGAGCATCTCTATTATGGAAAAAGAATAAATATCGGAGGCTGTGCGGAAGCACTCTCCCGAAAGCAGACGATGGCTGTCGGAAACACAGTCAGTTATTCAAGCGATAATCCGGCATTCTCGCTTGAAGCGGCGCGCCTTGAGATGTCATCGTATGGAAAGGGTGACATAAGGGAGCCTTTTATAGAACTAATCCATGCAGACGGAGGTTTTTCATCAGATTTTCTATATGATAGTTATGAGATAAAAAAAGGCAGGGACGAGCTTGAGACTCTGCCATGCTCATATGGCAGTGAGGATGAAGTGGCACAGTTAAAGATAATTCTCAAGGATAAGAATTACAGGCTGACGCTTGAAATGTACTACTATGTATACGAGGACTGTGATGTGATATGCAGAAGCTGCCGCCTTATAAATGAGAGTGAAAACGATGTGAATATAAGACGCATTATGAGTATGCTGATGGATATTGACAGTACAGGGTATGTGTTCACTACATTTAACGGTGCATGGGCGCGGGAAATGGACAGACATGATACAGTTGTAACAGCAGGAAGGCATGTCAATTCATCCTATACAGGAACTTCATCGAGCAGAGCAAATCCATTTGTAATGATATCTAAGCAGGATACAACGCAGGAACATGGAGAATGTATAGGACTTAACCTTATCTACAGCGGTAATCATTATGAAGCTGTCGAGACAGGGATGTGTGATATGACAAGGATAGTGGCAGGAATAAATCCTCAGTCATTTTCATATATGTTAGAGCCGGGCTGCGATTTTGAGGCACCGGAAGCAGTGATGACTTATTCGGGGTATGGCTTTAACCGGATGAGCCACAATATGCACTCGTTTGTAAGAAAGCATATTGTGCGCGGAAAGTGGCAGTATAAGGAGCGTCCTGTGCTTTTAAACAGCTGGGAAGCGGCTTATTTTGATATAAGCGAGAGGAAGCTTTATGAGCTTGCAAAGGCGGGAAAAAATGTCGGCATTGAGCTTTTTGTCATGGATGATGGCTGGTTTGGAAACAGAAATGACGACACTCAGTCGCTTGGAGACTGGTATGTGAATAAAAAGAAGCTCCCTGACGGACTTAAAGGCATATGCGATAAAATTAACGGACTGGGGATGTCATTTGGAATATGGGTTGAGCCTGAGATGGTAAATGTCAACAGCGAGCTGTACAGGAAGCATCCTGACTGGGCGATGGACATTCCGGGATGTGCCCATTCGGAAGGACGAAACCAGAGAGTGCTTGATTTGTGCAATCCTGATGTGGCAGAGTATATTGTTGAGAGCATGACAAGAGTATTCTCGTCGGCAAATATCGCATATGTAAAATGGGACATGAACAGAATATTTTCCGATTATTATTCGAGGTATCTGCAAGAGCAGGGCAGGCAGCAGGGCGAGGTGGCACATCGCTATGTGGTTGCACTTGGCAAAATAATGCGTACTCTTGTTGAGCGTTTTCCGGATATACTGTTCGAGGGCTGTGCGGCAGGAGGAAACCGCTTCGATCTTGGCATATTATGCTATTTTCCGCAGATATGGGCGAGCGACAACACGGATGCGGTGAGCAGAACTTATATACAGGAAGGCTTAAGCTATGGCTATCCGATGTCTGTTGTATCAGCGCATGTGTCAGCCTGCCCGAATCATCAGACGCTCAGAGTTACACCTCTTAGCACCAGATTCAATGTAGCGGCATTTGGTATATGCGGCTATGAGTGCAATCTTGTGGATATGAAGAAGGAAGAGCTAAACGAGATAAAGGCACAGATAAGCATTTATAAGAAGTGGAGACATACGATGCAGTTTGGCACGTTTATCCGCCAGCGCACCGGAAACATTCACCAATGGACTGTTGCCGATGCTGACGGCAGCCGTGCAGTCGGTCTTGTCATGCAGGAGCTTGTGCATGCTAACACACAGAATGAGGTCTATTATGCTGCGGGACTTGATGAGAATAAAATGTATCGTTTTTACAACAGACCGTTAAAGCACAATATAAAAGACTTTGGAGATCTTATAAATACTGCAACGCCGGTTCATATAAGACAAGGTTCACTCTTGCACAGCATGGTCGCAAAGTTCGTCACAATGCCGGGTGAGACAGAAAAGTATGAGCTTAGCGGTGGAATGCTCATGGGCAGCGGTGTGCAGCTTAAACAGGCTTTTGCGGCGACAGGCTTTTCGGAGGAGATAAGACATTTCCCTGATTTTGCATCGAGGCTCTATTTTATGGAGCAGCTTGATACAGATGAACAGAAAATAGAACAGTCGGACGTGGTCTGACACTTAGTCCGGCTGTGGGTAATTTATAAGCTTCATCCGTTCCTCAATCTGTGAGTAGAAATCATTGGTAGTGTACGGAGTAAAATAGAATAACTGAAGCAGAAGTATGTTGCGTTTCTTGGCTGACTCGTAATCCGGGTCAGCCTTTGTTGCATTTCTTAGTCTTTTTAAAAGCTCATGCCATTCCCATATGAAGCGTTCGTTTTTCTCTATGTCGGGTGTGTCGAGCCATTTTTCCACCTTTATTTTCGAGCGGTGATTGTTAAGGCATTCATTTGTCTGTAAAAAATATTTAAAACCGTTATCGTCATATATACGTCCTAGAGGAAATAGCCGGCATATTCCGGGGCGGAACGAATGTATGCTGCATCTTTCGTTGGTGTCAAGAAATGAACATTGTTCGTTCTCTCCTGCCATTTTGAGGCTTGGAAGTATAAGACCGTCAATTACATTCAGCTCAACTCTGTCTGCGATAAGCTTGTCAAAGCCGCAGTTAAGATTGTTGGTGAGCAGGCACACGTCATAGGGTGTCAGCACAATGGAATTGCCCATCCCGCGGCAGCAGGCAGAGCATCCGGTGCAGTCCTGGCAGTCCGCACGTACCATGTCATTTAATGTGTATAGTTTTCCGTCTGAAATATCATTTATATCGCCTTTACGAAGCATTTTGTGGACTCCTTTATGTATTTTGTGGATTTTGGTGTAAACTTATGGTATTGCCTGATATGCATTTTAGTTTAGCATTGTTTCTGCTTTTTCGCAACCTGCATAGAATTTACATGGATTTTACAATAGCATGATAATATATTTTATGCTTATAGCGTTATACTTACATTAAGAATCGGATTTTACAATGGATACATAGGGCATCTGCCCGGAAATGAGGCTTGTATGACATATAAAGAGATAAGAAAGAATAAGGAAATAAATGCATATATAAAAAAGGGAAATGACAATCTTGGTATCTTAGGATATACGGATCATTCACAGGTTCATTGTACTCTTGTGGCAGAGAGAGCAGCGCTCATACTTTCTAAGTTCGGCTACAGCGAGCATGAAATTGAGCTTGCAAAGATTGCCGGTTATATGCATGACATAGGAAACAGCATAAACAGGAAGCATCATGCCGAATACGGAGCACTGCTTGCCAATGAGCTTCTAAAGCAGACGGACATGAGCCTTGCTGACAGAGTCACGGTTGTTTCAGCGATAGCAAATCATGACGAGTCCACCGGCGGAGCAGTGGATATAGTGTCGGCGGCGCTTGTTATTGCGGACAAGACTGATGTAAGGCGTGACAGAGTGCGCGCTAAAGATAAATCCATGTACGATATCCATGACCGTGTCAACTATGCCGTCACGGAATCTGCGCTCAAGATTTCACCGGAGAAGAAGCTCATATCGTTAAATCTTCAGATAGATGAGAGCATATGCACGATGTATGATTACTTTGATATCTTTTTAGGACGTATGCAGATGTGCAGGCATGCCGCTGAATTGCTTGGTGCGCGCTTCAAGCTCACGGCGAATGGGAGTAAGGTGCTGTAAACAGCAATTTATGGAATTGTATTTCTTCAAATTGAATCTCCCAAATAAAACTCTATGCAAAATCACACACATGCATTATAATAGCTCCATGACACAGCCTGAAATGACAGGCATTATTATGTAAAACAGAAATGAGGAATTTTATGGGAATAGTTGTTATGGGTGCAGTGTTTGTAGATATAAAGGGTTTTCCGGAGGATATCTACATTCCTGACGGAAGAAATGTCGGACATGTGGAGTATATACATGGCGGTGTCAGCAGAAATGTTGTTGAGGATATAGCCAACATTGAACTTCGCCCTACATTCGTAGGCATTGTTGATGACAGTGCTCTTGGCGAGGAAGTCGTAAAGAAGCTTAACAACCATAAAGTCAACACAGATTATGTGATGACTGTGCCGGGCGGAATGGGAACATGGCTTGCTGTATTTGACCACAACGGAGATTTGGCAGGTTCGATTTCGCAAAGGCCTAATCTTATGCCGATACTGGAACTGCTTGAAAAAAAGGGTGACGAGATAATTTCAAATGCGGATTCGATTATTGTCGAGGTCGATATGGACAAAGAGATAATCAAGAAGGTTGTGTCGCTTGCTAAGCAGTATAACAAGAAGCTGTACGGTGTTGTCAGCAACATGAGCATTGCTGTTGAGAGAAGGGATTTCCTCAAGCATTTTGACTGTTTTATCTGTAATCAGCTTGAAGCCGGAATGCTTTTCATGGAGGATTATTCGCAGAAGAGTCCTGAAGAGCTGAGAGATATACTTGCAAAGCGTGTAACTCTCGGCAGGATTCCGTCAATGATTGTGACTATGGGTGGAAATGGTGCTGTATATGCCGATATGAATGGCGATAAAGGAATATGTCCTCCTCAGAGAGTGCGGGTTAAGGATACAACAGGAGCAGGTGATGCGTTCTGCGCAGGCGTTGCGAGTGGACTTACTTATGGGAAGACGCTTGGCGAGTCGGTTGAGATTGGAAGCCGCCTTGCCGCTTCCGTAATTACATCATCGGAGAATGTGTGTCCGAGATTTCTTCCTGAAGAGTTCGGAATTTCCAATATATGATTCGTGTGTCAAAACATGCTGATTTAGTCTATGCGTGTATAACGAGTTATATTTATGCATGTCACTTCGTTGTCCGAAGCAAGATGTTCTAAGGACTCTGATAAATGCTTTCTATGCATATGCCACCGAAGCAAAACATACATCCTTGTATGCATTGCTTCTAAAGCAGCATCCATGCTGCTTTTGGCTGGAAATTAAGCAGAGTCCTAAGAACAACTAAGCTTCTCCCAAAAGTCGGGACATGCATAAATATAACTTGTTATACACATTTAAGTTCACAAGGCATGTTTTGACACTTGTAATCTAATATAAAAATCCGGCAGATGTCCGTATGTAGGATATCTGCCGGATTTTTTTATAATTATAATAATTATTTCTTCGTGTCATTTATGTCCGTGTCGATTACTGCCTCCATCTCATCTATATGCGAGAGAAAAATGGATGCAATGGATGGGTCGAACTGGGTTCCCATACTCTCACGGATAATTTCAACGGATTTTTCTTTAGAAAATCCTTCCTTGTAATGTCTCTTAGAACGGAGTGCGTCGTAGACATCAGCTACTGCCATTATTCTTGCACAGAGAGGAATTGAGCATCCGCTTATTCCTTCCGGGTAGCCTGTTCCATCGTAGCGTTCGTGATGGTACAGAGCCATGTCATGTGCAATCTGGTAGTATGAATCGCTCTCAAGTCCCTTTAACGTAGTGTCGAGAATCTTGGCACCTTCCTGAGGGTGTGTTTTCATTATGGCAAATTCTTCATCTGTCAGCTTTCCGCTTTTTTGAAGTATGCGGTCGGGAATGGCAATTTTACCTATGTCATGAAGATGTGCTGCATCGGCTGTCATCTGAGCGTAGTCAGGTGTAATTATATTAGAGTATCGCGGATCCTTCATCATTACGTTCACGAGAACTTTTACAAGGTTCCCTGTGTTCTTGATATGTAAGCCTGTGATGCCATCGCGAGCCTCAATTATTGTGGCGAAGCTGCCGATGATATTACGCTGTATGGAGATTACTTCCTTTGTCTTTTTTTCTACTTCTGCCCGAAGCCTTGCAGTGTAATAATATTGATTGGTGCTTTCAGTAATTATGAGCATCTGACCATAATTGGCATTATCGTGTATGATACTATGCAATGACAGCTCATAGACATAGTTCTCGTTTCCGGAAATGTTTTCAAGCTCCGGTGCGAGTTTCTGACTTATAAACAGTGGTTTTCCATTCGATGCAAGATTTTCGAGGTATTCAACTGGCCTATTTCTATGTTCACAGTTTTGGATACAGTCGAGAACCTTGGAAGCTTCAGCGTTGATATATACAGTATTGCCATATATGTCTATAACAATCAGACCATTTTTCATATTGTCAACGGCTTCATCCTTTGCAAGAGTCAGCGTATCAAAAAGCCCATATTTTCGCATAAGCCGTTCAAAAAAGAATACAGCTATAAGATAAGCCATTGTGGTGGCATCATATCCACCTGTGATATTAAGAAGGTATGCGACAAGGCTTAATATACTGAACACAATGATAGAGAGCAGAATAAGTATCTGTTTTTGAATAATCGGTGATTCATGCCTCCTGTATTTTCTTATGCATACGATAATCATTCCGAGAAAATAGTAACATAGGAACATAGTATATAGGTTATATAAGATTCCATGGTGAAGAACCATATGAGGAAACATTCCACTGTTAACAAAATCTATTGATGAATAGAAAAGATGATGGTACTTGTTGGTATATACAAGCATGGTAATCGTAAGACCTATGCAAAAAAATATGTTACGGTAACGCTTTGATATGCTCACACCGCAATATTCCATGACAAAAAGGTATAGCGAAAATATGATAAAAGGCTTGCCAATGTAAGTTACTTTCAATGATTGTGTTGCAAGCAGCTTGGTTGTGGCTTCCATTTCAAGCGTATAACCAACGAGGTTAATCATTGTGGAATACATAACTATAAGTAAGAGCGTCTGCATTCTTGAGCTTCGTTGCCTTGTAACATAGATTACTTCAAAAAATAAGGCTATTATTCCGATGTACTGTAACATTAAAAGGGCATAATACATAACATTGAACCTTTCAAAAATATCTATATTTTACTATCTGTATTTTAATAAGTAATAATAGCATAATATTTTTAATCGGTCAAAAAAATTTATAAAATAAAAGAGAAAATTCATTAATCTTGAGAGATGTGGACAGTTCATTTTCAGGTATTTTATACAAACCCGGTGCCGGAACAAAATTTTGCCGCATAGGCGACCCGCCGCAGTCGGAGAATTACGGAAAGCAGAATTCTTTCTTGTTATGAACAGGAAGCAAAAACAGATTACAAAAATTTTAAAAATTTTGAAAAAAGTACTTGCAAAATACCCAATCAGGGTATATTATGCTAACAAAATACCGATGAGGGGTATATAAAAAGAAACGGAGATTGCAATGGAGAATAAGAAAGAGAACTGTCCTGCCTGTGGAAGCAGTGCAGACAATAAGTGTTTCTGCTGTGATAAGCACAAGGAGCGTTCCGAGAAGGAGTATAAGGATTTGATTAACCGCCTTAAGCGCATTGAGGGTCAGGTAAGAGGTGTTGAGCATATGATTGAGGAGGATGCATACTGTACTGATGTGCTGATTCAGGTTGCGGCAATCAACGCAGCGCTCAACAGCTTTAACAAAGTGCTTCTTGGAAATCATATAAGAACCTGTGTCGCCGAGAACATACGCGAGGGAAATGACGAGGTTATAGACGAGCTTGTAGGTGTGATACAGAAGCTTATGCGATAGGAGTGGGTTCATAGATATAACATGCTATTTTGGATTGCTTGTGTATAACGTGTTATGTTTATGAATTTCAGCTTCGTTGTCCGAAGCAAGATGTTCTAAGGACTCTGATAAATGCTTTTATTACGTCCGCCATCGAATCAAAGCATACATCCTTGTATGCATTGATTCTAAAGCAGCATCCATGCTGC